>WNFA01000657.1_pt1 | contig 29565 bp, 21 predicted proteins | sample 5400481 | NCBI WGS metagenome assembly WNFA01 (sample SAMN13153340, study PRJNA577476) | soil metagenome | isolation source: 120 cm saprolite under Douglas fir tree site 2 hole 1 replicate 2 | place: USA:California | collected 2015-04-18 | reverse complement strand
TCGGGACGAAAGATGTCGGGGGGTAGTCTGTCCCGCAAGTTCAGGGAGGCTAGAAACATGTCGCGCAGGACTTAAGGCTGCGCCGTTCATCCGGGTGCCGCGCTGGCTGACCAGATACGGCAACGCGTCCGTATCGTGGTCCAGGACCCAGGAGAGTCCGGCGCCTGCCGCCCAGTTCAACACAGGTTGCTCGTCGAGCCCGGGGCCGGGTTGGTAAGGGGGGTTCCACGGGCGGCCCGGACTAGGTAACGGCAAGTTGCGAATATAGCTTGCGATCTGCTCTCCCTGCAGGGTGGACAAACCATGGAAGCGTGAGCGATCAACAATGCTGCCGTTGGAGAAGTTGAAGTATTTCAGGTCGCGCCCATCCCTTGCATGGCAGTCCGCGCAGCGCGCCTGAATCCTCGGACTGTTTGGGAGGCTGCTTGCCGCTAATGGGGCGGTCTGCCAGAGTTCCCGCCCAGTCCGGATAGAGGCCGCATCGGGCAAGAGCGGAGCCCACGCTTCGGGCGCATCCTCCACAAAATCGTCTGGCGGGAGAATCTTGCTTCCATCGCTGGTCAGGAAGTTGAATGCAAGGACGCGATAAGTGCTAACAACGCCGTCGGTTTGATTGAACCGGAAACGGAGGGTGTTAGTGCCGGGGACGACTATGCCGTTCGGGAGGGGGAGCGTCATTACGAGCGTGGAGAAGCCTCCACCGATTCCACCAAAACTCCTGGCGGGTTCTGGGATTGTGACAGTGCTGTTGTTGAGGGGAATCCACGCGCCCGCGTTGACTTGGACGCTGGCTTGATCCGCATACCGCAGCCCATGGACCTGCAGCCAGAGAGATCGCACCGACTCAGCGTGTCCATCCTGAAGAGCGAAGGTCCTGCTCACCGTCGTACGCTCTGCGCCAAAAACTTCGATCGGCAATAAGATCCGGTCCGTGGTGGGATGCGCAAATCCTAGGGAAATTGCTAGGGCAGCCAAGACAGTCAGGACTGCCAGAAAAGCCTGGAATAGACGCGACGGCAGCACGGGGCAAGTATTCTTCCGATCGCAAGTCGTGTCAATGAAGAACGCTCTCGCTGCTGGAGGCTGCGCAGAGTTGCACATTAACCGTCTCAGAAGTTGCGGGCTCAATTTCGATAGAGTTCATTTCTTCAAATTTGCTCTGCCCAAGATGCTGTCTTTTCCGCCAACTCCCGCAACACCTCCGGGTCGCTCCTCCCAGACCTCTTCAGCACGTGAAACGAATGATCCGCCGTTTCAATGACGTGCAACGTCGCCCGCGAGCCCAGCTTCGCACACACGGGCCGCAACAGTTTGAGATCGGCTAACGTATCCCGCGTTCCCTGCAGGAACAGCATTGGCATTGCAACCTTCGCGAGGTGGTCCGCTCGTTTCGTTCCCGGCTGGTTGGGCGGGTGCAGCGGAAAACCAAAGAACACCAAGCCTCGAACGCCATCCAGTGGACGCTGTGCCGCGGCCTGGGAAGTCATTCGTCCTCCCATGGACTTGCCTCCCGCCAACAACGGCAAGCCTGGAGCCGCCTCCGCAGCCGCTCGCACCGCAGCCACGACCGTGGCCGTCAACACCGCGGGCGCGTCCGGAACCCGCCGTCGTGCTTCCATGTAGGGAAACTGGTAGCGTAACGTCGCCACACCCACGCCAGCCAATTCGCCCACCAGCTTCTCCATAAATGGGTGACTCATCCCCGCCCCAGCTCCATGCGCCAGCACCAGGAGCCGCCGCGCCTTCGCCGGGCGCAACAGCAGCGCGGACACCTCGCCTCCACCCTCCACGCCGAATTGAAACGGTGCGAGCGCTGCCATTTCGACGCGATTCTAGCAGAACATTCCATGTGCAACGAGGACTGGAAGGAAAAGGATTGCGGCGTTTAGGAATCCATCTGCCCATCTTTACGTGGGCTAGAACAAGTCTCATGAACAGAACGGCCTAAATCATCGTGGACCTCAAGAGCTAAGACCCCCGAATCTTCACGCTTTTCCACATGGATAGCGCCGCGTCCTCCCCAAGTTCCTTTGAGAGGATGGCTTGTAGAGTATGGACACGCAAATGCCCATGTGCTATATGGAACACATTCTTTGGTCGAGTCCTGCCATTGTAGGGCGGCAAAGTAGCAGAACCTGATGTCCCGCAGGCGTCAAGTTTGAAGGATCAGACAAAGTAGGTCGAAAGATTAGGACTTGGAAGGAGGCAAACCCTGTGGGTGCTTCTCGAGTCTGGATATCTGGCGGGAGAGCTCTCGAGGCTTCTCCATTGTTGATCCTCCCAAGACGGGTGCGTCTACTTCTCGCGTTCGGTCTGTCGCTGGGTGCCAGTGTTTCAACGCAGGCGCAGGCAAGACCCCCCGTACAAATTAATACCAATGTGCAGCTAGTCCAGGTTCCCGTTATTGTTTTTGACGACAAGGGCGGCGTGGCCAGCGATTTGAAGAAGGATGATTTTCGGCTGTTCGAAGACGGGGTGGAACAGAGAATTTTGTATTGCGAGCGGGAACGAGAATCCATTTCTTTCGTGATTCTGGATGACCTGAGCTCGAGCATGACGCGAAAGATTCCTTTCGTGCAAGAAGCGACGCTTTCGGTTCTTGATTCCGACGAGCAACAAGAGCGGTACCGGGACGAGTTTTCGGTGTATGGAATCGCATCGCGGGCAAAAAATCTTGTTCCCTTCACGCGCGATCTGAAAGACCTGGAACGCAGGCTTCCCTGGCTGCTTACTCCGACAAACGGAAGCACGGCGCTTTTTGATGGCATCTACCTCGGAATTTCCGAAGCCCGCGAGCGGGCAGAAAACAAGCATCGGGCGATGATTATTATTTCCGATGGCGGAGACAATCACAGCCGCTATAACTTGCGGGAGACGAAGAGTCTTTTGGAGGAAGCGGACGTTCCGGTGTTTGCGGTGATGGCGGGATCGTCGTTTGAGCTTCCCGAGATTTTTGCAGGACCGAAAAAGAAATCGGGAATGCAAGGGAAGGCGCCGTTTCCGGGCACGCCTGCGGGTGCGGAAGACTACATCGGACCGGCAGAACGGCGCGGGCCGCGCAACCTTCAGACCCTCACGGAAGCCACGGGCGGCGGTGTTTTTACGGCCAAGCATGAAGAGGATCTTCCGCGGATTGTGCGGACCATCAGCAATGCGGTGAGATATAGGTATGTCCTCAGCTACAGGCCACCGGAAACGCCAGCCAAGGCCGCTGCAGAAGGAGCGAGCGGCGAGAGCAAGTGGCACAAGATCTTCTTAGAGTTGAACCCGAAAGAGAAATTCAAAGGGTTTGGCATCCCTTACTACAAGCGCAAATACTATAAATTCGACTAAGCGCCGGACGCCGGAACATTACGCGACACGATGCGGCGCCGACGGCGCTGCAGCTGCGTGCGTATGCATGGGATGGCGGAGGCGTGTGGAGGTCGAATGCGGAAGTAAATCCCTAAGTCTCGCGTTTCGACGGCGTTGCAACCCGCGCTGAATGCCAATTGGAACAAATGGAACAAACTGTCGAAAAGCTCTCCTCACCAACATCAAATACTGGAATCTCTGCAAAACCTCTGCACAAGAACGGCATGAATAATCCGCCCAGGTTTCACCACCCGTCCGCTCGGTGGAATCGGCGTTGAGCCAGTACATCTCGCACGTGCTGCCATCATCTAGCCTAAACTGGAATTGGCCGCCTAGACACGCATAGCCACCGGCCTGCGCCTTCGCTAGAGCGCTGGGAAATGACGCCGCTCCTTCCCACCATTGAATTTGCATAGGGCCCGCGTCCGCCGCAAATCGCGGGCGGCTTCCTTCAATGCAGAGCATTTTTAGGTTGGCGGCGTGCCGACAGTAGGCGTAAGCGGAGCGGGAACGTAAACGAGGCGCGCCGGTGAGCTAAAAATGTTTTGGACTAAACCGCTGCAAGGTGTGTGCGCTATGGGTTTTGCTTGATAAGTGGGACGCGACGTAGAGGGAATAGGCGGTAGGTAAGTGCGGAAACGAGTATGGTGAGTTGCAGTTTGGTGTCTTCTGCGGGAACTTGCGAGGCAAAACGCGGGATGCTTGGCTTTCTGCGGGGTGTTCTGAACGGCAAGAAGCAACAGCACTCCGTTGACTCGAAAGTGTCGTGCTCGTGGCGAGAGCAATTTGGATTCGTTTACGGTCGCTCATGAAGTGTCTTGGATGGTCGGTGAAGGGCAAACTTGAGGCAGCACCTTGACCGCGATCATGCGACCTCGATGACAAACGGGACATTCCCGAAGAGAGCGGCCCGTGAGCCTCTCGTATCGATCACGATAATCCTCTTGTATCGCGGGCTCGGCAGAGCCTTCCTTTGGAGGAGCCATGCCGAGAAGTTGGCGGCAATGCTCCAACTTCTCCTTGCGGTGTCGATTGCCGAGGAACCCGTAGTAGCGAATGCGGTGGAACCCACACGGTAGAACGTGGAGCAAAAATCGCCGGATGAACTCGTCCGCCGAGAGGGGCATGGTTTTCTGTTGATTGTTATCGCGGTAGTCTCTCCAGTTAAATTTCACTTGGCCATCTTCAATGTCGACGATCCGATGATTGGAAATGGCCACCCGGTGCGTGTAGCGGCCGACATAGTCCACCACTTGCTGTGGCCCGGCGAAAGGTGGCTTGGCGTAGACGACCCATTCCACGTCTCGCACCAAATCGAGATGACAGTTGAACGCCTGCGGATCTTGGAGCGCCTGAAGCGAAGTGAAGAAGTGCAACTTGCCGGCGTCGAAGGATTCCTGCAGATACTGCAAGAACAATCGGCGGAACAACCGAGAGAGCACCTTTACTGGCAGAAAAAAGTTGGGGCGGCAGGAGATCCACCTGGCACCATCAAATGAAATCCCGCCGCCTGGAACAACACAATGCAGATGAGGATGGAAAAACAGGTTCTGTCCCCAACTGTGAAGTATGGTGAAAAAGCCGATCTCGGCGCCCAGATGTTGGGGATCGGCAGCGATGGTGGACAACGTCTCGGCCGTGGCTCGAAAGAGAATGCCGTAGACGAGATCTTTGTTCTGGTAAGCGATGGAAGCAAGCTGTTCGGGAATCGTGAAGACGACATGAAAATAGTGCGTCGGGAGAACTTCGGACGTTCGTTTTTCGACCCACTCCGCACGTGCGAGCGACTGGCATTTTGGGCAATGACGGTTGCCGCAGCTGTCGTAACAGGGCCGCTCGTGATTGCAGCAGTCGCAGCGCTCGAGATGACCACCAAGGGCTGCGGTTCGACACACCTCAATCGCGGTCATGACGCGCCGTTGAGCAGGGGATAGCGACGCAGCATGCTACTGACGATAGGCTTCACCGTAGCGGCGGAAGATGTCTGCCACTTCCAGCTTCGGGCGATCCAAGGGGCCCGGCGGTTAGAGGTGTTGCGGCGGAGTAGGCTGGACCTCCATCGAAACAGGACGAGGCAGCAAATCCAGTGGGCTCGATGTCGAGCACACTTTGCTGGTCGCGATGTGCAGATATTTTGCTGTGGTGGTCAGGCTGCGATGGCCGAGCAAGAGTTGAATCTGGCGAATGTCGGTGCCCGATTCAAGCAAGTGACAGGCAAAGGCATGCCGCATGGAATGCGGTGTGATCGGTTTAGGAATTTCGGAAATGCGGCGGGCTTTCCGGCACATCTGCGCAACCGAGGTGGTGGTGATGTGTTGGCCCGGCGTGCCCCCCGGAAAGAGCCAGTGCCCAGGCCTTTCCATTCGCCACCAGGCTCGCAGGATCTCTAACAGTTTCGGTGAGAGCATCACGTAACGATCTTTCTGTCCTTTGCCTTGTTCGACGCGCAAGACCATGCGCTGGCTGTCGATCGCTGGGAGTGTGAGAGCAACGGCCTCGGAGATGCGCAAGCCGGCGGCGTAGCAGGTGGTTAAGACGGCGCGGTGCTTCCTCATTGCGACACAGTCAAGAAACCGAACGACTTCCTCTGGGCTGAGGATGATAGGCAGTTTTTTAGGCACCTTGGGAGCCGGGATCATGTCTGCCATGCACCAGTTCTTTTTGAGGGTCACCCTATAGAGGAAGCGAAGCGCGGAGGTGGCAACGCTGATCGAAACTACCCCCAGCTTCCTTTCGTTGGTCAGATAGACCTGATAGGCACGAATCTGTTCCGGACCCAACAACTCTGGTGACTTGTTGAAGTGCTGTGCAAATCCCGATACTTCTCGGGTGTAGGAGGCTTGTGTTACAGGCGAAAAGTTCCGGACCTGCATGTCCTCGATAAACCGTTGTCGAAGCGACGTCATGGAAAGCTCCTTTGCAAGATGGAATGTGCTGCGGTGAGCAGCCGCCCCATGCTTTCGCAAAGAGGACTTCCGTAGGGGAGATATGTTCAACTGGAACAGCGACGAGTACGACCGGATATGCCGACACAACTACAGCGCCACCAATACCGCGCTAGCGGTTTAGTGCAAGTCGTTGTATCGAAAGCGCGCGAACACACCGTGCTCGTGCAGGCGCATTGCCCTTCGCGCTTCCGATACAACCCTAAGACTTATCAGGACTTAGCATCCGGGTCGAGCGTCGGGAGTGCTCCCGATCGAGGGGACGGTTGACTGTTCGGGTCGTTCACCGGCGCCAGCTGCCCCGCGCTCCCTTAGGCTTCCCACCCGCCATGCGGCGCCCACGGCTTGCCCAGCGACTAAGGACCTGCCACTCGCCAGGTCTCTCCGGCTCAGATAAGGATTTCAAGATGTAATGATCATCCCCACCGCTGCCGCAGTCATGACAACGAAGGTGGCCCAGCCTAAGTACCTAAGTAACGGCGAATTCACACGGTTGCCCATTACTTTTTGGCTGCTGGTCAAGAGGATGACAAGCAGGATCAGCGGCGGCGCCAGGAGGCCATTGATTACCGCCGACCAGAACAGCATTTTCACCGCGTTGAAACCCACGTAGTTCAGCGTGAGACCCAAAGCCATGGCAACGGCCATTACTGCGTAGAACTTGCGCGCGCTTCTTGGTTTGTCGGCCATGGAGCCACGCCAGGCTGCTCCTTCCGCCACGGTATAAGCGCACGATCCAACGAGAACCGGGACTCCCAACATTCCCGTGCCGATCAGGCCCAAGGTGAAGAGCAGGTAGGCTCCATCGCCGGCAAGTGGACGCAGGGCTTCGGCCGCCTGCCGGGCCGTTGTAACGTCGGTCTGCCCGTGTGCGTGTAAAGTGGCGGCAGTGGTCAGAATGATGAAATACATGATGAAATTCGAGAAAAACATACCGGCGATAGTGTCAGCGCGCGCCGTTCTTAACTCCCCAATGGTTGCGGCCTTGCTCCGGGCGAGGGTTCGACCCTTGGCCCGTTCTTCTTCAACCTCCTCGGCGGCTTGCCAAAAGAAGAGATAAGGAGAAATCGTGGTGCCCAGAATTGCCACCAGCACCGCCAGGAACCCGCGTGACCACTCCAGATGGGGCACGAACGTCACGGCCAGCGCATGCCTCCAATCGACGTGGGCATAAAACGATGCCACCACGTAAGCGAACAAGACGAGCGTCAACCACTTGAAAATCTTCGCGATCAGCTTGTAGGAAGTCCAAATCAACAGCCCAATGATGAAGAACGCGTAGAATGGAATCCAGATCAGTGATCGAACTCCCGTGATGAGTTGCGTGGCCTCCGCCATTCCACCGAGATCAGCGCCGATGTTGATGACGTTAGCGGCGACGAGAATGGAACAGGCTCCCCAGAGCACCCAGCGTGGATAATAAATTCGCACGGCGGCTGCCAGCCCACGCCCCGTAACCATTCCCAGCCGTGCGCACATGAGCTGGATCGCGGCCATCAGCGGAAATGTGAGAAGCGCGATCCAGAGCGTTGCGTATCCGTAGGCTGCTCCGGCAACGGAATAGGTTGAGATTCCTGACGGATCATCGTCGGCTGCCCCGGTGATCAGCCCGGGCCCCAAGACGGCAAAGGACCCCAGCAGAAGGTTCTGTCCTTTGCCGATTTCGGCATTTTTGGCAGTCAGGTTGTTTCTCGCCGTCATATCCGTCGGAAGCGATGCCTTCTCATGGTACGTTGTGGCCAATAAAAATTGAGAGCGAATTCCGTCCGTCAAGACAATTCATTTCTTGCGCCCACCACCAAGGAGATGAATCACGAGAGCAATCACGGCGAAGAGCAGGAGTAGATGAATGAGGGCGCTGGCGACGTGGTAGACGAGGAATCCCCCAGCCCAAAGCAAGAGCAGAATCATGAATATGGCTATGAACGCGCTAAACCTCATCGACTTCCTCCAGAGACTGTTTTGTGAACCTCATACGAAACGGGAATAGAGCATTCACCAAAAACGAGGAATTGTCATTGCGAAAGCGCGCCCAAGGAGACGATGTTAGAACTTTTCTCGCCGAACTTTTTGGCAAGTTTGCAACAGTTTGGCTGCCCTCAGGAGTTGAGTTTGAAGATCGTTGTGTCCAGGGCAGGAGATGTGTACGATGCGCGAGCTGGAGGTCCAAATCGGAAATTCCGGCTAAGATCTGCTAGAGGTGCAATATTGCAATTCGTAAGGAACTTGGTCTCGCCGTTCCACATATCTATACCGCCTTTGATATCCCGGGCTCTGTTCGTTCTCCTTTGCGCCGCGGCGCTGGGAACCGCCGCCAGCCAGAATCCTCCGTCCAACTATAAACAGGAGAGCACGGTCCAGGCGCAGATGCGCAACGTCACGTATCATTTTTCGGACACCGTCGTGGTGGAAATAAAATCGCTGAACGGTGAGCTCGTGCCCCTCGGCAAAAATGAATTCCCCATCTTCGACGACAAAAACTCGTTCAGCCTGCGCATTAGCACAGCGGAGATGGCTATTGATTCGTCAAACCTGGCAAACCTTCTCAATTCTTATGTTTTCGCCCGACCGCATTCGCCCTTAACAGGGCTATCCGTCATCGTTGAGAAGGGGCGCGTGAAAGTGAAGGGGAAACTCCATGACAAGGGGGACATCCCGTTCGAGACGGATGGAATTCTCACTCCCACGGCTGACGGAAAGCTTCGTCTGCACAGCGAGAAAATCAAGGCCATGCATGTCCCGGTAAAGGGTTTGATGAGTCTCTTCGGTATCGATTTAGGCGGGTTGATCAAGGAAGGCAAAGTTCCGGGTGTGCGGGCTGAAGAGGACGATCTGATCCTTGATCTTGAACAGATCCTGCCGCCTCCCCATATTGAAGGCAAGGTAGTCTCCGTACGAATTGAAGGCGAGAAAATTATTCAGATTTTTGGCGGTTCGGATGCCAAGCCGGTGAAAAATATCCGAGCCGGAAATTACATGGCATACAAGAATAATCGTCTCCGCTTTAACAAGCTAGTCATGAACGATGCGGATTTGGTCCTCATCGATATGGATCCAAAAGATCCACTCGATTTTTATTTGGAACATTACAAAGAACAGCTCTCGGCGGGCTATACAAAAACCACGCTGGACTCCGGCTTGCGCGTATTCATAAAAGACTATAACAAGCTTCACCCCGCAAAAGCGTCTCCACAGAAGTGAAGTCCTGGTACGAGAATTTGGCCATTGTTCGTAGTTGTCCTTAGGTACGCCCGTCGTCACGAAGCAGCCGTTCAATCTGAAGAATGTGATTGATGGCATGGGCGGCCATATGACGAGCGAGATCGCGTACGTCAAGCGATGGGCTGAATAGCAAGGCGAAGATTCCCGCTCCTTCCGGCCGCAGGAGAAGTTTTCTCTTGACTCTCCCCTTTATAGAACGCGGTAACCGGAGAACTGAGGCCAATGCCGCAGCCAAGTATTCCCGCGGGTGTTCACAATTGCACAGACACTCACCTTCGCCGCCACTAGTATGCGCGCACACCCAGACCCCAGACCCCGCCGAAGGAGGCCGGATTATGCGCATCAAGATGTTTGCTGCTTTCGTAACAACACTGCTGCTCGTGGCACTCGCTCTGAACATTTCTGCCGCGGCAGCCGATCAACACTCTGGGACCTGGAAAATGAACCCTGCCAAGTCAACGTATAGCCCTGGACCAGCACCCAAGAGTATTTCCGTAAAGATCGACTCTGACGCAGATAACATCAAACTCAGTTCAGATGGAATCGACGCCGCTGGGAATCCGACTCACGTCGAGTACACTGCAAAATACGACGGCAAGGACTACCCGATTACCGGCGTGCCGAACGCTGATACAGTAGCGTTAGAACGGCCCGACGCCAGCACCATCCGGTCCACTTTGAAGAAAGGCGACCAGGTTGTGATGACCGTGACATCGGTGATCTCTAAAGACGGAATAACGCGGACCTCGACATTCAAGGGCAAGGACGCGCAGGGACGGGATGTAAATAACGTCGTCGTTTACGACAAACAGTAAAGCGATTTCTTCAATTATTTATTGATGAGGTGGCCGGGGGTCTCTCGTAGGGATCGTCGGCGAGGCTGCGTCGATTCTTGTCCCAGAGCGTGAGGGATGGCCTGAAAGTTTGATGAGGATTTGTATGCTCACGGGCGCACCTTCGAGTCCGGAGCCGACGCGGCTTTCTGTTTCGGCGCCTCACACACATATTTTTTGATTGTTACTTGCGCAACCAAAAAGATTGTTTTTTGATTTCGCTTTTCCGGGTTGTCTTTGATGTATTGGAGAACCAAGTCAAGAGTAGTTCTGAGCGTCGCGTTATCGGGGACACAAATTCGCTGACCGGTGTCGGACCAATTGAGCGCGAGCGTGCCAGCCACGCCGGCAACGTACGCCAGGCAAACATCAGGCGGATGGTCGTTATCATATTGGCAGACCGCCAAGAAGTCATCGCCCCGGTTTATGATGTCCGAAGTCTTCTGGGCCTTTGCTGCGCTTGATATCGCCAGCGTCAGAACTGCCATTGTTAGAGTTTTTATATATCGTGTCTTCATGGCTGGGTTCTCCCTCGTACCCTTTCACCATGACCCGGACCTCCAAAGTCCGGCAATAGTACCTTTCTCTAAGAGTTAACGAAGGATGGACTAACCGGACCGCCGACTCAGAGATTTTCGACGCGGCGGTTCTGTACTCCATCAACTTGGTAGTGAACAACCTACTGAAGACACCATCGCTCACTGGACGTATAACGGAATAGGCCAGCGAAGAGTAAAACGGCATGGTGATCAACAATTGGTCCAAGCAGTGGAAGCGCTGGGTCTGGGTCCGTGTGCCCAAAACCCTCAAGCGCCATAGGTGCGACACACTCTTAGCTCCGCCGGCACCTTCGGCTGGCTCTGGCCGCGGTAGTACGCCTCTGGGTGGCCCACGATAAGAGCGAGGGCCATTCGCGTCTACAAGATCTAAAGCGAAGAGAAAATCCCCAGACGTAAAACCGACATCTGGGGTACCCGGCCATTAGCTAATCAGCCTGTTTAGGGTTGGGCTTCGATGGGCGCGGAGACAGTCCCGATGCGCTCGTTAAAATAGTCTCTTACTATGAATCGCACCTTCGAGGTATGGGGTGAAACCCAGACAGCATTGGCATAGGCAAATCCTTCGCGGCGCAGTCGCTCCAGCTCCGGTGCACTCGGATGCAGATCGAGTTGTTGGGTCAAATCCGCAAGGATATTGCCGTTAGGGTCGAGAGCCACCGCCACGAAGTCGAGTTTTATGTGGTTGTTGTCAGCGGCGTCCACCGTTAGCGCGGCGGGATTGATTTCAAGCAAGAAGGATTGCATATGGCGCCGCTGCAACTGTGGTTCTCCGGAGGGCGCAGCGTTGCCCGCGGTCTTGGCTATGGGTTCCTTGCCGGAAGCTGTCCAACGAACGGTGATCGGCAATCCGCGGTACTCGACTGGCGTAGCGAGCGCTTGCGCAATATCCGACTTGCGCCGTTGCTCGGGGTCATCGTCCGCGCCGCCCGAAAAATAACCGCTTCGTGCCCGGACCTGCAGATTTGCGCCGTGGACTTTGACATGTATCTTGCGCCACCGCGCGGTTTCGGCGGGCTGCGCATAATAGCTCAGCATGTAGTATCGTGAACTGTAGTCCACGGCTTTCCGGAAACAGAGATCGGGATCCTTTCGCAATAGGCAATAATCTCCCCCTGTCCGCTGCGAAATATCCATGAAATTCTGGACGATCTGTACGTTGCCAGCGCGAACAACGGGATACCGTGACTGCGGGCTGGTGAAGGCCGGGTTAACCGTTTCCAGGACCGTATCAATCGGATAGACGGCGATTCCGGCAGCGCTGAGCATCTTCAAGGTGTGAGCGTGCTGGTCTACGAGCCGCTGGTCTCTAGAGTCCATATTGTAGGACAACATGAACCCACCGGTGACCCACGCCAAGGTCTTCATGCCACGCACCGCCGAGAGCGCCTGCGAGAGCTGCTGGAGCTCAAGAAACGTTCTTTCCAAGCGGTCTCGCAGAAGCTGCTGTGCGTAGCGGTCACGGCCGGTGTAGTTTGCCAGGAATTCTTTCTCAATCGCGTCGTATTCTTTCTGAATGTCAATCTCCCCGGCGATGGAATGGCTGAATTCCGTCTCTGTCTGATTGTCCAGCTTGGGATCGTGCTCGACCTTACTACCCAAACGCCGCACCAGTTTCACGAGGAGCTGCGGGTCTGTGGTGAAGTCGTGGAGAATCCGTAGTCCGTCGGGGTGAAGGGCCACAAGCATGGTGGGTTGGTCCCCCCGGAAGTCGCGCTGCAGGTATTCCAGCAGTTTTTCTTTGGCGGCTTCTTGATAAAAGTACGGCGTGTTGATCAGGTCCAGAAGGATCACGACCATCGAGACGGGGCCATCGGATACGATCTCATTGGTGAACACCCCCGGCGGCGGGGCGGGCTTGATGGCGAGACTTGAGCTAGTGATTTCCTCAAACGATGCAATCGGCTTCGGCTGGCCGTCTTCTTCGATCTCGAAGTCATCCTTGGTAAGACCGGTCACATGCTCATCAAGCCAGCCTCTAATATGAAGTTGCCGGAAGGTGCTGCCCTGGCGCAAGACCACGACCGGCACAGTCACCAACTCCGTCCGGACCCTGAATTTGGGAGCGGACTGAGGTGGTGAGGCTTGCTGCGCCATCATCGCCGTCGAAAGCACGGTGAGCAGACACGCCAACACAGGCTTTGCGAGGTTTCGAATGCCCATCGGCCCGAACCTCACAGCCCACGTACGAGCGCCCATAAGTATAGAAACCTCGGCAGCTCTCTTTCGACTTCAATAGTCTTAAGCATTATATATCTGACGTATGAAGACATATGAGAGGTACAGTTAGAAATCCCCGAAGAGCCTTGAAGCCCGGTCAGGGGAAGTTCGTCACAGCGCGGGTACCCCATCCTTGCGCTTTTGTTTCTCCGTTTTGACTTGCCAGTGCCTGATAAACGCGGAAACCGTACATGTGAAGTACTGGGACGGAGTTGTCCGGTTTTCCGACTTCTCAGGCACTGGCGCCGACTCGTGGTAAATTGCTTTCCCAAAGATGAGTTCTGATGATGGTCGTCGGCAGAATCCATTGGGCGACGGATGCCCTAAACTACGCGTTCTTGCTTAGATTCTTACTTTGGGGCGCATGTTCCTTTTACTTGTGGCGCAGTGCGCTGGTTCCCAGGAATGGGGAGCCTCGCGGCAGGTTTGATAGGGCGCTTCGCTTTATCGGGGCCGTCATCACTTCATGGCTTGCAAGCGTCGCGTTAGGTCGGGGTTTGGGTCTGTTTCACTATTTCTCCTGATAGCAGCCCCTTCAAGTCCAAATAAGAAACCGGACATATCCGATTTTTCGGCTAACCAGTTGACTGAGCATCTCGCCAATTACTTCCTGTTTAGGTTCATTGCCCCGAAGACTTTATCCCCTATACTTTGTGCCATTTGAGCGTAACGACCGCGGCAGAGAAGCGGGTCCACTTCTAAGAGGTACGAAAAAGCTGCGCTTACACGCTAACAATTTTTCTTCCGGAGCAGCCTAAGCGGCAAGGCGGTATCGCGTCAAGCAGACCAATGTGGTACATCAGTGTCCACAACGGAACAGACACGAATATTCGCCGCGGTTAGCATCAGGCCGAGGTGTTCACATGCAACCTCAACCGCAGAAAAAAGTGGCCCGAGCAGACAGAATCGAGGGGTCTATCGTTCTGTATCGCTCGGCAGCGAGAAGTCAGTTCAATGCACAAAGGCCGCTCAGCCGTGGCGAGCCGTGGTGGAATATGGTTTTCGGAGTCCCGCTCTTTCTACGGACATTGCTTCGTCTTGTTTTTGTCTGTCTTCATCGGCATAGGGGTCCTCCGATAACGCTGCGTGTGGCAATCCCATCCAACCTACTCGGACGCCGATCTGTCTTTGGCCGAGAAACTTACATCATTTGCTTGGATTGCGGTCAAAAATTCGCTTACAACTACAAGACCAGGCGCCTGGTAGATTTCTGGGGCGTCCATGACGCAGAAGCGCTGGCAGGAGTTCGCCGGAGGGTAGATGAATTCTTTTCGCCTCTTCGAGGTCTCGCGGCACGGGTCGGCCGTCTTAACGTTAGGAATTCGATGAGTGAACTTGTCAAATCTGTGCACCGCCTCGGAATTTTGACGAAGGGCCAAGCGGCTAAGTCTGCCCATGCCATCCCGCAGAGCCAGCGTGACGCAATGGGAGCAATCTCAATTGGAACAAATGTTCCAATTGGAACAAAAAACTAAAACAACTAACTGAAAGGACAGAAGTTGGCGGAGGCGTGTGGAAGTCGAATCCACCATTCGACCCGCGAAGGACCGAATCGCCGGCTTTGAAGGCCGGGGAGATCACCGGACCCCTTTCGCCCCCGGGAGAAGTATAGCTGGATCTCGTGACTCGTGACTGGTGACTGGTGACTCGTGAAAAACTTGAATTGGGCCGGGGCGTGATGGCTGATTACCATTGAATTTTGGAGCGAAAAACCAGGCAGAAGTTAGGCGCGGGCGGAGACTAGTTCAGCGGCTTGATGGGTGCGGATGAGGGCGGCGACGAGATCATAAAGAGCGGGGCTGGTGCAAACTTCGTAGTAGGGATGCTGGGAAGCGGCGCCGATCTGGCCGTCGGGCAAGAGTTGACGGGCAAGGCCCTTGCGAAGAACGAGGAGCTCGACAGATTCGCCCAGCGGGACTTCGCCGTAGTACAGGGTGACGTTTTCCTTGCCCCAGGGCATTTCGAGCTTGGTCTCGATGGAGTCCATCGAAATCTCTTCGGAAAGTTTCTGGAAGCCTTCTTCGTTGAGTTCGATGCCGTTGTGGTTGTAGCGCACAAGGAATTCGTCCAATTCTTCCGCTGAAGCGCCTTCCATGGTGTTCAAGAACTGAAAGATCGAGAAATGCGATTTCTGCCTGGAGAGCATGCGCTTGGCGAGCTTGGCGCAGCCGGAGAGGCGGTCGGAGAGATTCAGCGCCTTCGAAATCATGATGCGGGAATCGCCGTCGGTCCAATAGGTGGGCGCGGAGCCTTGAAAGGCGACGCCGAGACCGAGCTCGAGCGCGGGGAGATCGTTGGTGGAAGCGCCTTCGTTGTAGGAGTTGCAGACGGTGAGAATCTGGCGCGAAAGGATGCAGGCCTTGGCGACGGGGCGCGCGTAGGCGATGGTCACTTCGGTTTCGAAAATGGCGAGAATGATGGCGTCGCCTTCGATGAAGACTTTTTTGGCCGCGTAGCGGTCGAGAAGTTTCTTGACGGGTTCATGCAAATTGAGGCTGAAGTGCGAGGCCGGGTTCAAGCCACGGGAGAGCAGGTCCTGGGTCATCCTGGTGGAGCCGCGAACGTCGGCCTTGATGATGACGTGGGAAACGACGTTGTCCTGCTGGGGCCTGGCTTCGTTGGGCATGACGCATTCATAGAGCCGGTTGTTCATGCGGGAAAGCTCGCGGGCTTGTTCGGTGGTGACGAGGCTGATGCGTTCCATGCAGGCGCTCAGATGGTCGGCGTCGCGGAGGTCGCGTCGGAGGCGGAGGAAGTCAGTGGCAAAGCGCAGTACGAAACCCTGCATTTCTTCGCGGGAGTAGCGGCGAATGTTTTTCGAGAGTTCCTCGATATTCTTAAGCGACAATTTTTTCGCGGGCACCTGCTTGATAACCTGCTCGATCTGTTTCATCTCCTCTTTGGACACCAACGCCTTGCGCAACTGCTGCAAGTGGACCGGCGGGCAATACTCGGAAACAATCGGCCGGATTTCATAGCCGGCAAGGACGTGGTACAGAACCTCATGCTGTTCCAGGCGATCCAGGAGGCGCAGCAGCAGACGTTCGCGGACCGGCGCTTCCGCTTCATTGGCGGAACTGGCATCGAACAGACGCTTGGCGTTGTCCGGCTCGTTGAGGTACTCGCCGAGTTTTCCAGAGTGATCCTTGACAAAGAAATCGAGCTTCTGGCGGGCGGAGTCAATCTGCGGCCCCAACTCCTCGAGCTTTAATTCCTGATGCTTCAGGCGAAGTTCGAGATCATTGAGAGATGCTTTCAAATCAGCAGGGGCGCTGGAATTCATGAATTTCCTGAAAAAACTTTCGCCGCGCTCGAGGCGCTTGCGGGTTTCTTCGCGCTGCTCTTCGAGCAAGGCGATGTCGCTGCGAATGGTCTGAACCGCTTCCAGCAGGGCGGTATGAGCCTGAATCGCTTCGGTGTGAGGGGGCTCTTGGCTGACGGTGAAGCCGGCTTCGCGCAGAAATTCCTGGAATAGCGCGTCCATGGCCTCGAAGCGATCCGGGTCGCGGGCGTAGTTTCCCAATAGGACGTAGTTCTCCAAAAAATAAACGTCGTCCTTCATGCCGTCGAGGAAGATAAGACGGTTCTTGCAAAGTTCGTAGAAGGGCGCGAAGTCCTCTCCGAAGAGGGCGCGCCGGGTCTTGGAGATGACGTTGTCTTCGACGTCCACGACGATTTGCGCGACTTGCAGTCCGATACGGCGGATGACGGCGCGGCGCGCGGACTGCAATTCCGATAAGCGAGCCTTGATGACATGGGCCTGCTGGCTGCGTTCGAAGTGCTCGCCACGCTGGCGAATCCACACCTTACCTTCGTGGATGAGATTGGCAAATTGATTCCCCATTTCATAGGTCAGAAATTTCAGGAGGGACAAACGGAAAACCAGGTCGATTTCGATATTTTTCTGGTACTTGGCCTGGGTCAGAGCGCTTTGCAGCAGCTCGGAGAGAAGTTTGCGGAAGCCGGAATGATCCGGGGTGCGCGTATTGCGGAGCTCCATGCCGGGAAAGAACGCGGCGCTGGTGCTCTGGCGGAAGAGATCGAAAAGATAATCGCGCGCGGCCTGGACGAACTTCGGACTCAAGAATACGTCGTGGTGAATGTTGTCCACGCCGATCGACAGCGACCCCATGGGGATCGTGACGTTATAGCTCTTGAGATCGATCCGGGCCGCTTCGCCCGCGCTGGGTGATGCGAGTTCGTTGGCCATCCAATTCCCCGGAAGGGCTATTTCCAAGTTAGCAGCCGAGCCGAGACGGGGCAAGGAATCCGCAGGGATGCGTAACCAGAGAGTAAGGAGAGAGGGGCCGAAGAAGGGGCTTCCTGACGCCGGTTAGAGGACGGTGATGCGGCGGGAGTCGCCGCCGAGGTGCTCGAGGCGGAGGCGGAACTGGGGCCAGGGGGACGGGAGGGGGAATCGCTCCGACCACTCCAGGATGACGACGGTGGGGGATGCGAACATGTCCTCCATGCCCAGAGTTTCGAAGTCGTGGAACGTCTCGATGCGGTAGAGGTCGGCGTGATAGACCTTGGCGGCTTTGCCGTAGACATGGACGAGGGTGAAGGTGGGGCTGGTGACGTCGTCCTCGGCGGCGGCCCCGAGGCCTGAGACGATGCCCTTGGTGAGAGTGGTTTTTCCCGTGCCGAGATCGCCGGTGAGAAGGACGAGGATGGGGGGCTTGAGGCGTTTTGCGAATTCCCTGCCCCAGTTGGTCGTTTCTTCGGAGGAATGCGTGATGATTTCTTCAGCCACGCTGTTGCAGCTCCGCAACGAAGCGACGGTAGGTCTCCGGAAGATGATCGGCGATTTCACCAGAGAGGAGCGAGGCCTCCGCGCGGAATGCAATGGCATCGTCGGCGGCGAGGCCGTGCAAATAGATGCCGAGCGCGAGAGCCCGTTCCCAATTTGCGGGGCCAAATTGCGCCGTCATACCAGCCAGGATTCCGGTCAGGACGTCTCCGCTGCCGCCCTTGGCCATGCCGGGATTTCCCGTGGTATTGACGAAGGCGCGTCCATCGGGCGTGGCGAGAATGGTGTGAAATCCTTTGAGGATCACGTAGGCGTTCCAGGATTTTGTGGATTTCAAGGCAAGGCCAAGGCGGTCGGACTGCACTTTGTCGTTCGAAAGGCCGCAGAGGCGGGCCATCTCGCCGGGATGCGGTGTGATGGCGAGATGCTGTGATTTTCGCTTGGCGAATTCCTTGGCGTGGCCGGCGAAGGCATTCAGTCCGTCGGCGTCGAGGAGGAGCGGCTGCTCCGCTTTCTGGACGAGAGATCGTACGAAGCGCTGCGTTTCTTTGTGAGTTCCCAGGCCCGGCCCGATGGCAAGCAGGGTTTTGTTTTTGGCAAGCGCGCTGAAGCGGCCGGCCTTTAGATTCGCGGCCGAAATGGTCCCCAGTTTCGTGGAGAGCAGCGGTTCGGTCATGAATTCGGGCTGCGCGGAAGCGACAATGGGAAGGACACCATCCGGCGTCGCGATCGTAACCAAACCGGCGCCGGCGCGAAGGGCTGCGCGCCCGGCTAAAATGGCGGCTCCCGTTTTGCCGCGCGACCCGGCGACGATCAAGACGTGGCCGAAATTGCCTTTGTGAGAATCCGCCTTTCGAATCAGCGGAAGGCCGCGAAATTCTTCGGGTTCAATCCATCGCACGCCGCTTTTTCCCACCTGTTCGATCAATTCACGGGGCGAACCGATCTCGCGGACGAGGAGCGTTCCGCAGCAAGCAGCGTCTTTTAAAACGAGCTGGCCGAGCTTCGGCGCGGTAAACGTAACCGTCGCGCGGGCGCGGATAATCGGACCCGCTGCGGGCTCGCCATCCGAGGGCAGACCGGACGGCGTGTCCACCGCGACGACGGCATCGGGACGGATGGCAGTGGCGTCGCGCGAAATGGTGTTCACGTCGGTGATCACCGATGCGAGGAGACCTTCCACGCGGCCCTTCAAGCCGGTTCCCAAGAGGGCGTCCACAACAACGCGAGACTTCGCTAGCTTGCCGCGCGATGCGTGCCAGCCGTCAGGATCAGGGATGATTCGAATCTCAGCGCCGGATTTCTTGAGGCGCAAAAAATTCTCTGCCGCGTCTCCGCGAAGGGTTTGCGGATCGGCGAACAGATATACGCATGGCTGGAGGCCTGACTCCTGAAGGAGACGAGCGACTACAAACCCATCGCCGCCGTTGTTTCCTTTGCCGCATAGAACCGAAGCGTGGCTCGCGGCGGCGTCACCGTGAAGCGAGCGAATATAGTCAAAAACACTCTTCCCCGCGTTTTCCATCAATTGGAGACTGGGAACGCCATGGCGCTCGGTGGTGAGACGATCCACTTCGTGCATTTCGGCGGCGGTGAGAGCTTTCATACAAAAGAAATTGGAGTATAGCGTAGCGCGAGAAGAGCGACTAGCGAAGGCGTGCCACGATGACGGTCATGTCATCGGCTTGCTCGGGAGTGCCGGCCCACTCTTCGGCAGCGGCCATGAGCGATTCGGCGACCATGAGCGGGGCGGCCCCGTGCAGACGGACGGAGGTCTCCTCCAACCGGCGGATCCCAAATTCTTCGCCGTAGACATTTTCCGGTTCCACGAGACCGTCACTGTAGCCAATAAGCAGCGCGTCCGGCCCCACAACGATGGAGCCCTCCTCGTAGCCGTAGTCCTCAAGGACGCCGAGGACCATGCCGCCTTTGTCCAGGCGTTCGGACTTTCCGTGACAGACGAGGAATGAGGGCAGGTGGCCTGCATTCGTGTAACGGAGGGTCCGAGTGGCACTGTCATAGACGGCGATGAAAAAGGTGGCGAAACGATCGTCGCCGGTGTTGCGCACAAGATGCTTGTTCAAGCGGGCGACGAGTTCGGCGGTACAGAGACGTTCCGTACCGTCGGTGAGCATCTGGCTGCGGAGCGCGGCCTGAAGGCTGGCCATCAACAGAGCGGCGGAGATCCCTTTACCGGAAATATCCGCGATGGCGATGGCAACATGCGTCGGGCTGAGCTGGATGAAGTCGTAGTAGTCGCCGCTGACGGAACGAGCCGCTTTGCAGATGGCTTCGATTTCCACACCGGGCACCGAGGGCAAGGTGCTGGGAAAGAGCTGGTTCTGCACTTCGCGGGCGATGGAAATCTCATTTTCGAGGCGCTGGCGTTTGTTTTGCTCTTCGATGAGCCCGCTGATCGAGCCGGTCATTTCATTAAAGGACTGTCCCAATTCGCCCAGCTGGTCGCGATGTTCGATCGGCACGCGATGGGAGAAGTCGCCCGATTTGACATATTGGGTGGCGCTATAGAGATCGGCGATGGCCCTGGTGATCCTGCGAGTAAGCACAAATCCAGTCACGAATGCGGCGGCTTCGATCAGCAGGAAGACAACTGCCGCCAAGATGAAGCCGAAGAGATAGAAGAGGCGCAACTCACCGAAGGAAGCGAAAATTCTGCCGTTTAGTTTGGATGGCCGTGCATTGAAGACGGCCAGAACCGGCCGGAGCGGATCCACTTTGCCATCCTTGCTGACGAAGACGGAATCAAAGCTGGAGACGACGTTTACAGGAGTATCCATCCAAAATGCGGCAGGCTGCAGGCCGCGATTGTGCGCCGGGATGGGCTTAGCCACCCTGTACTTCTCCCCTCCGGAAGAATAGACGGGTTCCTGGCCACTCGTGTAGTGCTCCATGAGGTTTAGCTGGATGGCGCCGAGGTCCGGTGCAATGGTGGCCAGAAAATCCGGCGTGACGGGAACCCGCGACATAACAACGCGTTCCCCTTTGCGATCCGGAATGATCTTGAGACTGGTCAAAGATAATTCATCGCCTTGCTGCAAGAGTTCCGCAAACGATTTTTTGCCTGGCGGGGCGAGCTTGCGAAGTAGAGAGGAATCGCTGGTAAAAGTAATGGCGAGTCCAGGCAGATCGCGGTCATGAACTGCGTGGTATTGCGCGGCCAGGATGCGCTCGGACTCCTCTTGCGTGATCCCCGGAGGGAGCGCCTGGTGCGCAACAGCGATGTGTTCTGAGATATCTTCAATCATCTCGATGCGCTGTTGGATGTCCTCATGGAGTAGATAGGCTCCAAGCTGGGAATAGAGAATGCGGCCGGCAAGAAAAACGAGCGTCAGAATTAGAAGAATCGGGACAAAAGCGATAAACAGATACGCGACAATCAGGCGGTTGCGCAGGCTCCAGAGCAGACGACTCCTCCACCAGCCGATGAAGCGCACGAGAAGGTAGAGGGCGGCGAGGACGGCGAGATACTTCAGAAAACTGGAAGGACCGGCATTGAAGTTGAGGAGCTGGAGCACAGATCCGGCGATGACCAAGAAAGCAGAAAGAAGATCGAGCCAGGAGAGGTGGTTCCAGACTTCTTTGAGTGTAGCGCGGATGGGTGTCATCTTGCCGTCGTGGAAAACACTACTTTACCTGAATCGGTGCACGGAAGGCAGCGGAAGCGTCGGCTTGGAAAGAACCATGCCAGGCAACAGCGGCCCGGCCTGCTGTGGAGTAGCCCCTTCTACTGTTGCGCGTTGCTGATGCGGCTGTGGTAGCGGCTGTAGGTGAAATAGATCACTAAGCCGATGCCCAGCCAGATAATTAGGCGAGCCCAATTGACCCAGCCGAGCTTGTACATCATATAGCCGTTGAAAAGTATGCCCAGAATCGGAACAACCGGCACCCACGGCGTACGAAACGGGCGCGCTTGATCGGGGTTAGTCTTGCGCAGAATCATGACCGCGATGCAGACAATAACGAAGGCCAGCAGCGTCCCAATGTTCACCATTTTCCCGATGTCATCGATCGGCGTGATGCTGCCCACGATCGCGGCGAGCAAGCCGACGAGCATAGTGTTCTTGTAGGGGGTGCGAAACTTGGGGTGCACAGCGGCGAAGAACTTCTTCGGCAACAAGCCGTCGTTGGCCATCGAATAGAGTACGCGGGTTTGGCCAAGGAGCATGACCAGCATGACGCTCGTGAGGCCCGCAAGCGCCCCCAGCGTGATGACGTGCGATGCCGTGGTAAGTCCGCGATCCAGAAAAGCGCGTGCGATGGGCGCTTCGATATTAACGTCCTGCCAATGAACCATGCCCGTCAGCACGCCGGCCACGGCGATGTACAGGATCGTGCAGATCAGCAAAGAAACGATGATGCCGATGGGAAGATCGCGCTGGGGATTCTTGGCTTCCTGAGCGGTGGTGGAGACAGCATCAAATCCGATATATGCGAAAAAGATGTACGCGCCGCCAGCCCCGATGCCGGAAAAACCCATCGGCGCGAACGAGTGCCAGTCGTGGCCCCAGTTGGAAAAATCGACGTAGTGGATTCCCAGACCGATAACGAAGAGCACGACCGCCACTTTGATGGTCACGATGGTGGCATTGAAGCGAGCGCTCTCTTTGATGCCGATGATCAGGATCGCCGTGATCACCAGGGCGATTACGAACGCGGGCAGATTAAACCCGATCTCCACTCCAAACACTGTCGGAGCGTTTAGCAGCGTGTGCGCGCTTTGGACCAATTCCGGTGACTGCGCCTTTATGATGGCATCGACCTTGTCGAGAAAGGCTTGCGTGCCCGGTTGCAGTGCGGCGTCCGACGCTTGCGCCATCTGGCGCGCGACGATTTTCGTGGCAGTGTGCAGCCCGGTCCAGTGATCATAGGCCAGCCACAGTGGCATTTTGATATGGAAAATATTGAGCAGCTCGATGAAGTGGTTCGACCAGCCGGAGGAAACCGTGCTGGCGCCCATGGCGTATTCCAGGGTGAGATCCCAGCCAATGATCCAGGCGAAGAGTTCACCGAGGGTGGCGTAGGCGTAGGTGTAAGCGCTGCCTGCCAGCGGAATCATGGCCGCAAACTCGGCGTAGCAGAGGCCGGCGAAAGCGCAGCCCAGCCCAGAAAGCACGAAGGAGAGCATCAGGCCGGGACCAGCATAGTGCGCGCCCAGTCCTGAGAGCACGAAGATGCCCGCGCCGATGATGGCTCCGACGCCGAGCGCCGTGAGCTGGAAAGGGCCGAGCGTGCGCTTCAGACTGTGCCCGCCTACTTCCTTGGCCTCCTCGAGCAGCATGCTCATCGGTTTTCTTGCGAACAAGGGGTTGCCCATGCAACTCCTCCTTCTGGGAGATGTTCCCTGTTTCCGGGTCTGGCTGCCAATGGGGCTTTATAAACATTGTAGGGGCGCAGCATGCTGCGCCCCTACAAGAAAATTCACTTATTCCGTGTTGCGCACGGAGGCGGCCCGCTTCGACCACCACGACCATAGAAAATAAACCGGCAAGCCGATAAGTACAATCACCAGCCCCGCGCCGGAGGTCTGCGTCTGATAAAGCAACAGGACCAGCATGATGGCCGCGGCTGCCAAAATATAGAGTGCGGGAACAAAAGGGTAGCCGAACGCACGATAGGGGCGCTCGGCATTAGGCCTCTTAACGCGCAGCACAAAAATCCCGATTGTCGTCATAACGTAGAAAAGCAACGCGGCAAATACGACGTAGTCAAGGAGGTTGCTGTAGAGATTGCCGTACGTCACTGTTCCCAAGGCATCCACGCGGCGGGTGCGCAGCAGGATCAGGACGGTGATCCAGATCCCTTGAAAGACGAGCGCCGAGCCGGGCACGCCGTTGCGATTGAGCTTGCCCGCGGACTTGAAAAACAGTCCATCCCTGGCCATGGCATAAGAGACGCGGGCGCCGGCCAGGATTAAGCCGTTGTTGCAGCCAAACGTGGAAATGATGATGGCCGCGGCCATCATCATGGCGCCCTTGGAGCCGAAGATGGCGTTCAGTGCCGCGCTTGCCACGCGATCATCCGGAGCGGTTTGAATTTGCACGAGAGGCAGCGTGAAAAGGTAGGCCAGATTCGCAAGGCAATAGAGGCTGATGACGATCATGGTGCCAAACGCCATCGAGAGCGCGACATCGCGTTTGGGGTTTTTCACTTCCGCGGCGGTGAAGCCAATGTTGTTCCAGGCGTCGGCGGAAAAGAGCGAGCCAACTTGCGCGACGCCTAGGGCAACGAACAAGCCAAACGCGCCGCTTGCGGCAGTGACGGCAGGTACAAAGCTGCGAAGCAAATCCGCGCCGGGTTCAAGGGTCTTGGCGTTTCGGATTTCCCAGAAATGGCTGAAATTCTCGGTCATGGCACCGGCATTCTTTCCGACAAAAATGCCCAGGATAATCAGGCCCAGTAAAGCGAGGGTCTTGGCGCTGGTGAAAACGTTTTGGATGAGCTTTCCGAGTTGAACGCCCAGGGTGTTGATAAAGGTCAGAACGAGGATCATCAACACGCCCACTAACTGCTGAACCGAAAGGCTAATGGCGTACTTCGAGCCCAGGGCGATGGGGTGGACAATCCACGTGTTGGGGGAGATGGACGGCAGCAAGACGCCGAGATAGCGCGCGAAGCCCACGGCGACGGCGGCGATCGTACCGGTCTGGATTACGAGGAAGAGTGTCCAACCGTAGAGAAAACCCCAGAGTGGTGAGTACGCTTCGCGCAAATAAACATATTGGCCACCCGCATGCGGAAACAACGCTGCCAACTCGCCATAGGAAAGTGCGGCGGAGATCGTCAATAGTCCGGTGAAAATCCAAGTGAGAATCAGGCCGCCAGGGGATCCCGTCTGCCGCGAAATATCTGCAGCCACGATGAAGATACCGGAGCCGATCATCGAGCCGACAACGATCATGGTGCCGTCGAATAATCCAAGGGCGCGCACGAAACCGGGTTCGTTTTTCGTTGGGCTCGTTGCGAGTGGTTGCGTAGTGTTAGACATTCGCTGGGCGCCTCACACGGCGGCCGCATGGTTCGCGGCTTCAAGCAGTTCGATGTACTGGCGCGCGCGTCGGCCGGGGTCTGGCGCGCGCAGTATGTCGCTGGCCACAGCAACCGAATCCGCTCCGGCTCGGATCACTTCGGCCGCCCGGTCCAGCGTGATTCCCCCAATGGCCACAATCGGCCTGATTGAGAGCGCGCGAACCCGCCGAATGAAATCGATGCCGACGACGGGATCGGGGTTGGTTTTGGTGGAAGTGCAAAATACCGGGCCGACCGCGATGTAGTCCGCGGAAGTAGCGGCGGCGCGTTCGAATTGCTCCAGATTATGCGTCGAGACGCCAACCCATTTTTCAGTTCCAATCACCTGCCGGGCGTCCTCGGCGGACAAATCCTCCTGGCCCACATGAACGCCAGTGACGTCCACCACGGAGGCGACATCGGCGCGGTCGTTTACCAGAAACGAGACGCCCTGGGGAACCAATTGGGAGGAGAGCCGGCGGGAGGATTCGAAGAGTTCGCGCGAAGACGCAGCCTTGTTCCGGTACTGGAGCAAGCGGACTCCGGCATCGGCGAGCTTCTGGGCGCAATCCGTTTCAGGAACGGTAAGCAATGCTGCGTCTAATATCACATACAGCCGCGGGAGAACAAGGCGCATGGGGGATTATTTTCCGTTCGTGCCGAGTAGTCTTTCAATAAAATGCGTGTCGAACCGGCCGCTGGCGAATTCGGGGTCGGCGAAAATCTTGCGGTGCAACGGGATGGAGGTCTTTATGCCTTCGATGACGAACATCTCCAGCGCGCGCTTCATGCGGCCGACGGCCTCGGTGCGATCGCGGCCTTTGACAATGAGCTTGGCGATCAGCGAATCGTAGTATGGCGAAATGACCGCGTCGGCGTGGGCGGCGGAATCCACGCGGACTCCCGTGCCACCCGGCGCTTGAAACGTGGTGATCCGCCCCGCCGAGGGGACAAACGTGCTGGGATCCTCGGCGTTGATGCGGCATTCGATGGCGTGGCCGGAGGGAATAATCGCGCCGGTGGCACTTTCCATCTTTTCCCCGGCGGCAATGCGGATCTGGGCCTTGATCAAGTCCACTCCCGTGACGAGCTCGGTCACGGGATGCTCGACCTGAATGCGCGTGTTCATCTCGATGAAATAAAGCGCACCATCCTGATCCATCAGAAATTCGACGGTTCCAGCATTGGTATAGCCGATGTTCTCGAGCGCCTTCACGACCTTGGCGCCAAGTTCCATTCGCTGCGCCGCGTGCACCACCGGCGAAGGCGATTCCTCCAGGAGTTTCTGGTGCCTCCGCTGGATGCTGCACTCGCGTTCGCCAAGATGAATTACTTTGCCATGCTGGTCCCCTAAGACCTGAAACTCGATGTGGCGGGGATGTTCGAGGAATTTCTCTGCGTACACGTCCGGCGTGCCGAAGGCCTGCTGCGCTTCACTCCGCGCCGTCTGGTACGCTGCCAGCAGCTCATCCTGGCGGCGAACCACGCGCATGCCGCGGCCGCCGCCACCTGCGGAAGCCTTCAAAATCAGGGGATACCCGATGCGCGCCGCTTCCTTCGCAAGCTGCTCTTCGCCTTCGACGATGCCGTCGCTCCCCGGGATGGTGGGCAACCCGGCGGCCTTCACTTCCCGGCGCGCGCGGTCCTTTTCTCCCATCATTTCGATAATTTCCGGCCTTGGACCGATGAAGGTGATTTCGGAAGCTTCACAAACCTTGGCGAAATTGGCGTTTTCGCTGAGGAAGCCATAGCCAGGATGGATGGCGTCGACGTTGGTAATTTCCGCGGCGCTAATCACCTGCGGGATATTTAGATAGCTCTCACTGCTGCGGGGCGGGCCGATGCACACCGCCTCGTCGGCAAAACGAACGTGGAGCGCGTTGCGGTCCGCCTCGGAATAAACCGCGACAGTGGAGATGCCGAGCTCCTTGCAGGCACAAATAACCCGCAAGGCGATTTCCCCGCGATTGGCGACTAGGATTTTTTGGAACATGTCCCGAGGCGCCGGCTACTTTTTCCGGCTCGGACGAATGCCGAAGAGGGGTTGTCCGTACTCTACGGGCTGTCCATTTTCGGCGAAAATGCGGACCACTTCGCCGGCGGCATCCGCTTCAATCTCGTTCATGAGCTTCATGGCTTCCACGATGCAGAGCACTTGCCCGGCTTCCACGTGAGAGCCAACCTTCACGAAGGCATCCGAGCCTGGGCTGGGGGATCCGTAGAAGGTTCCTACGATGGGCGACTTGACCATATGCAGATCCTCACTCGGCCGAGCTTCGGTATGGGGCGTGGCGGCGGCTTGCGACTTCGAAGGCTTTTTCCGTTTCATGCCTGTTCTAAATCTCGATGAGATCCCGCGGAACGCGGGTCAGTATTTCGGTACGGTCAGCGTGCACGGCCACATCGTCCTCGATGCGAATCCCCCCGATGCCTTCCGCGTATACGCCGGGTTCAATGGTAATGACGTTTCCTGGTTCCAGGCGCTTCTTCTGCTCCCGCGCCACCCTGGGGTCCTCATGGACTTCCAACCCCAGCCCATGGCCGGTGCTATGCACAAACAAATGGTCAAGATGGTAACCCGTCAGGACCCGCCTTGCAGCAGCATCCACGTCGCCGCAGCGCGCGCCATTCGTTGCCGCGGCAATGGCTGCCGACTGCGCTTCCAGAACCCCTCGGTACCACGCCCGGATGCGCCTGGAGGCCCGCCCCACAAAGACCGTACGGGTGATGTCGCTGCAATAATGGCCGAGTATAACACCCAGGTCCAGGACCACCAACTCATTTTTCCTCAGTCGTTTGGCGGTGGGACGCGCATGCGGCAGGGCCGCGCGAGCACCGAAGGCCACGATGGTCTCGAAGGCTGGTCCCGAGGCGCCCTTCTTTCTCATTCGGTATTCGATTTCGGCTCCCACTTCAAACTCCCGGATTCCAGGTCTCAGCAGGCCGATCGCTTCTTCTACCACCTCACCTGCCAGAACGGCCGCCTTTCGCATCTGCGCGAGTTCCGCTGCATCTTTTCGCATGCGGAGGGCTTCCACCATGGCTGGGGCAGGAATCCATCTCCGGCGGGGCCCGGCTGCTTTTCTAGTGCTCCCCAGCTGGGCGACAGTAAGCAATACGGGATCGAATCCCACCCGTCTTGCCGAAATTCCCTTCAAGAACAGTCCTGCCGATTCGAAAAGAGAGCCTTTTTGCAGCACGATCCGGACTCCGGAGGTTTCCTCCCGGGCTTGGACTGTGAACCGGCCGTCGGTAACCAGAGTAGTTCCACGCGGCGAGACAATCAGTGCCCCAGACTCCCCCGTAAAACCCGTCAAGTAATACCAACTGGCCGGGCTGGTGACGAGCAGGCAGTCCAGTTTCGATTCCTTGAGCTTCGAAACCAAAGCACTGCGGCGACCTTGGAATGGCGTCTTCATAAATGAAACGAGGAGACCAGGGTCTCCTCGTTTTGAACCTCGATGAAAGTGCGCTACGCGGAATTATCAGAGAATAATTCGCGGCGTCAGGAAGAACAAGAGTTCCTGGGACTGGGTGGTAGTGTTGGTGCGCCGGAAGAGATGCCCGATGAGCGGCAGACTGCCGACCAGCGGCACTTGGGTGATGTCCACTCGCTGCTGCGAGATGATGATTCCGCCGATGACCACTGTGCCGCCGTCGGCAACAGTGACTTTGGTTTCCGCGGCCTGTGTATTCAGCGCGGGAATGCCTTGCACGCGAGGAATACCGGTATCAATCTGCGTATTTTCGACCAGCACATCCATGAAGATGGTGCCTTCGGCAGTGATTTGCGGGGTCACTTCCAGCTTCAGTACGGCGTCAATAAACTGGACCGAAATGGTGTTATTGATGGTCGTCTGAATCGGGATTTTCGTACCCTGCTTGACCGTCGCTTTTTCGTTGTTCTGGGTGATGACCTTGGGCTTCGAGAGCAATTTGCCGACGCCCTTAGCTTCTGCTGCGGTGATAAACAAGTCGACAGCGAAGTTGGGTGACCGGTGTCCAAAAAACAGCCCGCTCGTCGGAGCACTTGCGCCAAGATTAACATTCAGCGGCAACGAGGTGCCGCTGCCCCCGCTGATGACTGGCGGCGCGGGCAGCCCCGCACCGGTACTGACAGTGCTGGTACCGACGCCCGAGTCCCCTCCCACGACCGTCCGCCCACTTGTGGTCCGCCCCGCAAAACCCAACTGCACGCCAATATCCCGGGCGAAGGACCGTGAGGCGGAAACGACGCGCGCTTCGATTTCCACTTGCTGCGATTTGCGGTCCAGTTGACGGATGAGATTGTCAATGACCGGGATGACCGATGGAATATCGCGGATGATTAACTGGTTCGAACGGTCATCGGACAAAATGTCTCCCCGCGAACTCAGGAATTTCTTCAGCGTGTCCTTCAGGGTTGCCGCCTTGCTATAGCTGAGCACACGGGTAACGGTGACCGGAGCGACCGCTTCGGCTTGCGCCTTTTCGAGATCCCGCTGCGTTTCCGCTTCATTTTTCATCGTGGCGCGCGTCGCAATGCGCAGAACATTTCCATTCAGTTGCTTGTCGAGGCTGTTGTTCTGCAAAACGATGTCGAGCGCCCGATCCCACGGCACTTCATCGAGAACGATCGTAAGACTCCCCTTTACCGCGGGGTCCAGCACGACGTTTAG
>WNFA01001237.1_pt1 | contig 29580 bp, 25 predicted proteins | sample 5400481 | NCBI WGS metagenome assembly WNFA01 (sample SAMN13153340, study PRJNA577476) | soil metagenome | isolation source: 120 cm saprolite under Douglas fir tree site 2 hole 1 replicate 2 | place: USA:California | collected 2015-04-18 | reverse complement strand
TGCCGCTCTCCAACGCTGTGGTGGAGGCACTCAGCGTTTTCAAGCCAAATTGCCCAACACAGGCATCAAGCTGCTTGTAGATTTGGGCGAGGGCGACGAAGCTACTGCTCTTCTTCACGGCCGATGGCTGTGCATAGCCAGTAAGGTCTTCGACGAGCACACGCCCATCGTGGCTATAGTCATCCTTCAAGCCAACCAGCGTCATGATCGTTGGGCGGATATCGGTGTGATCCGACCAGGTAGTGCTGTCGATACCCGTCTGATCCACGCCCGGCCCGACCATGCCCAGCCAGGTGGTAACAATTTCTGGCTGCACATCGCCGTGGTTCCAGGCGAAGCCTGGGTTAATCGTGACACACGAAGAAGTGCAGTTGGCTGCGCCTTGGAACAGGAAGTAATTGGGGTCGGCGAACATCGTGAACGTTGGGTCGCGCGCGGGGTCGGCTGTAATCATGTGGAGTAGCTTCATCTCCACCCGGTCAGCCAGGAACTTGGTGAGCGTATCGGTGCTGCCCGTATACGGATTCACCGCCGTGAGTTTACCGGTGGCACGCTCGAAAGGACGAGTTATGTTCTCATCGTTCTGTGCTGGATTCCCTGTGATATAGACAGTGGGAGCAGAGTCAGAGTGGACCTTGAACGGGGTGGTGATACCTTGCTCCGTTGCCAGCAGGCCAGCCATGTTGGTATTGATCTCACCGATCTGGTTCGGGCCATAGGTACAAGGCGTAGTCACACCATCACAGCCTGTGGCAGTGACACCTGCGAAATGATCACCTTCATCAGCGGTGAAGACGAACAGCGTGTTGCTCGAATTGATGCCATCCTTCGCCAGGCGTGTGAAGAACTTGCCGAACGCATCATTGTACGACTTGAGCGCCGCGACATAACCGGCCTGGCCAGGACCATAGGCTGGTCCACTGGGGTGCGCGTCGTGCGCATCGGAGATATAGGCGTAGGTGATGGGAACGCCATGTTCCTGCATATCAGCCACATAGGCAAGCGAGACGGGCGCCTCCATGCCATCAAAGCCGGGGAAGCCCTTGTTGCCAAAGGGGTCCTGGATGACATTGCCGTCCAGGTCCTTCATTGGCAAAGTCGAACTGATCTGCGGCGCGACATACTCATGACCGAAGAGACCCATGTACCCTTTGTAGCCGCCAGGCTCTTGTGGCAGCAGATCAGGCTGCCCCGTGTTGGCAGCAGAGCACAGCGCATTGTTCAGAGCACAGTGGATGCCGATGCCGACAAAGTCAGCCTGTGCCTTTGCTGGCATAGTCGATGCTTCCGTTGCCTGTGGTGTTCCCGGTCCAAATACCTTAGCGACATCGACAGCAGTATTCTCAAGGATCGTGTTCGCAGTCGCGACTGAGCCGAAGTTGCAGCCCGCACTGGTAAACGGTACCCAAGGTGCTGGAGCGTTCATGCCCTGGGCGGTGAGCATGTTGAAGGTTGTATCTGTCGGCGTCGAGGTGGTTGGATCAAAAATAGGGTCGGTCCAGTAGGCGAAGGAGACACCGAGGTTGCTGGTGCCACTTGGATTAAAGTAGCGGAAGCTGTTGGCGACCGGCACACCGTGACGATCACCGTAGACACCTGTGAGCGAGGTTAGGATATCGTTCGCAGTGTGGGAGATGAGAGGCGTGTGGTGATTGGTGAGCAGCACACCATTGCTCTCCATAAAGTTGAGCAAATTGGGCATCTGCTCAAGGTCCGAGGGAACGTTGGGGTTGTCCCGCGTGAAATGGGTGTTGTCGAACTGGATGTAAATAACGTGTTGAATGTTGCCTTTTGCTGAGTTGAGCTGACAAACACTCGCGGCATGAGCAACGCCGCTTTGGTGAAATAGTGGCAATCCTACCAGGCTCAAAAGCATCGCCAGGAAAGTTGCCATACCAAATATGCGAGTAAAACGGTACCGCCAGAGTCCTTTCGTCTGGTTCATAGTTCCTCCTCTGTGAGCGACTTACAAGGGTCTCAAAAGCATCAAACTAAGAGACGACAATAGGATTGGGTAACAGGCGAGAAGCCCCATGATGTGATGAGAGACAATGTCCGATCCCCCAGCTTAACTGATCTCTCGATAAGCAGTATACCACAGCTATTACCAGTGATGGAGAATTGTACCGCTCATTGGAACGAGGAATAACTATAATGAACCCGGCAGCATAAAGAATCTGGCACCCTTTTGCAGGTGCCAGATAAGCGTCGTGCTATTAAGAGGAGTCTACTCTGCGTCGCCAAAGATGGTGTAGTGCCAACCCTTGCGAGCTTCGTTGCTTAGCTCGATCATGACATGTTTGATCTGGGTGTACTCATCGAAGGAATACATGGACATGTCTTTACCTACGCCGCTCTCCTTGTAGCCACCATGTGGCATCTCCGAGGTGAGCGGGAGGTGATCGTTGACCCATACGGTGCCAAACTGCAGCACCTTGCTGGCGTGCATGGCCCTGAAGACGTTGGTAGTCCAGACGGAAGCGGCCAGGCCGTAGACCACGTCGTTGGCTTTGCGCAGCACCTCTTCCTCAGTGCTGAAGCGGACGACGACGACAACCGGGCCGAAGACCTCATTCTGCACGATCTCAGCATCGTTGTGGTCTTGCGCGATGACGGTTGGTTCAAAGAAGAAGCCTTTCTCCAAACCCGGGACGGTGGCGCGCTTGCCGCCTATCACGATGTTTGCACCATCGCGCAAGGCTCGCTCAACAAAGCCCTCAACGGTGGAACGCTGGGTAGCAGAGATCAATGGACCCATGTCGGTGCTCTCGTTTGCAGGGTTACCGACTCGAATCTGCTTGACTTTGTTGAGGAATGACTGCAGGAATTCGTCGTAGATGCTGTCTTGCACGTAGATGCGGGTGGCAGCGGTGCAGTCCTGGCCGCAGTTGACGTAGCCACCGACGACTGCTCCATTAGCGGCGGCTTCGATGTTTGCATCGTCGTAGACGATAAATGGAGCTTTACCGCCTAGTTCGAGGTGTATATGTTTGACGGTTTCAGCACCAGCGCGCATGACCTGCTTGCCGCTCTCAGTGCTGCCCGTGATCGAGACCATGTTTACCTTTGGGTGGCTGGAGAGCGCCTGTGCTATACCCGGACCACTGGTGATGATATTGAGCACGCCAGGAGGCAGGCCAGCTTCCAGGGCAATTTCACCTAACTTGAGCGTGGTGAGTGGTGTTTCCACAGACGGCTTGATGACGACGGTGTTACCGGCAGCCAGTGCGGGGCCGATTTTCCAGGCGGCCATCATGAAGGGATAGTTCCACGGGGCCAGCGAAGCTACTACGCCGATAGGCTCGCGGCGAATGATGCTGGTATGGCCACCACTATACTCGCTGGCCGCGGTGCCTGCAAGTTGGCGGGCCGCGCCTGCGAAGAAATGCAGGTTGTCGATGGAGAATGGGATGTCACTATCGCGCGCCAACTTAATCGGTTTGCCGGTGTCCTGCGATTCCAGTTCGGCCAGCTCAGCGGCATGAGCTTCAATCGTTGTCGCCAGTTTCTCCAGGATTGAGGCGCGTGTTCCGTGTGTCAGGCCGGACCAGCGACCATCATCAAATGCTTCCCGTGCTGCTGCAACGGCACGCTCTACGTCTTCCATCGAACTTAAAGGCACCTGGGCTATTGGCTCGCCGGTAGCCGGGCCGATATCATCCACGGTCTTGCCCGACCTACTATTGACGAGTTCACCATTGATTAAAAGCTTGTACTCCGCCATCGAAGTAGCCCCTTTCATGTGTGCGAAATAGTTGAGCGCGATAAATTAAGCCCCTACAACAATATCCGCTCGATCTTTCGATATTCGTAGCAAAACGGCAAAATAGATACGAATCTGCAAGGAGGACCGCTCCTCTGATATCATTTTATCACAGCAGAACCCAGGATTGATAGGGCAATGCTACACACTCATCGTCCTTGTTTACCCAACCAGGTACGAATGGACTCTATATGCTCCGGATAGTGATGGAAGGTATCACTACCGATAATGAGCTCTGCCGGATGACCGAAAACTTGGGCAAGCCCTTGAGGATCGAACAGGTCTTCCTCCGAAAGCGCTGTTACCGCTTGCAAGACATCCTGCAAGGAGCGGTGAAAATCCGATAGCACCTGGTCTAGTAGTAAATGCTGATTCCGCGCAAAAATCAGTTCGTTGACGGCATCTGTATCGTCAGGATCGCCTGGCTCTACAACATACACTAGCGGCACTCTATCGTGTGACGCCGCAGCAAGTCGCCTGACGAGATGCTGTTCCCAGGTGGTGATATGTGCCAGAATATCTTTGATGGAACTTTTGCCTTCAACGCCTGGTTGCAGCATCTGCTCCTCTGTCAACTGTGTTACTATCGTTTCCAGGGGAGCACGCTCTTTCTGGATTCGGTTAAGAAGCTGAGTCTTGCTGTGCTGTTCTTCCATTTCCTCTACTCCTCTCCTAAGAAGTGGCTACCGTCCCTGTCTCAGTCATGAGCATGTCATATTTCGCCAGTTCACGGAAGAACGGCTCGACAGGGACACACATTTCTGGACCGAAAGCGCCGCGACGGGTAATTTCGCCATGCGCGAGCATGCGCCCGGCAATAGCGAGTGGTACGCCCGTGTCGAGAGCGCCCGCGCTGATACCCCAACGACGATAGGGCAGCACCACGACCTGGTTAGTAATCTCTACCTGCTGGCCTCCTGCCTCGCCCGTGGCGATAATGCGCAGCACGTCGCAATCCTGCGGTTCAACATTTTCAACGGGAGCCATATCGAGCAAGCGGGCCAGCGCTTCGCGCGGTGATACTTTGACGCCACGTACATCGATCGGCTCCTCGCTGCCAAAGCCCAGGTCAACCAGAAACTTGAGCTTTATCATGAAGTCGGATGGGAAGGCTATCTTGAACGAGACATAACGGATGCCCTTGTCACGGAACGAGAGCGGAAAAGTCGCACATTCAGAATGCAGCGAATAAATGGCCGTGGCGCGGCCAACCGGCAGTGGGAAGACCATTTCTTCCTGCCCGCTCAATGGCTGCTGGGGATACCATTCACCATCCTGGAAGACCTGCGGCTGTTTAGTAAATTCGTCGAGAATTGTGCGAATAGAATAAGGTGCAACCAGGGGAGCCGACGACGGCGTCGTATCGCTACAGCCAAGCTGCACCTTGATACTGTCAACACGGTCGAGCTTATCGACCGCGGCACGGGCCAGCAGGTTGGTGATACCAGGAGTACCGCCCATACCCAGGATGGCGGTTATGCCAGCCGCCTCGACCTCCGCATGCATCTGCATGAGCTTTCGCGTGGTGTGGAAGAGGCCACCAAGGTCGGCATAGTGTACCTTCTCCTGAATACATGCCGCGAGGATGGGCAGGTTAAAGACATACTCTACAGCGTTCAGAGCAACACTGGCACCGCGTAACAGCTCGCGCAGGCGTTCTTCATTAGTAACATCGACCCGTTTGATTTGAATCTTGCTGCTGTGAAGCGCGGCGGCAACTTCTTGCGCGCGTTCCTCGTTGTAGTCCGCGATAGTAACCTGGTCAACATCAGTATATTCGGTGAGCGTGCGCACGGCAATGCGCCCCATTGCGCCAGCGCCGCCCAGTACGATAATATGCATAAGAATCAGCCCCTTGCTATGCCACTGCGCTACCGGCATCCTGATTTATCACGTCCTGGGGAGAAATGAGCTGCGCCCCTACATCTCCTTTAGCGGGCACGCCGGGTGTTGAGATGGATGCACGTAGTTCCTGAAGTGTATCCTCCAGGCGGTTCAGGATGGTATCGATCTCTTCACGGGTAATTACCAGCGGGGGCTCAACACGAATGACCCGCGAGTTATTGAGCGTACCCGAGATGAGTACGCCTCGTTTGAAGAGGCCGGATGCGACTGCATAGCCGATGTCATCATTGACAAAGTGCTGGCCGATCAACAAACCCTTCCCCGTAATGTTCGTGTACACGTCAGTATGGCGCGCGGCAATTGCCTTCAACTGCTTGATGAAGTAAGCACCTTTCTCAGCGGCCTGTTCAGGCAAGCGTTCTTCGAGGGTCACGTTAATAGCGGCGATAGCAGCAGCACAGGCTAATGGATTACCGCCCGTTGTGGTTGTATGGATGAACGGATTGCTGTTCATGACGCTCCAGATTTTTGGAGTGGACATGAAGGCGCCGATGGGCATTACACCGCCGCCCAGTGCCTTAGCAGCAGTGATGATATCAGGTGCAACATTCCAATGTTCAACACCCCACAGCTTACCGGTGCGGCCCATACCTGTCTGCACTTCGTCAGCGATCAGCAGGACTTCATATTCATCGCAGAGCTGGCGCAGGCGCGGCCAGAAATCGCCGGGAGGTACGATAGCGCCTGCTTCGCCCTGCACGGGTTCCATAATGACGGCAGCAATATCATTGCCCACCTCGCGGGCGATACGCAACTGCTGCTCAACGGCGCCGGCGTCACCGTAAGGCACGTGGAAGACGTTATTTTGCGGCGTCAAGGCCGGGCGGCGAAAAATGGCCTTGCCTGTGAGAGAGAGGGAGCCAGCAGTTTTGCCGTGGAAGCCGCGCACGGAGGCGATGAAGCCACTCTTGCGCGTGTAGAGCTTGGCAAGTTTCATGGCACCTTCGACGGCCTCTGTACCACTGCTCACAAAGAAGCTGTATTGAATGTCACCCGGGGTAATCTCAGCTAACAAATGGGCGAGCATACCGCGCAGGGGGTCTAGCAGCTCCTGCGTAGGCAACGGGCTTTTCTGCAACTGTGCTTGAACGGCCCCCACGACTTTCGGATGGGCCCAACCAAGATTGAATAATCCGAACCCACCCAGGCAATCGATGTATTCACGACCCAGCACATCCCTGAAGGTTGCGCCGCGCCCTGTCCATTCGACTGCCGCAAAGTCACCTGCCTCTGCGACTGACTTACGATACTCGATAAAGCCACTGTTGTAATACCTGGCAAAGTTACTGACAGTGGTTTCGATCAACCACTCCGCTTCACTCTTGCCCAATTGCTGTTTGTGAACGATGTCGAGGTACCTTTGGGAATCGTTGAGGGCCTTTAGTAAGCCATCGGTACTCATAAAAATCCTTTCTGATAATGCGGCCTGTTAAAGATATCCCACCCCGGCCCGCCTACCGGGTTAGCTGCTAGCAGTAGTATTTACGCATAGATTCAAGCTTGTGGGTATCTATGTTTTCGCCTATCCCTGGGGATAAACGCTGCGATAAGGAATGAAACAAAGAACGCTTGCTACTGGTTAAACTCTACCTGGTTTGTGGAAAGCTGCGCAGATTACAATGCAAGGATAGCAGTAAAAAGCGGAGATGCAAAACGTGGGTTAAGGCACTTCATCCTAGCCTGCACGGACCAGGAGAGTGGAGAAGGGCTCAGGGGTAGCAAGTGGACAGGTGAAAGCCACGAAATACGTAGTATTTCCGAATATAACGGCCTTGTTTTTTTCCCGGTAAGTCGGTGACTTTCACGAAAAACACCTGGTTTCAGTATGACATGTGGTGATCTTGCTTACAGTATAGCCTACGAGCTAGCAAGAAAGCAAGGCAATTGCAGGAAAGTAGAATTGGTAATAAAAGACTAGAGCAAAGGAATCTGGCCTCTAGTCTGTACGCAAACTCGTTTGTTTCATATCGGCAGCATAGGCTAACGCTGCTTCAATTTGTTTCCGCGTTAGATGGGGATATGAGTAGAGAAGTTGTTCAATGGTCCTTCCTGCCGCATACTCATCCGCAAGCATTTCCACGGCGATACGCGTGCCCTTAATTGTAGGCTTTCCACCCTCTATACCTGGATTAGTCGTAATTAAAGGGTGTTCCATATGTCAGCTCCTTTCAAATGCTCAGATATACCCTATACTAAACGTACATCTTGACAAACCTTTTGTCAATGCTTTGCTATGTTGGCAGAAGATAATTCTTCCACAGAACCAAACAATCAAACGAGGCGTAGACGTACACTATCTGAATCAAGAACAGTGAAAGCTCCTATCAAAGCATTTCCATAGATCGAGATAACATTGGAAACCCGTTCTGCTTGATCCAGAGGGGACATTGCATTTGGAAGACGAACAAGCAAGACACCAGCAGTCGGCAAGCTATCAATAAAAATCAGCTTGCCGAAGTCTGTATCTTTTGTGACTAAGACTTCTTGTCTCCGCCGCGCAATAGATAGAACTACACTATCTACTACTCCCTGGTGATAATCAGAAATTTTGTAGAGAGTATGACCATCGGAGCGAAGTCTGTCTATGATTTCACGGCTAATGTTTTCGTCAATTACAAGATTTATTTTCTAACTCCTACCTTATATCTACAGCCTTTGAAGCCCACTCTACCTGGCGATAACTATAGGCAGTCTCATGCCTGCCAGGTAGTGACCGCGCATCATACAGGCTATCTCATATCTACCCACAATTGACGGCGAAAACGTAAGATTGACAGTCATAGTGGTACCAGGCGCGATTTGTTCAATCTCAATGATCTTGCTCTCATACTGTGAAGCTACCGGGAGTGGGGTTCCATCCGGCTTATCGGGCAGGATAGTGAACTCGTGAACAACGTGCCCGCGATTCGCAATAACGAAATAGTAAGGTATACCGGCGTGAAAGGTCTTCACGGAGGAGGTGATGGTAAATTCAGCAAGGGTAACACTGACCTTCACTGAGCCTGCTGCGGGAGTCTCCTTAATATCTGCAAAGGTGATTGTATCCTCGGGAGGAGTGAGTGTACTGTGCGCAGCAGGCGTACTATGCGTAGTGATAGACGCGCCAATGCCTATGCCGGCAACGACAAGCAGGGCGAACACCAGTATCAGCAGACAACACATTTCTACGAGTACCGCGATAGGATATATACTTTTATCAATACCCCGCGCCTAAACGCGACTCAAGGAAGCGAGCTAACAAGGCGAGTGGATAGCAGATAAAAAAGAAGAGCATGGCCCCGAAAATATAAAAGAAGAGTTGCAGGTTGGCGTTGGACGCGGATGCAGTAGCAGCCGCCGTGGTTAATTGTTGCAATTCGAGTACACCGCCAATTGTGGAGAGCAAAGCGCTGTCCTGTACTAATGTGATAAAGTAGTTGGCAAACGGTGGGATGGTGATACGAAACGCCTGTGGCAAGACAATACGGCGCATTATCTGGCGGGAGTTGAGACCTAAACTCAAGCCGGCTTCTTTTTGACCAATTGGTACCGACTCGATACCAGTACGAAAGACTTCAGTCAGGTAGGCGCCGTAGTTGAAGCTGAGACCGATGATGCCATAGAAGACGGCATTAAAAACGAACGGGCTTGGCATAAGGCTGTTACTTTGTAGGAGGGTCATGAAATTAAACGCGATAGTGTAGGGATCAAAGCCTACCTGTTCGAGCACAAAGCGAATACCAAAAGCCCAGGCAAATAATTGCACCAGGATGGGTATTCCACGTATGACCTCAACATAGATAGCGGCGATTGTACGAAATGGCGCAAAGCGCGAAAGGCGACCGAGCGCGCCTATAAAGCCAAAGATGGTCGCCAGGATAATACTTGAGACCGAAAGAAAGATGGTTAGACCCGCTCCTGCCAGCAATGTAGGCAAAAAGAGGGCGATAGTATCACGATACTGGTAAAGGTAGTAGGCCAAACCGCCCAACGCCCCCACAATGGCTGCATAATAGACATAGTCTAAAATCACCAGCCAGCTGCGCGGCTTTCGCTCTTTTTTCGACCGTGTAAACGTTTGTTCCATATACTATTCCTTCCAGGCTACAACGCCGCGCGCAATTTGCGTTCGTACCACCTGGCAATGTACGAAGTTGGCAGGCTGAGTGCAAGATACAATGCCATCGCGAGTAGAAAGAGCGGAATGGTATTACTGCCGTTGCGAACACGCCAGGTATCGAGAACGGCAGTGAGTTCCAAACCGGCGATCACACTGACGATGGCGGAGTCTTTGAGCATGTAAATGAGGTCATTGACGAACGGCGGGATCATCAACGGGACGGCCTGTGGAAGTACAATGCGAAAGAAATTCTGCTGTGAAGTCAGGCCCAATGAGAGGGCAGCTTCGGTCTGTCCATGTTCAACTGATAGAAAACCAGCGCGAAAGACCTCCGCTTCATAGGCCGCATAATTGATAGCCAGCGCAGCAATACCCGCAGTCCAACCATTAACGAAGACCGCCAGATTTGTAATTCCCAGGCTGTTGCTGATATTAAACAGGATTGTACTCAAACCGTAGTAGATGAGAAATATCTGAGCGATAAAGGGCGTACTGCGGATGATTTCAATGTAAATACGCGCTGGCCCACGCAGCCAGATAAAACGCGAGCTACCCATGAGTGCCAGAACAAGCCCCAGGAGCAAAGCCAGCGGAAAAGAAACCGCACAATAGATGATAGTGTTTCTTGCTCCAACTAAAAAATCTGGAAGCGCTTGTTGGATGATGCTAAAATCCATGCCCCGACCCTTTCTCAACACCTTGCAATGATGATCCGTGTGAAGAAGATAAATCTGATGAGGCTAACCTGACGCATCGGGTAGGCATCAGGTTAGCTTAAATCAAGATTAACGGCCTACTAGCCTACCCGATGCAATACGGGCAAGCCCATGTCATTTTAAGACCCCGTCGTCACACCAATGGCTGCCTGATCACCGTTCCAGAGCTGCCACTTTTTATAGATCTTATAGAGCGTCCCATCTTTTTTGAGTCTGGCGAAGGCCTGATTGATCTCTGGTAGAAGCAACTGGGCATTAGGATTACCCTTGTTGAAGCCAACATAGTAGTTATCTTTGTAGAGCGTGCCGCCTAGCAGCTTTAACTGAGGAAGGGGCGTAGCGCCAGGGCCAGAACCTAATATGTAATAGGTCGCAATGGGGTAGTCCAGGAAAAACGCATCGAGCTTATGCTGAACGAGATCAATGAATGCGATATTCCCCGTATAGGCCTTGACGTTTATTTTTTTGGCTGGATTCGAGCTATTGTAATTATCCATGATCGTCTCAGCCAGGTAACCCGAACCGGTGCCAACGGTGTAACCTGCCAGAGTCGACACATCAGTTGGCGTCACGCCATTGAAACGAGCGTCATCGGCGCGGATGATGATCTGTTGACCATAGCGATAGTAGGGGTCAGAGAACAACTCGGTTTTTTCACGGTCGGGAGTTTTTTCCCAGCCGTTCATCACCATGTCAACTTGATTAGAGAGCAAAGCCTGCTCCAGGTTAGCATAGCAAACCTCCACCTGGGTCTGCCTAATGCCCATCATATTGGCCATGGCTTGTGCAATCTCAACCTCAAAGCCAACCAGGTTTTTGGGATTTGCAGGGTCCTGAAATACGTAGGGGGCACCGGAGACGTAGTCTGCTCCCCATTGCAGAAGATCAGGGGTTTTGAGTCCTGCAGTGCCTATCGGCGTGACTCCTGGGGTAGGAGTAATCGTGCTCCCTGTAGATACATTACCGCCACAAGCCGCCAGCAAAGATTCGAGTGTCCCACCCGCAGCAATCAGCCCACCTGCCTGTCCCATACGCTTGAGAAAAGTTCGCCTGTCAATTTCAGGTTTCATAATGCATCACTGCCTTTCTGTTGGTAATCCTGGTACATGTGAGTTTAGCCTAGAGCAAAGTTGAGAGCACACGCTCCAGGAATAGCTTGGTGCGCTCATGCCTGGGCTGCTTAAATAGTTCCTGGGGATCGCCCTGTTCTACGATCACGCCGTCAGAGATGAAGACGACACGATCTGAAACATCACGCGCAAACTGCATTTCATGCGTCACTACTACCATCGTACTTCCTTCATAAGCCAGGTCTCGCATCACCTTGAGAACCTCGCCCACCAGTTCCGGGTCAAGCGAGGAGGTTGGTTCATCGAAGAGCAGCGCTCGGGGCTGCATGGCAAGAGCACGCGCTATAGCTACGCGCTGTTTCTGTCCACCCGAGAGACGATTGGGGTAGACATCGCGCTTCTCCGTAAGGCCGACCTTGGCCAGCAACTGCTCGGCAAGAGCAACCGCCTGGTCCTTAGGCATCTTGCGCACGAGTAAAGGGGCTTGGATGATGTTATACAGAACGGTCATATGAGGAAAGAGGTTGAAATTCTGGAAGACCATGCCAAGTTCGCTGCGGATTGGACTGAGCTGCTTGTTAGATAGACGAGGATCGAGTTTTTGTCCATCAATGTAGATCTCGCCGCTAGTGTGTTTTTCCAGCCCATTAAAGCAGCGTAAGAGCGTGCTCTTGCCCGAACCGCTGGGGCCGATCAGCGCGACGACTTCTTTTTTGCGCACTTCAAAATCGACATCCTTGAGGACATGCTTATCACCAAAGTATTTGTTCACCTTGATGGCGCTAATGATGACCTCATCGTCAACGCTATTTGCGGCCTGGGGGAGGGCCCCACTGCTGGTAATAGGAGTTACGGCGTCACCTGGTATGGTCTGCTCGGAGTCCATAGGCCACTCCTTTACTGAACTGTATGGTGAGACCTGGCAACTAGAATCGCTGAAAAGCATAGAAAGCGTGCAGCCTTGAATTGCCATACAGTATAAACATCAGTTGAAAGCCTGTCAAGATATTTTGCAGGGCTTACGAAAGTCGAGTACAAAAGCGGGGATTTGGCACGTAATTCTATCTGAATCCTTTCGTTTGACTCGATTTTCGAATAAATTTGAGCGCAGTTCTATACGATTTTGCTTGTCTAAAATGGCATGGTATACTGTCTCAACGAGACAAGCAAGTAGATAGTGCTCGATCTTATTCCGACCGGCAACGGACTGCGTCCTAGCTTCGCTCAGCCGGTCGGAGAGGTAGTATTTAGGTGAATCATGCCATTTCTTACCACGCCCGCTACCACAATGTACTACGATATTTTTGAGCCTGATATCACCGGCATGCCCCTTTCCGCCCAGCCACAAACAGTGCTGCTGATCCACGGCTTTGGAGGAACCCCTACAAGCGACTTCGGGGGACAATTGCCTGCTTTACGCGGTCATTATCGTGTGATAGCTCCGCATCTTCATGGCTATGGGCGTTCGACCCAGCGCAGCAGCTATACGCTCTCCTTCTATCGTGATGATGTGGCAGACCTCGTCGCTCTACTCGACATGCTTGAAATCAAGAAAGTGCTGGTACTGGGTTTTAGCGATGGAGGCATTGCCGGCCTGCTGCTGGCAGCTTTACACCCACAGCGCGTGATTGCCCTGGCAGTGATGGGTGCACAACCGGCAATCAATGCTCAAAATACAGCGGCCATCCGCCACTGGTTACTTGAAGCGCCGCTTTCTGAGGAATGGCAAAAGGAACTGGCGCAATTGCACGGAGAACCCTACTGGCGGTCGCTGCCACGCATGTATGTCGAGGGTCAGGAAGCGCTGGTCGCTGCTGGAGGTGTGATTATTACCGATAAAGAACTGGCTTCTATTCGCTGCCCGGCACTGCTTATGCATGGCAAGCGTGATCGCATTGTCCCTGCCGGGTATGCGCAGATCCTGTCGGAACGTATTCCAGGCTCGCAGTTGCTGCTGTTTGACGCGGGACACGCTGCGCACTTGCGCTGTGAGCAGGAATATACATCTGCTGTCATGAATTTTTTCCTCAATCAAACACGCCCGGCTGATGAGATTGGCTGACAGCAGATTCGTGCTATTGTGCTTGAATTTGCGCGTTCTTTTCTTGTCTAATCTTTGTACGCAAGCGCAAGTATAACAGGTAGCCGAGCAATAAGGCCTCGGCGGTTATTGCGCCTGATGCAGCCAGGGAAATGGCTATGAGCGCAGATTTGCCAACGAATAGCTTGAGCAGGAAGATGATGAGGCCAGTACGTACCAGCAAAGAGAAGATGTTGGTAAAGAGGGGAGTGCGTGCATCTTTGAGCGCGTAAAAGCCCCTTGATAGTAAGTCGCCGGCAACATGCCCAGTTAGACCCACAAGATAGCCAATCAACGCCAGGTAGGTCAGGCTGGACGAATGCTTGTTGAAAGCGCCGTGCTGGAAGAGCAGGCGGATCAAGGGTTGGCCCAGCACGCCCAACCCGATTGCCGTTGGGATACTCAACAAGACAGCAGCACCGACTACTTTCACGGTCAATTGGCGTAAACGTAGATAGCGGCCATCGGTGGCGAGCAATGACATACGTGGTAAGGCTGCCTGTGCGACTGCCTGTGCGAGTAACGCGACAGGCAAATTATAGAAAAGCTGGGCATTATGCAGCGCTGCGAGGCTAGCCTTGTCCGTGAGAAACGAAGTAAAAGCGGTATCTATCGTGAAACCGATGGTGAGAATGATGACGGAGATGGCGCTGGGAATGAGCAAGCGCAGGACCTGGTGCAGGCCGGGATCTCTCAAATCCCAGACAAACTTGTAGCGTATTTTTTGTTTCAAGAGACCGGGGATCTGCACAAGCACTTGCAGTACAGCCGAGACCACTACGCCGAATGTAGGACCATAGATGCCAACCCCCGGAATAGCCAGTGTAACCAGCAACCCTCCAATTAAACCAACATCATAGATCGCGATTGAAATGGCGGGCAATAGAAACTGGCGTTTGCTACTCAAGATGGCGGTGACAACGGTGCCTGTGCCCAGGATTAACGGCTGGAAGAGCATTATGCGCGTCAGTGATATAGTCAGCGCCTGTGTTGCTGGAGAATAGCCGGGAACCAGAAACCTGGTTACATAGGTAGGAGCAATAAACTCAGCAACAAGCAATAAAGCGCTGAGAGTAACGAGCATTACATTGAAGACCAGGCTTGCGAGCCGCCAGGTTTCTGCCTGGCTGTGCTGCTTTTCGTAGGAGACAAAGACGGGCACAAATGCTTGAATGAGCGCACCACCCGCAATCAGCGCGAAAAGGGTATCGGGCAGCCGGAAAGCGGCATAATAAGCATTTGCTGCGGGACCGGTACCAAAGACGGCATTGAAAATGATCTGGCGAATTACGCCCAGTATACGTGAGGCGATATAGGCCATCATGAGTAAGAGTGATGCTTCCGCTATGCTAAAGCGCCTTAAAGAGAAGCCGCGCCCGAGGCGAAAACTCGACAGGCTAAAGCGAAAACGAAACATCCCTACGCCCACATACTTGTGTTGATCGAGCGTATCTTCCTCTTCTTCTTCGATGAGCGTAACAGGTTCTTCCAATTTGGCGTCAACGACAGTCGCTGCTGATGTTTTTTCTGGATGCTCTACGTCGTGTGAAATCTTCTACTTCTCCTCTTAACCCATTGCCCACGGTCAGGCTTCGTCTTTGATTACTATACCAGCGAATGGTTCGATCGTCTCAGATTTGTGCAGAAAGTACTTTTTACCGGCTGCCCAAAAGTTTAGTGGTATGCGCTACCATTACAACGATTGTTTGCGCCTATGATCACACATCAGCTATGCAAAGTGCCAGAGAGACCCAACCATGTCAACGCACTTGATAGACGGGGAGGGACAAATCCTCATCGAAAGCCCATCCAACCTTTCCTATGCCTCTGCAAATCTCTTCAATACACCCGTTCAATTCCAATAGCCGGCAAGCAATCGGTGTGAGCAAACAATGGTTAAGATGCGATTGGGCCACTAGCCCATTTTCGCTATCTTGCAGGCAAAACTAGCAACCGGTGATATTTTCAAGTAAAGTGTCATTGAGTATCAAGCACAACAATATATTTGTTCACTGTAGAGCGAGGTTTCAGCAGTATGTTATCTTCACCGGACCCCCACGTAACCAAACCCCTAACTGGTGGAAATGAGCGACCTGAAAACACAGGAAAACTTTCCAGCGGAATACAGGCAGGACAATTCAACAACCCGACTACCAGTACAAAACTGCCTATAGTCATTCCGGCATCAACAAAGCGCATACGCACCGAACCCCTGGAGCAGCCCCGGCATGGAAGGCGCCGCTTCGTGCTGCCAGGTGTACTGGTGGGAAGCATGCTAGCCATCATCTTTGCTGGCTTATTTGTCGTTCCACTGGATAATAACAGCCAGCATTCAGGCACCATCGCACAGGCGATTGGGAATCTGATTTCAACGGGGCATTTTGGTACCATTGACCCTTTACAACACATGGCGGTGCCCACATCGTCACTCGTCACAGGTCAGGGCCTCTGCGGGGGTACTGATATCTGGGGTACATGTGCAACCTACATTACTGCCAGCGGCGTGATGGGGACAGGACAAATGCAAAGGCCAATCCTGGGAGCTGTAATTACACAACCCTTTGGGCATCCCGAGTACCAACTATGGTGCGGATGTTGGAGGCCGCACACGGGCATCGACCTGGCCGCACCCTATGGCACAGCGGTGATGGCTGCTGATAGCGGGCAGGTCATCTGGACCGGTTGGGATTGGTCGGGATTAGGCTGGGCGGTCAAGATCAATCATGGCTATTACATTGCCACTATCTATGGGCATCTTGATCATTTCATCGTGAAAGTTGGTCAGAATGTGAAAAAAGGCCAGTTGATTGGCTACGAGGGCAGTACTGGAGCCTCAACAGGCCCACACGTGCATTTTATGGTCCTGGTCTATAATATCTTTGTAAATCCTACGAAATATGTACAGCTCCCCTAAAACAAAAGGCAAGGCTGGCTTAAAAAAGCCAGCCCCGTCAAAAGTAATTAAAGTACTGTACTACGCTTGAGCAACACTCTTAGGGCGACGGCGGCTGATAGAGCCACCTTTGCGTCCCGCGGCTTGCGCCTCTTCACTCGTCCATTTATGCGCGGTTCCCATAGCATGAGCAGCTTTGCCGCCCTTGCTGGCAATCTCACGCTTCTTTTCTGGGCTCATTGATGCGAAACCACGGCCACGACCTTTGCTAACTGCCATTTTTAATTCTCCTTCCATCTAAGTTTTAACAGCTTCCATCAGAACACCTCAATGCAGTTGTAGCTGTGACCAGTTATGCGACGGCTACGACCGCAAACGCCGAAAGTCTATAGAAGTGTTCTTCAACATTGTAAGCATAACAGGCTCTGTACACAAGAACAAGTCAACAATAACAAGACCCAGCATTTTCTAATGTTTGCCTGGTTGCTCCAAGGATGAGCTAACCTTTGGCAAGCGGCAAAGCCTGGCCTATGGTCCCCGGTTTAGATTGATATCGCCACTAACAGTACTCAGTGTCACAGTTGCGCCCTGTCCCTGTGAGACGTTCCCCACATTTCCAGTTGCCTGAGCGCCTGCCTGGTTTTTAGTCTGCTTCACGCTGGGAAAGTCAGGGGTATTGATCGTACCTGAGCTGGTGAAGGCCTTGAGATGAAATGCCGAGCCACCCGACACGGTGAGATCGATTGTACCGCTAGATGTAGTAAACTGGTCTGTTCCACCTGTTCCAATGGGTCCATTGAAGCTGATATTTCCAGAACTGGTACTGAGCTGGAGGTCGGCTCCCTGGGGAACGGTTACCGTGAAATCGACAGAGCCTTGCCCATTGTCTAGCACACTAGCGTTGATTGTGTTCCCATCTGAGCTTTGATTGTAGTTTACCTGTGTATCATTAGGATTGCCCGAAAAACCCGGGCTCCCTGTGTCCTGTATAGTGACAGTGTGCGCATCAGAGCTTGTTTGAACAGTGATGGCACCGCCATCACCGTTTATCACAACAGTTGGCGTGCTACTACTGACTTTAAAGAAACGCGGACCCTCTACACTGCTGCTGGTCTGCGAACCACCGAATCTATCACCACCATCCCCAAATCTGTTGAAGACCGAGCCAAAACCGCCGCCCATCAAGCTAATAATAATGAATGCAAGAATAACCCAGAACCAGATGCCACGACCGCCTCTGCGGTATGGCCCTTGCCTGTACTGCCCTCTTACGGGCTGCTGTGGAGTAGCTCCAGCGTAAGGAGGAAGACCGGTGTACATTTCTTGCCGGGGAGGTGGGGGCGGCGTGGCATTCCACCGCTCGCGCGAATCAGCATTTATTGGCTCCGGGATAAATGTTTCCTGCTCTTGCGTACCCGTTTTCGCATCAAGTTTTTGGGAGGGCTTCCAATCGGGATCCGCAAATTGCATCTCCTGATTACTCATATCAGACTCCGTTTCTGCTTTGCCCAATGCAACTCTGTCATCATTATATACGTTTTTTTGATGGCAGAGTTACAAAGCACTTCTAGCGGCATGGTCAGATCATCATGTACACTTATAATAATAGCATAATTGCAGCGGTGCACTTGACCATCGCCATAGAGGACGTTACAATGTGCCAGTAATGCCTAAGTGTATCGTTTTCCGTTAGATCTATTTGAAATAGCTCTGAGGAATCATTTTGCAGCTAAAGGATAGAAATCAAATGTCCGAAATGAGCCTGGAAGAGACCGAATCTACTACCCCTGCCAATAACGATGAAACGGAGCCGGGGGAGTTGAAGATCGAGGAGGTTACAGCGACTGCACCTGTTGAGGCCCCTGCACCTTCTGCCAATGTGACAGCGGCACCGCCTGCCGCGCAACAACGGTCGAATCGTTCGGCCACGATTGAGCATCTCGCAGCACGACGTGCGGTTACTGAACTGAGCGCCGACGCGCCTGAAGTGAAGCAGACCATCAGTGAGCTGCGCACGGAACTGACCATACTGGTGACGGATCTGCGCTGGGGTGGATTATCCGCCAAGGAAACCGCTGAGCGCATCATCCTGCTGCTTAATGTGGGTTCACTCCAGCAATGGATACCACTGCTGGTCCCCAATATCCTGGAAATTGACCGGGCAGGTGATCTTGTGCCTGCCTGGCTGAAGATCATAGAGCAAGAAGACCCTGTTGACCTGCCTGCTGATGCCAATCCCGCCGAGACGATGGTAGGGCGAGCCAGGCGCATTGCAATCCTGATGCTGGGTTATTACAAAACATCGCAAATTTCTGAGTTGCTGGGAAAACTGGCTGCCGATCCCGGTTCTTCTCTCTACGCGACGCGGTCATTGGTCCGGCAGTCCACGCTAGCGGCGATGAAAGCGCTGGCGGGCGCACTCATGGATGCTGAGGGATGGGCAAAGGTTGATGTGATCGATGCCTACGCGATCCTCGATCAAGCTCGCTTTTACGAGATTATGCTGGCGAGTGGCCTTGACCGGGCCAATGGATTAGAGAGCTATATTGCGGTCCCGCTGTTCCGGACTATTCCGCTGGAAAACTACCTGCCTGGCAATAGTAAGCTTGCGCCACGGCTTACACAGCAAGCCGCGCTTGTGCTAGGCCAGGTGCTGCAAGATAGCGTGAATAACGCTGGTGGTGGCTCGCTCCCACTTATCTTCGAGCGTGATCTACCCAGACTGGCTAGCGCTCTCTTTGAAGGTGCAAGAAACGCTCCAGATTGGCAGCATACGATTGCGCTCCACCGGCTTGGCTTATTGCTTGGTCGTTATTGGGGCGAAATCTCTCGCGGCACTATACAAGATCAGCGTATTGCACAATCGGTCTATGACTGCTTACCTCTGATGCCGGATATCGAGGGCTGGATGAACAGCACCGGTCGCGACGTGTTATTGGAAACACTTGCTAATCAAGAGGAGGTCTTCCTACCCAGCCTGAAAGCGCTGAACGAATTACGTGAGCTGCGCGCTACAACGGTGCTGATAGCTCGCCTGGATGCCACTGTACACATCGTTGATCGCGAGCACGCCGTCCGTTTGGGGCAAATATGCGATACGCTGGTTCAATTAGGCGATCGCCGCGCTGTAGCTTCGATACTCCAGCTTGTGAAGCGCACTGTCGATGTTGATGGACGAGCAATGCGTGCCAAACGCCGTGACAACCTCGCGGTGGGAGATGCCGATATACCTGCAAGCATTGTGTATGGAGCAGCTATTCGTACATTTGCACAATTTGCGGACCGCAGTACGCTAGACCTCGTTTTGCATGCCGCAAACGACTTTGACCCTTATGTGCGTACCCAGGCGCTTGAGGCACTGAAGAGCATCGACCCACAAGGCGAAGAGTTCCGCACGCGCATGGTCGTGCGCGAGGCGTTGAACGATCCTCGTGATACGGTTGTGCGTGTCGCTTGCCAGCTCATTGCGCAGTACCATGATACAGAGTCTGTGACTTCACTGCGCGTTCTTGCCGAGACACGCCCCGAATTCGCGCCATCTGTGCAGGAGACGTTGAGGCAATTGGGGTCGTTATAAGCTTCGAGGGCACTCCCGCTCCTACGCCCCTTTTGGTACAACCGGCAGCACGACATACGATGGGTGCTCGCGGTCGTGCAGGATGGTTTGATGAGCAACGGCCAGTTCAGCGTTGAACCCGAAATCATGGCCTGTATTCGGGTTGCGGTCCCAACGCGGGAAGCTACTGCTTGTCACGTCCAGGCGAATACGATGCCCGGCTTTGAAGACATTGCTGGTGGCCCAGAGATCGATCTCGTACTCGTAGGCCATTCCTGGCTCAATCAAAGAGGGCGCTTCTCCGCGCGCAAAGTTGCGATAGCGAGCACGGATAATGCCATCGGTGAGATTCTGCGCATAACCACCAGGATGGACATCTACCAGGCGCGCCACAAAATCGGTATCCGGTGCGCTCGAAATGGCCCAGAGATATACCTTGATCGGGCCGGTCACCTCGACATCCTCTTTTAACTCACCGGAGGTGTATACCAGAACATCCTCGCGGCTCTCGGTAGGGCGCTGGTCGAATGGGCCTGGCCGATATTCCGCCGACATATTGATCGCGCCGCCTCGCGTAATCACCGGATTGGCAGGGTCATACGCATAGTGATCGGAGGAGGGCTCATCACCCTCTGGGATATCGGTAGTCAGGTATCCATCACCGTGTAGTGTGTTGGCCCGCCTATTGCTGTGCAGGTAATAGCGCGTCTCCACAGCGCGAGCCAGCGGCCACTCCTGCTCATCGCGCCAGACGTTGGCACCCATTACGAAGAGCTTGATCGGAGCTTCATTCAACATGCCCGTGTCGGTGCCTTTCAGCCAGTGGTCGAACCAGCGCAATTGCCAGCTCACGAAGTCCATCTGTAAGTCGATGAAAGCGCCGGATGCCCCGAAGCCAAAGTTCATCTCACCGATAGGATTGATTACGCCGCCATGCGTCCATGGTCCAATGAGAAGCTTGCTCTGCCGGGCCTCCGGTGTACTTCCCTGCGTGCGCATGATGGTAAAGTTGCTGAGGGTGTCCTGCAAGAAAATGTCATACCAACCGCCGGTGTTCAGCGTGGGAACGGTGACATTCTCATGCTTGCCTACAATAGTCATTGGATCAAGTATCTCATGCCCGCGCTGCAACGACCCTGCAAAATTCATAAAGAAGTAAGGAGCTATATCCTGTTGTTTCAGCGGCCCGAATTCTCGCAGTGGCAGTGACCAGTATCCTTCTTGCTCCAATGCATCCATCTCTTTGGCCAGCAGGTAGATAGCACGGCCCAGGGCCTGCGGATCACCACGGTGGCGACGCACCAATAGATCGAGACCCATCATCAGTTGCCAGTTAACCGCGGCGCCCAATTCCAAAGCTCCGCCACGAAAGACTGGTCCGTTCAAGGGGTCATTCCATGTCTCAAAGGGTGCCATAGCTTTTAGAGCCGGGGGTTGGTGAACCGCTGCCGACCACTGTGTGAAGCCGAAATAGGAGATGCCATACATACCAACTTTGCTGTCGCTAAAGGGTAAGCGGGCAGCCCATTCGATGGTATCAACGCCATCTTGCGCTTCAAAGATAAAAGGGATCCACTCGCCCTCCGAGGTGAAGCGTCCGCGGGTATCCTGTACAATGACAACATATCCCCGCCGCGCTACTTGAGCGGGATCCATGACCGCAGTCCCTATGGAAAAATCTTTACCATAGGGTAGGCGTGTGAGCAGCACAGGCCAGCGGCCCTCGCCTGCTGGCCGGTAGATGTTAGCACGCAGGATAGTGCCATCTCTCATGCTGGCTTGAACATCAAAATCCACGGTGATTTTCTGGTCCATTTGCATTGCCATATCCAGGAATGCTCCTTCTTTTTGCTTAACGGTAGCGTCGATCGATTTTATGAGTTTTCATGATCAAAACCGGCCATTGCGTAGGTGCCTCAGCGAAGCGAAGCGGAGCGCGTATCAATACTCCGTGCACACCGCCGATTTATCGGCCTGGGGAGCGCATCGACAGACCATTGGCCGATAAATCGGCGGTGCGCCAATAATGCACATTAACACATTACTCCAACCATCCGTAGGTGCCGATTTATCGCGCACACCGCCGATTTATCGGCCTGGGGAGCGCATCGACGGGCCATTGGCCGATAAATCGGCGGTGCGCCAATAAATTGTGCGCCTACGGGGTTTTACCGATCTTGGTTGGTAAAACTCATTTATTGAGCTGCAACATAGTCCCCAACCCACAACGTCTATGTATTATAGACCAGTTTGCTGCGCGGGGCCAATGCAGACTTGGGAGAGGAGACAGGGCAACCATCGCAGCCTCCCTGAGCTTGACACTCATTAAACACATCGGCTATACTTTCTCCATAGATGGAACGTGGTTCCACTGCATAGAACACGACGGTATTGTGACACTGGGGAAAACAGCATGCGACATGGAGAACCCCTGGACGGCGAAAATACAGTTCAGATCGTCCATCGTATCGCCAGCGTCCTACGAGCTTTCGGAAACCAGGGACTGCTAGGTATCACGGACCTCGCTAACGCCACAGGCCTGCCAAAATCCACCACACATCGTTTAGTCACAGCTTTAGTGAACGAGGGATTGCTGGTACAAGAGGAGGATAGTCACAAGTACGCCCTCAGCCTGCGCGTTACCGCTCTAGGCGCGAGTATCCTCAGTTCGCATACCGTACGTAAATCCGCACGTCCAATCCTCATGGAGCTACGCGACCAGACGCGCGAATCGGTGCATCTCGCGGTACTCGAGGGCATGGAGGCGGTGATCATCGACACCGAGGATTCCTATTTTTTTGTGCGTGCTGTCAATGTACCAGGCCAACACCTGCCGGCACATGCAGTCTCCACAGGTAAAGTGCTGCTCGCCTACCAGTGGGAGGTACGACTGCGCGAGATACTCAGCCACATGACTCTCACACGTTACACGGAGCGCACCATAACCGACCCACACTTGCTCCTTGAGGAACTGCGCAACGTGCGCGCAAAAGGCTACGCTATTTCATGCGGTGAGCTAGAAGAAGGTATCGACGCTGTTGCGGCTCCCATTTTTGACCACTTGAACTCAGTAGTTGCAGCGGTTTCCATAGGTGGCCCAAGCGAACGCTGTCGTCCCAGGCAGTCCGAACTGATTGCGGCTGTGACGCGCGCCGGGCAACAGGTATCGCAGGCGCTGCGCTATGTGGGCTGGCATTAATTATCATAGAGAATAAGGCGACAAAGCAAAAAATCAAGACTAATGCAAGAAAAAAATGAAAGCACCTCACTCCTGGAACTATTCTGAAGACGGCATCCTGGTTGCCCTAAAAGGCGCCGGTGATCTCGCTACAGGCGTTATGCATCGCCTCTCACGCGCAGGTTTTGCAGTGATGGCCACCGAACTGCCTCAACCCACCGTGCTGCGCCGCACGATAGCATTCGCGGAGGCGGTGATGCTGGGGCAGATGGCGGTCGAGGGCCTAACAGCCGTTCGAGCCAGTTCTGCAGAGGAGATTCAGGAAGCTCTAGCGCGCGGATTTGTACCTATTGTGGTTGACCCTGACGGGACAATGCTCAGTCAGATGCAGCCCAGGGTACTGGTGGAAGCAACCCTCTCGAAATACAATAGCGGTATTTCGCCGGGTGATGCCCCAATTGTGATTGCGCTTGGCCCCGGCTACGAGGCGGGCAAAGATGTACACGCGGTCATCGAGACGAATCGCGGGCATAACCTGGGCCGTGTCTACCTGCAAGGTTGTGCCGAGCCTGATACAGGGGTACCCGGCACGATTGGCGGATATGGCGTTGAACGCCTATTACGCGCCCCTCGCACTGGCATGCTGTATGGTGTACGCCAGATCGGAGACCAGGTACAGGTGGGAGAGACGGTAGCCGTGGTAAACTCGGATGATGGCAGTATGCCTATTACCGCTGCTATTTCCGGCATACTGCGTGGCCTTGTGCGCGATGGCCTGCACGTCAGTGCAGGCATGAAGGTGGGAGATATTGACCCACGGGCCGTTCGCGAACACTGCTTCACCATATCGGATAAATCACGTGCAGTCGGCGGGGGTGTGCTGGAGGCAATCATGTATTTGTTGAGGCAATAGGATTATTTTATGCTCAAAATCGCTGCCTATCATAGTCCCACAACATTAGCCGAAGCTGCTACTCTGCTTGCAGAAGAAGGACGAACCGTCATCGCAGGTGGTACAGACCTGCTCGTAAACCCACGCTATATGGTCGGAGTGCGCGAAGTTGTGGATATCCGTAAGCTAGGGTTAGATTATATTCGCGAAGAGAACGGGGGGCTATATATTGGCGCGGGAGCTACTATGCGTACGGTAGCCCTGCATCCGAAGATACAGGCGCTGGCCGGGGGTATACTTGCACGAGGTGCAGCCGTCTGTGGCTCACCGAATATTCGCAATATGGCGACAGTAGCGGGCAACGTTGCCTCGGCTCTTCCGTCCGCCGACACTCCGCCCTCATTGTTGGCCCTCGACGCGCAGGCAGTACTGGTGGGTATCCAGGGTGAACGTGTCGTGCCGCTGAATAGCTTTTTTGTTGGATCCGGCAAGAGCGTTCGCGAGCGAGAGTTAATTCGCGAACTGCGTATCCCCTTAGCCAATCTCGATAGATTACGTGGCGGTTTTTACAAGATTGGCCGCACCGCTGAGGATATTTCGCTAGTGAACGCCGCAACAACACTTATCATAGAAGATGGCATTATCACTGCTGCCCGCCTGATGATGGGCGCCGTGGCTCCCATACCGCTACGAACTGTGCGGGCAGAAGAAGCCCTCACAGGGCAACCTCCCACGGAAGAGACTTTCCGGCGAGCGGCAGGGATTGTGCGCGAAGAGGTGCGGCCCATCAGTGACCACCGTGCTTCCGCGGACTACCGGCGACGAATGAGCGGAGTTGCAGCGGTACGTGCGCTGCGCCAGGCAGCGGGCTTAGCGCCACATGGAGAGGAATGGCACCATGCCTGAGATCGAAGTCAAAATGAAAGTCAACGGGCGCGCAGTAACGTGGCGCGTACTCCCCGGTGAAACATTACTGGAGGCGCTGCACGCTCATCATCTGAGAGGAGCAAAACTCATTTGCGGCACGGGCGATTGCTGCGGCTGCGGCGTGATCCTGAACGGCCGCTCTATCAACTCCTGCTGCATGCTTGCAGCACAGGCGGATGGCGCCGACCTGCTCACCATCGAGGGACTGGCGAAGGACGGGAAACTCCACCCCATCCAGGAAGCGTTTGCCGAGGAGGGAGCCGCGCAGTGTGGCTACTGCACACCGGGCTTCATCATGAGGACGTATGCCTTTTTGCAGGAGCATCCTCACCCTACAGAGGATGAGGTACAAGCGGCACTGGCAGGCAATATTTGCAGGTGTACTGGCTATGTCAAACCTGTGGCTGCGGTGTTGAGGGCGGCGGAAATGATGAAGGCGTAGGACCGCTCCTCCACACGGGATAGAGCCACCTAAGCTGCCACCAAATGCAAAGCAAGCAAAAACACAACGCGCCTGGTAGATCGTAACCAAGCGCATTTTTGTGTTGTAGTACGAGGTTGACGAGTCAGCGCTACGCCTAGATAGACTCGGCGAACTCGTAGAGGGGTACCGTGCCTGCTGGCGGTGCTGTCGTTTGCCGCAAGGCTTCCAAGCGCTCAATCGTCTCGGGTGTAAAAAGCACGTCACCACAAACATCACATACCTCCGCCGGGATATGTTCGACCACGATAATGCGGTCACCTTGACGCACGGCACGCACAACCTCGCGCTGCTCATACTCCCCTGGGCAACCTACAAGGCTGCATCTCATTGAGAACTCCTCTCTATTGGGCTCATCCACTTGGGCAGGGTAGGCACATACACAGTAATGATAACTAGTCGAGGCAGTGTTGTCGTGCAGACCATATGTAGGGGACGTCCCTGCTTGGTCGACCCCGACAGTAGACAACAAGATCCACGTCGGTGATCAGGGTAGTTCTCGATTATCTGGCCGGCAGCGATGGCTTCCAGCACCTCAGCTAAAGTGATCGCTTCTGCCTCCATTTCCTCACGGGCATGGTCGGTGATGCGTACAACCCGCGCAGCAGCTTGCGCCTGTATCCTTACGAGTGTCGCGTCTACGTCCATGCGATAGCCCCTCGCTACGTCGTTCTCTATCTAGTCACTCTTCCATTCTATCATAGATAGTCAATAAAAACTTAGCCAACCTTCGAACAGTCCTGTCTGAGAACGTGGATCACTTGTCTCTGGTAAGAGCGCATGATATGATTGTGGCAAGCGAGGATGGAAAGGGCAAATCAAGAAGTGAAAGTTCGAGAAGTCCTTAAGATAATTGAAGCAGATGGTTGGTATTTGGTTAACATGGAAGGAGATCACCGGCAATATAAGCATCCAACAAAGCGAGGGCGTGTCACTATTGCAGGACATCCCAGTAAAGAAGTCCCCCCAGGTACATTGGTGAGTATTTTCAAGCAAGCACAACTCGCAAGGAGGAAATAAAATGTATCGGTTTTTGGTGATCATTGAAAAAGGAAATGAAAATTACGGCGCATACTCCCCTGATTTGCCTGGATGTGTGGCGGTAGGAGATACATTGGAGGAAGTTGAGAAGAACATGCGCGAAGCAATCGCAATGCATTTACGAGGGATGATTGAGGATGAGGAGCCAATTCCTACGCCACAAACCACCGCAAAATATATAGACATCTCCTTCTCCGATCCAGCAGCCTAACAAGTTTCAGAGAATATTTAATGGAAAAAGAATCTTACGAACCTGGCTCCGGTAACATTGCTGATGCCGCACATCAACAGGCACGTCAGATAGCGCGTACGCGTGTGGTTGGACAGAAGGAACGGCGCGTGGATGCGCGGCCGCTGGTTACAGGCGCTCCCGTATTTGCGGCTGAATTTGAGCAGCCCAATATGCTCCATGCTCGTATCCTGCACTCACCACACGCGCATGCGACTATTCGCAGCATAGACAAAAGCAAGGCCCTCGCTCTACCAGGCGTATATGCTGTACTCACCTACGAAGATCTGCCCCGGGTAGCGCACAGCACCGCGGGCCAACCATATCCCGAAACGTCACCCTATGATGCCTATTTGCTCGACAGCCGCGTGCGTTACGTGGGGGACTGGGTCGCCTTTGCTGCCGCTGAAACGCCAGCTATTGCCGAAGAAGCACTCGGTCTGATCGAGGTTGATTACGAGCTGTTACCGGCAGTATTCGATCCGCTCGAAGCCATGCGCGAAGGCGCGCCCCAGTTGCATGAACCAGATACGACACATCCCAATGCGGGCAAGCACAAGGGCGATATTTACGATGCAGCACATAACATTGCAGCGCACGAGGTCATCGAACATGGCGATTTTGAGGGCGCTCTGCGCGAGGCCGATTTCATCGTCGAAGGAGAATACCGCGTCCCTTTCATCTCGCATGCCGTGCTGGAACCACATGTCTGTGTTGCCTATCTGGATGGCTACGAGCGGATGATCGTCGTCAGCAGCACGCAGGTACCCTATCACACGCGCCGTCAACTGGCCGCTGTGCTGCAACTGCCCATCTCACGCGTGCGCATTGTCAAGCCGCGCGTGGGCGGTGGTTTCGGCAGCAAGCAGGAGATGCTGCTGGAACCTGTTGCCGCAGCCCTGGCGCTCAAGACCCGGCTGCCGGTGCGTATTGAGTACAGCCGCCAGGAGGAGTTTACGGCAGGGCGTTTCAGGCATCCGGTGATTATGCGTATGCGCAGTGGTGTCAAGCGCGATGGCACATTAGTGGCTATTTCAATGCATTCGATAGGCAATGCCGGTGCATACGGTACCCATAGCTTCACAGTTACACGCAGTACCGGCCACAAGACGTTGTGCCTGTACCGCGCAAAAGCCTATCGCTTCCGCGCTGACGCCGCCTACACCAATCTACCCATCACCGGGGCCATGCGCGGCTACGGCGCCCCACAGGGCTTTTTCGCGCTGGAGTCGCATATCGATGAGATTGCCCACCGTCTCAATATGGACCCGCTGGAGTTCCGGCGCAAGAATCACGTGCAGAAAGGGGATTGGGACCCTATCGAAGGCGAGGAAATTGATGGAGTATGGCACTCAAAGCGCCAATTCCGTTCCTGCGGCCTGCCGCAGTGCCTGGAAAAGGGGGTGGCGGCGATTGGTTGGTATGAACCGTTTGACCGGGGCGATGGCAAACCCATCCGGCGCGGGCGGGGCATGGCAACAGCAATGCAGGGGAGCGGGGTCGCCAGCTTTGAACTCGGAGGCGCTTCGATCAAGCTCAACGAAGATGGTTCGTTCAATGTGATGACCGGCGCAACTGATATCGGGCAGGGGAGTGATACCATCCTCGCTCAGATTGCCGCTGAGGCGCTTGGCGTGGGCATGGACAAGATCATCATGCACTCGGTCGATACCGACTCCAGCGTATTTGACTACGGTTCGTATGCCTCCAGCACTACCTATATCAGCGGCGGCGGCGTGAAGATAGCGGCTGATAGAGTACGCCAGCAGGTACTCGAGGTAGCAGGTGATATGCTGGACTGCGCGCCCGAAGATATGTCTATCACCGGCGGGGTTATCTATACGCCACGAGGTCAGAGCGATCTGACCGTGGCGGATATTGCGAATGAGACCTTGTATGGCAAGCACCGCCAGCAGATCATGGCAAAGGGAGATTTCTGGACAGAAGATTCACCTGCCCCTTTCTTCGCCCAATTCGTAGAGGTAGAGGTAGATACAGAAACAGGCCAGGTGCGCGTCACGAAGGCCGTCAATGCGCTTGACCTGGGCAAGGCTATCAATCCAACACTGGCAACGGGCCAGGTCGAGGGGGCAGTCACGATGGCGCTTGGTTATGCCCTCAGCGAAGAGGTAAAATTCGACGAGCAGGGCCGCGTACGCAACCCGGGTTTTGTCGACTACAAGGTTATGTCAACGCTGGATACGCCCCACATGACGACTATCCTGGTAGAAGATACCGAGTATACGGGACCGTTTGGAGCCAAATCAGCGGGCGAGGTACCTACAAACGGCATGGCTCCTGCCATTGCCAACGCTATTTATGATACACTGGGCGTACGTATGCGCAGCCTGCCGATCACACCCGAGAAGATTTTGCAAGCTCTTGACGATGTGACACTCTCCTCCCCTGAAGGGGGAGAAGTTTCTCAGTGACTTCGTTGGTGTGGCCTGTCCCCATTGGAGACCCTCTCTATGAAAGAGGCGGTTGACCCATTGACTCACCAAGACCACATGCATCACGAGGATGCACGGGGCGTGTCTGCCCTGCTACTACGCCTGGACGGGCCAGGACGTAGATACGTGACCGCACGAGGAAAGGTCACCTGTTGACTGTAGGCCAGCCTGTGCATATTGACACTGCCTACGACGTCGCGATGTCCCACAAACCCACATTTCCTGCACCTCCAGACCCTGCCTTTGGGCTTGTGTTGATGCCTGCATACCGGACACTGGCTGCTCGTTCCTCGTTCT
>WNFA01000700.1_pt1 | contig 29607 bp, 24 predicted proteins | sample 5400481 | NCBI WGS metagenome assembly WNFA01 (sample SAMN13153340, study PRJNA577476) | soil metagenome | isolation source: 120 cm saprolite under Douglas fir tree site 2 hole 1 replicate 2 | place: USA:California | collected 2015-04-18 | reverse complement strand
CTGGTTAATGCGAATACTGAATTGACCTTTTCTATCGCCAATCAACGCTTCAAAATGGTTACTCGGTAAAAGGCGTAAATCATCCTTGCTTTGTGCATCCTCCAGCACCGACAACCTTTTTTTAAGCTGCCGCTCAAACGACTGAAAGTCCCGCATCCTGTACCCAGCAACAAATTGCTGCAAGCGTTTATCGCGGTATTGTGGCAGCTTATCGTTCGTCATAGCTTAAGTATGGCACAAAATACGCTGTACGTCAAGCGTACTTTTCACTACTGGTGCTTCGGGAAAAACGTGCCGCAACACTGCCAGCGGAAAGCGCTTCTCCCTCAACAAGCGAATCCCCAACCGGGGCCGAGGAGAGCGCACTGCTCGAAGAACGCCTCGACACATTCTGGCAGGCGGGCGAAGCATTAGGCACCTTTGCCGTCAAACCCGGTGTCCCTGAGATCGACAAAGCCATTCTGAAAAGACTAGGAAACGCGCCCTTCGCCATTGGAAACCAGAATATTGCCACTCTCCTCTCAAAAGCCTACAGTGTTGTAGAGGCAGCCGCCCTATGAAAAGGAGAGAAGTAGAATACCTTAAGAGAGCGCGTTCCAAGCGTCACCGTGTTCTTGTCGTGCTTGGAAGCGCCTTCCTTCCTGTCAACTTCCGCCGAATGAGAAGATGACAGTGTATGCTCTGCATGATACTGGTAGACACGAGAAATGCTCTTGTATTCTTTGATCTGTGAATGCCATAGCTCCGAGGACTTGTGAAGGACTACGCCTGTCTGTGTGGGTCTGCATCAAGTCCTTCGGCTCCTGGCCCTTCCTTTGTCCAGATATCAGTTGCCTACACCCCTTGATGGCCTTCCTGCTTCAGTTGCAACTTCCACAGGAGACTTGCTAAGTATATCATGGGTTCACGTGTTGCAACAATGGTTATTGTGCCTACAATTATGCCACTGCCAAAAGGGAAGTTTACACAAGTTGTTGCTGTTCCTCCGGATCGCAATGCTTACCTGTTTGTTACTATTCTGGTGGATGGCCTAGCAGGAACTCCAAGCCTAATAACATATGGTATCCTAATAAAAGACGTTTCGACTTATCAGCCAAGAAAGGAGGGCTTTCTTTTATGGAGAGCATACCTGGAAAACTTGTAGAAACAGGCCGGTCCGATCCGTTGGCAGCGCATTATGGAAAGCCAATAGTCAGCGAAGCCAGTACGCACGTTCGCTATCTGGGTCGTGTAATTATCGAATTATACGAATCAGAAGGTATTACAGATGAAATGGGATTAGCTTACTCAATTGATCCAGCTTCTGATGCTGGATTAGACGCGGCTACCTTAGTAAAGCGGATTTCAGAAGCATTTGTTACTCGCGTTCCAAGGGATGCTGATATACATCTTCTGATGTAGTATGAAGGAACGCAGGAGATCGAACTCATCGCCAGTGACAAGTTCGCTAGTAGCCTCTGAGAAGCAACGGATACTGTTGCTTCTCAGAGGCCAAATTAGTTGAGACGTGGTCATAAATAGGAAGCCAAATAAGCATCCGGCAAAGAAGGGAATAGTAACGGTCTCTGGGCATCCTGGAAAGGACATGCCTGTTGGAACATTGCTCAGTGTCTTTAAACAAGCCCAAATAGAGAAAGAGGATTGAGATGACAAGAATCTTGGTCATCATCGAAAAAGGCGAAAACTCGTATGGCGCGTATTCTCCTGATGTGCCAGGCTGCGTTGCTGTTGGAGATACGAGAGAAGAAGTAGAGCAACTCATGAAAGAAGCCTTACAAGAACATCTTCAGATGATGCGTGAAGAAAATCTGCCTCTCCCTCAGTCTCAGACCGAGGCGGAATATATGGACATCCCGCTTTCAGCATAAGTTGATTCAGCTTTCAATTGTCGCTCGTGCTCCCGTGTCGTCCACGCCCCTCAACGAAGCGACGAGCACCGGTCAGGGCCTCTCCAGACTGGATTACCTCAAGCCCGCGCCTGGCCTCGTTGTGCCATGCATCCTCCGTGGTGAGCGACCACTGTTCGTAAGAAGAGAGGCGGTCTGAGCGCAGGCAGAGCTGCGGGAAACGCGCGAGGTCGTTTGCCAGCGCAATTGCCGCCTGCAGCGCCTCGCCAGGAGGTACCAGGCGATTGGCGAGGCCCATCATGCGCGCCTCCTGTCCCGAGACGCCCCGGCCGGTGAGGATCAGGTCGAGCGCGTGACTGTGGCCGATGAGACGAGGCAAGCGGATCGTCCCCTCGTCAACGAGCGGAATCCCCCAGCGGCGGTTATACACACCGAAAACGGCATTCTCGGCAGCAACCCGCAGGTCGCACCAGAGCGCGAGTTCGAATCCCCCAGCAACAGCATAGCCTTCTACCGCTGCAATAACCGGCTTGCTAAGGAGCATGCGCGTGACGCCCAGTGGCCCATCGCCATCCTCAGCAACGCGCAATCCCCGCGCTTGATCCTGCATCGCAGTGAGATCGAAGCCTGAACAAAAGGTGTTGCCCGCGCCGGTAAGTATGGCAACGGAAAGCGCAGGATCCGCGTCGAAGGCGCGAAAGGCCTGTACCAGCGAGGCGGCTGTAGGGCCGTCGACGGCATTGCGCACCCGCGGTCGATCAATGGTAACGACAAGGACCGGACCGCTGCGCTCTGTTTTGACGGTGTTCATGTTGCTATGAGGTGATTCCGGGCCGCCAGGTTCGGTGGGCTGTTGACTTTGTTGCTCATAGTTACTGCTCATACCAAATCCTCCTCTTGCATGGTATTGCTCCTGGGGTTACACTCTACTCTTGTACAGTAGAATATTTCCGGGTGAAAAGCGATGTTGCCAGCTAACAGAAGACTCATGGTTCAATAAGCAGCTATCTCTCTCCTCCTACTCTTGGTAGTTTGATTGTGAGTGCCGCCATAATTGGCTCGCTGTAGTGCGCGTCGAGGCGCTCCACGGCTTTCTGGAGATTGATGGCGCTGCCAGCCTCCGCCACACGCCCTTGCATGGCCAGGTTATCTACAAGCCAGAAAGTGCAGATCGTAAAGCTCGCCTCGCGACCGGCTAGCCCATCACAGGAATGGTAGCGGTACACGAAACCATGCTCGTCGGTGAGCTGTTCGATGATGCGGTCTACTGTGGAGCGCATGCGGGGATCATCCGGGGGAATGAACCCGACCAGCGGCAGCAAGAGCGTTGAGGCATCCAATGCCGTATCGTCGTATGACTGGGTGAAAGCCCCTATGGCGGTGTTATATCCATGGGTCAGGACATCAGCTCGAATCTGGTCGCGCACGCGACACCAGCGGAGAAGATCGGCCTCCAGGTGCAGTTGCTGGGCCGCACGAATGCCGCGGTCAAGCGCAACCCAGCACATGACCTTGGAGTACACGAAGTGACGTGGGTCGCCGCGCACCTCCCAGATGCCACGGTCAGGTTCCTGCCAGTGCGTGCACACATGCTCGACCAGCGTGCGCATCATCTCCCACATGGGACCATCCAGCGCCTCACCGTTCTGCTCAAAGCCTCCCTGGCGCCGGAAGCAATGCATGTAATCGAGCACTTCTCCGAAAACATCCAGTTGTTTCTGATGTGACGCTCCGTTTCCGATGCGTACCGGGCGAGAACCGCAATAGCCGTCGAGGTGCGACAGCTCCCGCTCCTCCAGGTCGCGCTCTCCTCGAATACCGTACATAATCTGGAGGTCTTCGCCGTTTGTGTAATCGAGGCTTCGCAGCCAGTTCGTGAACGCGTGGGACTCCTGCGTATATCCAAGCACGCTCAGCGCATAGAGGGTGAAAGTGGCATCGCGCAGCCAGGTGTAGCGGTAATCCCAGTTACGTACTCCCCCGAACTCTTCAGGCAGAGAAGTAGTCGGCGCGGCTACAATTGCCCCCGTCGGTGCATAGGTCAGCATTTTCAGGACCAGCGCGCTGCGCTGCACCCATTCGGCATATGGGCCATGATAGGAGCACTGTGCCGCCCACATACGCCAGCAGACCAGCGTATGATTCAGTGCGGCCTCGCATTCAGCCTGGCACGAGGTGCACTCCGCAAGCGTTTGCGCTGCTTGAACTGTAGGAGCCATACCCATAGCGAACAGCAGGCGGTCACCCTTCTGAAGTGTTGCTTGCGCTATCAAAGTAGGGTTCATGTCTTCAGCTCCCTGCTCGACGGTCAGAGTAAATGAGGGTAATTGGTGCGTCCCCAGAATGGCCAGGCCCAGGTGTTGTTCCCCACCGGAAACGACAGCTCCTGTGTTCTGGGAAACAAGATAGGCCGTGCTTGAAGCGGCAGCATATTGCGGAGAGGCCTTCAGTGTCATGGTGACCGGCAGCTCGCCACGCGTGCACTCCACGATTCGTATCAAGCTATAGTGCGCGTTCTCCTCACCTGCACCGGTTGTACCTTTCATTTCCTGAAGCGGCAGAGCGCTCAGGGTCTCTACAGGCATGAAATCGGTGAGCGAGATTTCACCGAAGAGGCTGGTAAACCTGGTCTGAAGGATGTTACTCCCGGACAGGTAGTGCTGCGAGCCTGGAATTGAAGCATCGGAGGGGGCTATTTGAAAGTACCCTCCATGCTCTGCATCTAACAAACGGCAGAAGATGGCCGGGCTATCAAAATCTGGCAGGCATCCCCAATCCATTGACCCGTCTGGCGCAACCAGCACGACAGAACGACAATCACCAATTACGCCATAAGAATTGATCGGTTGGTATGTACGAACGTCCGTATTGAAACTACTCATTATATATACTTTCTTGAATAATAGCTATTTTTAGAAATCTTATAAAATCTAGTTCATTTCGCGGGAGGAATATTTCTTCCGCTGGCTGAGCCCTCTCCACTGCTTTTCAGGTTCTCAACCGATAGTTAATTTATAGCTGGATACGGATATAAATGCAGTCAAACAGCTAACACAAGTGATATTAAATACGTCACAGTGCCTTTTTTTGCCACATGTCTCTCTGGTGATTGATGATGTACTTCCACCCTGGCAGCCGCGCGGTGTGGAGATTCGAGGTCTGGCGCAACCATTCCCGACAGGAGGAAACGCTCTGTTTGGTGCAAATTATCCAGTGGATGAAACCATTATTCGGATTACCCCAGTTCAAATTATTGGATGGGGTCTTGATCCCGAAGCCGGATGGTCGCTGAATCGGCGGGTCGAGCACAAGTGATTCGTTCTTGATCAAAAAGGGAAGCGAAGTCAAGAAAGCCCTCCGCCATGCTGCCAAGTATGACGGAGCAACCGAGAGCTACTTGCGAGGGGTAGGGAATCTGTTCAGTACCAGGCGTTCATCTCAACTGCGAAGAATATGTGGGCAGGTCTGGTTGACCCGCTGGCAGAGGGCTCTGCAAGGTCCATCCACCGTCAACCACGAGGGTGTGCCCGGTCACATGGCGTGCCTCTGGTGAGGCTAGATACAGGGCGGCAGCCACGATATCCTCCACATACCCAACGCGCCCGGCTGGCGTCACGCTGGCCCAATGCCTTTCATACTCCGGATCATCTCGCAGCGTGCGTTCGGTGAGGGTCGCCCCTGGGCTGATGGCGTTGGCCGTAATGCCATAGCTGCCCACTTCCAGCGCGATGCTTTTCGCCAGCATCCCAATGCCCGCTTTGGTGATCCCGTACCCTCCCAGGTTCACGTGTGCCTGGATGCCAGTCACAGAAGCCATTAAAATGATGCGTCCGGGGATGTGCATCTCGATCATGATCCTGGCTGCGGCTTGCGCGGTGAAGAAACTTCCCCGCAGATTCACGCTCGTCAAGCGATCAAACGCTTCCGGCGTGTAGGTCAGGAAGGCGCCGTAATTCGTGATGCCAGCATTCGCGATGGCGATATCCAGTCTTCCCGCTGTGTCAACGAAGCGTTGGCACATGGTCCGGACGGCTTCCACATCGGCGACGTCACACGCATACGGGTGGACCCGTGCAACGCCCAGGGTTCCATTGATCTGCTGGGCGGCCTTTTGGCAGAGCGTAGAATCGATATCGTTCAATGCCACCGTGGCTCCGGCACTGGCGAAGGCCTGGCAGAGCGCATAGCCAATCCCTGTTCCAGCCCCGGTGACGAGAACCGCTTTTCCAGCAAAGGTGCTCATGCGTTTCCTCCTCAAAGTGAATCACCAAAGGAAGGCGAGAATATCAGCGTCCCTCATACTCCTTTCGTCCTGCTTGAGTGCGCAGCACTAGCTGCGAAGCAGCGTTAGCAGGACGGATAGGTGCCGAGATTTCTCTCCTTATGGCTTCCTCTGCGTCCGCCTTGGTGGCACACGTTGCGCAGCACCCCGGCGAGCTCGAGTCCTTCGTGGTAGGTAGGGGAGCGCCAGATACACGCACAGCAAAATAATCGCCACGATGATGACCAGGCGAACGAGCGTGTCAAGATTTCCTGCGATCTCTATGCCAACCAGGACACCTACCAGAAAGCAGATGACTCCAAAGACAATCTGACGCTTCGTCATAGGTACTCTCCTCTCCGATTCTCATGCTGGTGATCGTCCAGCAGCGGATACGCTGACAGCCGGTGACGCAACTCCTCAAGCATATCTCATTCTACCATGGAAAACAAGTGTTCTAGCGGGGCAACCATTCTATCGAATCGGACAGGATAATGATTGATTTTACGCCATGCACGCCACGATACAAGGTCTGTGATGTGTTAATCTGTGATGTGTGCGTGAAGCCCTGGCGACATACAAGAGCATTCTTTTCAACCTTTAACCCGCAACCGAAGCCAGAGAGTGCAATTGTATCCGATGCTGTATAAGAGAATTTGCTATTTGCTTTATGTTCCCACGAGTCGTTTGCTTCTTTAGGCAAGGTTCAATTTGGACGAATTGTACTTGACCGTTTATGCAGAGTAACTTTTAAATGCGGACACCATCACATCCACCGAGAGCCGATAATGAGTTTTAAGCAAATACCCCGGATATCCGTAGGTGCCGATTATGCACTTTGACAAATTAATCTGGATACCTGATGAATGTTGACGACCGAATGGGGTCCTGTAGGGACAAGGGGCGGATGTGGGGCAGGGTGGGGGCCTTGTGCTTGTCCTGACTTGTTCCCACATTGTTCGAGTGAAGAAGTGATAGAATTGAGAAAGGAGTGTGAAACGAAAGGAGAGAGAGATGCTGGAATGGAGTGCGGTGATGTCGCCAAAGACGTGGGCGCAGGCGACCTTTGGAGAGGTGAGGCTGGGAGATGAGCGACGGACGCGTCGTGCGGTCAGCCTGGCGGAGGCCATCGCGCGAGAGCCGAATGTCTCGTTACCCAAGCAGCTGAGCGAGCCGAAGGAGGTGAAAGCCACCTATCGGTTCTTGCAGAGTGCGCAGGTCAGTTATGAAGCACTGCTGCGTCCGCATGTGCAGCAGACGCGGGAGCAGTGTGAGCAGCAGCCGGTGGTGTTGCTGGTACAAGATACGACGGAGCTGGATTATCAGCCCCATCGCCAGACCAGCGGGCTGGGTCCCATCGGCAACGGCAGGCACCAGGGCTTTCTGCTGCAAACGGTGCTGGCGGTCGATCCCCCCACAGGAGAGCTGCTGGGGATTGCGCATCAGGAGCCGTTTGTGCGCAAACCAGCGCCCAAGGGAGAACGCTATAGCGAACGCGTGCACCGCGAGCGGGAGTCGCAGGTGTGGGAACGAGCAGTGCAAGCCATCGGAGCACCGCCGGAGGGGGTGACGTGGGTGCATGTAGGCGATCGCTACAGTGACATCTACACGCTTTTTTTAGCGTGTCAGCAGCAGCAGACGCACTTTGTGATCCGCGCGGCGCAAGATCGCTGTGTCGATGAGCGGGTGGAGGAAATTGCCCCCGCTCTCAAACGGCGCAAGCGCAAAGCGGGAGACCCACCCCAGCGGCATCTGTTTGAGACGGTGCGCGGCTGGGCAGCCAGTGATGAGCAGGAGTTGGAGGTGCCCGCCGAGCATGCACGCCAGGCGCGCACCGCGCGCGTGGCCCTCGCGTATGGCCAGCTCCGCCTGCTGGCTCCCGACAAGCGCGAAAACGTCCTGCCCAGTCTGCTGGTGTGGGTGGTGCGGGTGTGGGAAGTGGACCCACCAGAGGGGGTGGAGCCGTTGGAGTGGGTGCTGTTGACCTCGGTGCCCGTGGAGAGTGTGGCACAGGCCTGGGAGCGGGTGGGCTGGTATCGCCGCCGCTGGATTGTGGAAGACTATCATCAGGCGCTCAAGACCGGCTGTCGCATGGAGCAACGCCAGGTGGAGAGCTACGACGGGCTGCGGCGGTTGTTAGGGCTGCTGGCTCCACTGGCGGTACGGCTGTTGCAGTTGCGTACCCTGGCCCGCCAACAGCCCGAGCGAGCCGCCACCGAAGTGGTGCCCAGAGAAGTGGTGCAGCTCGTGGCCCTCAAGACCGGGGGCACAGCAGCTGGCATGACGGTAGAGCAGTGCCTCAAGCGCATCGCCCAATTGGGAGGCTACCAGGGCCGTCGCAGTGATGGGCCACCCGGCTGGAAGACCTTGTGGCATGGCTGGCTCAAAATCCAAACGCTGCTGGAAGGGGTGCATCTTGCCCATCAACTCTTACTCGAGTAGAAAGTTGTGGGTACAAGTCAGTAGGGGCCTCAGCGAAGCGGAGCGGAGCGCGTATCAATACTTCGTGCCCACCGCCGATTTATCGGCCTGGGGAGCGCATCGACGGGCCATTGGCCGATAAATCGGCGGTGCGCCAATAAATTGTGCGCCTACGACATAGCCGGTTTTGGTCGTGAAAGTTCATTATCGACCCTTGATGGCTGTTCCGCTATTCTGAATAACAGGTTAAAAAGCACTAACAGGCTTTACACTACAGAGGAGGCTCACTTGGACATCATTGATTTCTACCGCCTGGAGCAGAAACGCGTACACGATTGGACGCGCCGGGGCATCAGCGACCTTACCCCTGAGGAGTGGCACTATACCATTGAGGGGAACGGCAACAATGCTGCCTTTCTGGTCTGGCACTGTGTGCGTACGGAGGACAATATCCTGCGCTTTATTTTGCAGAAGCGTCCAACGATCTGGATGGATGGAAACTGGCATGAACGCCTGGACCTTCCTCCCAGAGTGCAGGGTACGGGCATGCCAACAGAGGAAGCACGGGCTTTGCGGATTGCCGACCCCGCGCTCTTCGTGGAGTATGTCGAGGAGGTGTGGCGAGAATTTGAGGCGTATCTTGCCGCTATTACCGATGGTGGAGCGGAACTTTCGGAGCGCGTGGTTACGGTGAAACCAATGGGAGATATGCCTGCTATCCGGGCTATTGGACAGGTGTGCATTTCGCACAACTTCATTCATTACGGAGAGCTTGCTTTGTTGCGCGGGGCGATGGGGAAACGGGGACTGCCGCTGTAATCTTCGCGCAATAAGGTTGCGTTTTATTCCTGCGAGGGCGGTGAAATGTATTCCTGTGGCGGCGGTGTATATCCCTGTGGGGGCGGTGCAATATACTCCTGTGATGGACCATATCCCTGCGGAAAGGAAGTAAAATAACCCTGTGGCGACGGTGGAGCATACTCCTGCGGAGGGTACGGAGAAGGTGGCATATACATTGATCCCTGGTACCGCGCTGGAGGTACCTGCGCGCGCCCCTTGCCTATGGCTCCGCCAATAGCACCTACGCCCAACGCCACTAAACAGCCTACTATTGTCACGATGACCATGACGATAATTACACTTCCAATGACCAGCCCATTGGTATACGTGATACCCTGATTCAGAGCGTCCGCTCTTTGTTGTAGATTCTGGAGCACCAAATTCATATTCGCAAGCACAAAGATGACAGTTGCAACGGACAGAATCACAAAACTCGTCAGGCCGCTCAGGAAGCCTGCCAGTACAGCACTGCTAACTCTACCCGTACGAGCCGAGACAGCATGACCCAGGAAGCCAACAATGAACAGAAACAGAAGGAAAGCGATAAGAAGACCCAATCCACGAAGCGCTATATAGAAAAGGATCCCGATAATTGCAGTGATAGCACCAGAACTCAATCCATATAACAGAGCAGGATGGCCTGAACGAGGCTGCATAATCTCCTCCTAAACACTCTATTGATCAACACCTGTCAGCATAGACAATCTCTGTGCATAATACCCCCATAGTTGAGAAAAAACAACAGTCACTCCAGGCATGTAGACATGTGGAGAGAAGGCTTCCCGTGAGCGGACTGGAGCGGTGTCCTGGCTATCATCCTGAGCGCAGCGAAGGATCTCTTCGTCCGGTGAGCCAGACCCTTCGCTGCGCTTAGGGTGACAGGCATTATCTCCAAATGTCTACCAGGCATGATTATTCGACAATGCGCCCGTCTTGTATGTTGAGGACGCGGTCGGAGGCTTCGACGAGGGTGGCATCATGGGTAGCGACGAGCAGGCCGATTTGCGATTGATGAGCGGTTTCGCGCAGCAGGGCTGCGATGTCGCGGCTCGTTACCGAGTCGAGATTACCGGTCGGTTCATCTGCGACGATGAAGCGCGGAGAGTGCACCAGCGCGCGTGCGAGGGCTACACGCTGCTGCTCACCGCCTGACAACTCCAGGCCGCGATGCTGGATGCGCGCAGTAAGCCCGACACGTCTCAATGCCTCGCGGGCCAGCTTCGTGCGCTGATCCGGGTCCATACGCGCAAGCCGCAAGGGTATCTCGACATTCTCCTGGGCAGTGAGCGAGGGGAAGAGATGGGCGTTCTGAAACATCATGCCGATGCTCTCGCGGCGCAGGCGTGCGCGTTCCGTCTCGCTCAGCGTTGCCAGGTCCCGCTCCAGGACGAACACCTGCCCCTGTGTAGGGTCATCCAGGCCAATCAGGATGTTGAGCAGCGTTGTCTTGCCCGATCCTGAGCGCCCGCGCAGGGCGACGATCTCTCCAGGTTGTAGCTGTAGATCTATCCCGCGCAAAGCATGCACAGTACCACCGCCGCTGCGAAAATCGCGTGTCACCCCACGTGCTTCGGCAATAGTCATGACTGCAGTTTGCTTCATTATTTTACCTCTTCCTGCGAAGTTGGATCATCCGCTGGCTCTGCTCCATTCAAAGATCCGCCGTTCATTTCGCCGCCGCTACCAGGAGGCCATAACTCCACGTGGTCGCTGACGATACGCACCTCCGCTCGCCCGTTGAAGGGGAAGCCTTCAAGCGCTTCTTTTGGGAGTTGGAGGCGACCAACGCGGTCAATGAGGACCGATTCGCGATGGGTCTCGCTTGGCAGGCCAATGATAGCGCTGGCCGCGAGTGTATGTTCGCTGACAGCCTCCAGCGGCGCTTCGCGGCGTACGGTCTCTGTGCTGGTACGGCCATCGCGAATGGCAATCGTGCGATCCACGACCGAAGCAATCGCCACATCATGCGTGACGAGAATGATGGTCAGCCCGAGCTGGCGGTTCAGCGAGCGCAACAGGGCCAGGATTTCGCCGGCGGTGGCAGAGTCTAGTTCGCCGGTGGGTTCATCTCCCAGCAGCAGTTTCGGCTGGTTGGCAAGCGCGACGGCGATAGCGGCACGCTGCTGTTCGCCACCAGAAAGCTGGTCAGGCCGCTTCTGGCCCATGCCCGCTAAGCCCACCAGTTCAAGCAATTCGCGGGCACGCCTGGCACGGAGCGCCGATTCAACGCCACCGAGTACCTGGGGCAATTCGACATTGGCCTGTATGCTGAGTTCCGGGAGCAGGTTGCGGCCGCTCTGCTGCCAGACATGACCAACTGTGAAGCGCTCGTAGTTGATGCGCTGGGCCTGGCTCAAACGAGTGAGATCATTCCCATCCACAAGACACTTGCCAGCGCTGGGTAAATCCAGTCCACTGAGTATATTGAGCAGCGTGGTTTTACCTGAGCCTGACACACCAACTATAGCGATCATCTCTCCCGGGTTCACCTCAAGGTCCAACCCCTGCAGGGCGACGACTTCCAGATCGGCCACTTTATAGATTTTGACCAGGTTATCACAGATTACGAGCGGTTCCGGCATTTCAACACCTAATCCTCATTGAGGCGAAGCGTCTGGCTAATCGACGGCTTCGAGACGACACGGACCATCATTCCGAGAGCAATGACGCAGATTACGATCAGCGCGCTAAGAATGATAAACAACGTACCGGGGATGACGATAGTTATAGGTGGGACATTCTGTACAACGTAAAATGTCCCACTCGATGTGTCGCTGCTGGACGAAGGGACACTGGTAAAGACCATGACCGGCAGCGCCAGGAAAGAAAAGAGCGCACCGAAGAGCAGGCCGAGCGCCAGGGCTGTGGTATAGATGATGCCCTGTTCCCAGGTCAGGATACTGGCAATCTGGCGCGGCGTGGCGCCAAGGGCGCGCAACACTGCGAAGTTGGTGAGGCGGCGGCGCGCGCTTAGCCAGGAGGCGATCAGGTTACCCGCCAGTGCCAGAAGCATGGCGGTGGTGGCTCCGATGCCCAGCACGCCCAGTAGATCAAGGTAGAGCGGATCATTTTGCAGGCTGGCGGTCAGTGCGCGCCTATCGTTGAGCTGGTTAAGCACCATGCAGCAGCCGGTACTCAGCGCTTTGCGCACGCTCCCGAGGGAAGCGGCATCATCACCCGTGCGCAGCCAGGTATAATTGATGGGCAGGTCGACCCCAAATTGGGCGAAGTTGTTGATGTAGACGGGAGCAAAGGTCTGGTAGTCTACCAGCACGCCCCCGGAGGGAACCGTATCGTCTGCACTATTGCCTGCTGAGCTATCGATGATGGTGGGGATATGCTGCACCTCGGCGAGAGTGGTGAACGTCAAGGGGCCATAAGGAAAGAAATTCAGCGTGAAGGTCGCTCCAGGGGACAGGTGCAGCGCATCCCGGGTCGAGGCATCGACAATAGCGGGCACCGTGTTCCGCGCGACCGCGGCCTTCCGTTGCCTGGTAAGTTGAGCCATGAGTGAGGAGAGCGACTGTGTCGAATCTTGCGGCGGCCAGATGGCAGTCTGTGCAAAGTTGTCACTATCTACAGCCATCAGCGCTATGGAGATGGCCAGGATATTGCCTCCGCCAATTGCTGTTGTCTTGTACCCGAGCGTAGCAGAAGTGACACCGTTGATGCCCTGGTAGGCTTGCGTTTCGTCTTTCAAAGCAATCGCTGTCAGGTTGGGGTTTTCAGGTACGCCGCTAAAGTCCGCTCCAGATTGATAGGCAGCCACCTCGGGGATACGCTGGGCTTGCGAGGCGCTGTAGACCAGGGTGAAGATGACAAAAGCAGCAGCCAGCGCGAAGAGCAGGGTCATGCGTACCGATTGGCGTGGCGCGCGCCCCATCTGTGCCAGGGCCAGCATGGGCGCAGCGCCCTGGCTGCGAGCTGCCAGCCATGCACCCAGGCGCAGGAGGAGTTGGAAGAGGCGCAAAAAGACCAGCAGAGCGGCGATCAATAAGAAGACGATGCCCAGCAGGGTCAGCGGCGACAGGAGCAGCAGGCGCAGTTGGGCGTCGAGCACACCAGAATTGGTCAGGTAGAACGTGATAGCGAAGCCGGTGAGGGTGATGATCACCGCTACGATGTCCAGGTAGATGCGCTGCCAGAGGGGTCTGCTGGTCGAGCGGGCGGCTTCACGGCGCATGGCGAGCACGTCCAGTTGCATGGCGCGATAGATAGCGATCACCATGGCGATGACGCAGGCCACGGCGGCGACCAGCGCATAGCCAGCGAGGCTGAGGGCCGTGCCCCAGGGATCGCCCGCAATGAGCGAAAGCGAGCGCTGGTCGGCGGCAGGCACAATGAAGAAGACGGCTGCCGCGGCCAGCAGCGGCCCAATCACCAGGGCAATCAGGCCCAGGGCCAGACTCTGCACGGTGAACGCGCCGAAGATTTGCGAGCGGCTGGCGCCGCGACTGCGTAGGATCGAGATCGAATCCGATTGGCGGTCGACCAGGAAGTCGGCCATCATGCTGACGAAGAAGAGCACCAGGCCGAGCACAAAGACCAGCAGGCTGGTCACAGGAATACGTGCCACGGCGGCACGGTCGTGGAAAAGGTGCAAGATGTTGCTGGGAAGGAGGGCGGTGGTCTGCGTCAGATACGGTGCTCGATTCAAATCCGGGTTATTGGCGATATCGACCTGTACGGAATTCACGCCCGCCAGGACGTCATCCAGGTTATTGATGCCGATACGTGCAGGGTTAAGGGGATAATACCAGAATAAGGTGAAGGGACCATCAAGGGTTGTCCCGCTTATATCGGGATCATGAGCGGTGCGGTTGAAAACAGCGATCAAGTTCTCATTGGAGGCGAGGGCTGTATAGATATAACCGGGTGCTCTGCCTTTTGAGAGGCTTATGTAGTCGTTCCCGTGCCAGTAGGGATCGCCAGCCCTGGCAAGTTCGATGATGCCAACGACCTGCAGTGTATAGGTGCGTACCACGTGCCTCACAGGTATCTCGCTGAAGGCTACCGCTGTTGTGAGCAATGAGCCGACGGTGACATGCAGGCGATTTGCACTCTCGGGCGTCAGGGCGATCTCGATATCATCGCTACTGGTCAGAGGAAGTCGTCCTGCCACTAACTTGACACGAGCAGCGGCTTGATCCATCGAGGCGGTGATGAAGCGGATCTCATCGGGAGCCTTTGCAAGTGCTTTGCTAGAGCGCGTTTGACCCACGACAAGTTGTTCTACCGGCGTCTCGATAGAGAATTCGAGCGGAGAGAGATAGGGACCGAGTTTTTGCTGAAACTCGCTATTGATGCTGTGCGTTGCCTGGCTGATAATCTGCGCAGAAATCTGTGCGGAAGAACCCTGTACGATGATATCTGAGGTTTGAAATGAGGTGGAGAGCGCGCTGCGCAATCCGGCGCTCATCGACACGTCTGAGTAGAGCGGCACTGCGCAGACGAGCATGACCGCTGCTATAATGCCAGCGCCTGTCACCAGCAGCAGGCGCCAGGTCTGGCGCACGCGCCAGGCGGCCAGGGTTACTACCGGGGGAATCAGCATCCTGCCGCCACGACGCGACGCCTGCGAAGAACCGGCAGGTATCGTTACGAGATTATCAGAACGGCCCATGGGGCCGCCCGCTTCTTTCGTCGAGAGGGGCATAGCGTCCTCATTCCCAGGAAATTGTTGAGAGCGGCTTTGCATAGTGTAGCGGCATCGTAGAATACGCCAACTGTTACTTACTTGATAAGACGTAGAGAAGCTAAAAGTATTGCAATGTTTGGTTAGCCTACTAATCCCTGGCGAACGGCATAGGCAACGGCAGCGGCCCTACCTGGTACATCGAGTTTGACAAAAATGTTACTCAGGTGGCGGTTGACTGTGCGCGGGCTAATGACGAGCGCCTCCGCAACCTCGCGATCGGTTTGCCCCTCTGCAACGAGGCGCAGGACCTCTAACTCTCGCCTGGTGAGATGAAGGTCGAGATGATAGCCTGCGATGTGTTCTTGAACGATTTGTGCTGAAGCCTCTTCACGCTCATGGCGCTCTAGCTGGCTCACACCTTCTTGCAGCGTGTTGACAAGGTCAGCAGCTCTCTGCATATTATAGCGTAGAAATAGCTCGCGCGCTCTATCACACACCTGATGCACGTCCTCTAACGAGCGATGACTACGTTCAGAAGGCTCTGCGCTGCTGCGTATCAATGCTGCTCTAGCCTGCTCATAGAGAATGGCCGCTTCTTCAGGCTGGTTATTGACGCGCCGGCAGAGCGCCAGGCCGTCTTCAAAAGCCTGCTCTGCCCTGTGCCAATCTCCCTCCAGCAGCGCCACCTCGCCCAGGATGCGATCAACTGAGACGCCGTAGTACATAAAACCGCGCAGAGCCTGGATACGCTGAATGTAAATGGAGGTTTGTTCATTTGCCCCCAGGTGCAGATAGCCTTCAGCAAGAAATGGGATATAGAAATGACCGGCGTACCCTACCGGCTCAGGTAGGGCGACAGCCTTTTCCAGTTGCGCCTGCGCTGCCGACCTGCGCCCTGTTACCGCCAGGAAGTGCCCATAGAGGGCCATTGTGCTTGGATACCATTCGGTGTTGATGGACGCCTGTATAGCTGCCTGGAAAAGTCGTTCCGCTTCTTGCCAATCACCCCGGCGGAAATACAATTCTGCCTGTGCCTGCATCACCACTGCCTTGAGCCGTTTATTGCCGGTCGCCTCGGCCTCCTGCATAGACTGATTGAAGTGTGATTCGCTGCCGGTCCAGTCGCCCTGGAAGAGCGCCATCACGGCCTGGTTCCAGTGCAGCCAGCCAAGTACATGGCGAACGCCGTAGCGGCGCGCCTGCTCAAAGCCGCGCAGATTATGGAGACGTGCCTTCTCCATCTCTCCCAATGACTGGTAGATGATACCTAATCCCTGGTCTCCCAGCGCAGCGCGGAAAGGGTCGCCGATTGCCACGTAAAGCTCATGCGCCTGTTCCTGCAGGCGCAGGGCTTCATTGATGTATTCACCCCAGCCACGTATCCAACCGACCAGGTGCAGTGCAAATGCCTGGCTGCCCCGGTCACCTATCTCTGTCGCCAACTGGTGCGACTGCCATAGCTTTGCCTCGGCTTCCTGTGCCCGGTTGAAGAGCATATCGAGCGTGGCCTGCGCCTGTAGCAACAGGATATGTTCGGTAGTGTTCACCTGCCGCGAGCTGGATACCGTGCCTGAGTAGCTGCGGGTTGACATCCATGACACGTGAGCTGAATGGACAATGGGGGCGTTTGTTTCCTGGTGTGCAGGCATGTCCGCGTGTAGCGCATTTTGTGCGGCCTGAAGATGAGCCAGTGTGAGTTCGTACTTGCCTTGCATGCGATAGACATCTGCGATTAACCGGTTGGCCTGCGCCGAGAGCAGGGAGAAGCTCTCGGGCTGGTGTTCAAGCGCATCTTTCTCGCGTTGTAACTGCTCTAATGCCTGCTGGAATGCGCTCATTGCCTGTTCAAGTTCACCCAGCTTGAACCAGCTCTCGCCAATCAGGATGTGAAGCCGCGCGTTTGAAGGGGGAAGTTCTCCATTGGAGCGCGTACCCTGCGCTTCCATCAATTTGAGCACCATGCGAAAATGGCCAATGGCTTCGCGATGAGCTTGCTGGCGGGCTGCCTCTTCACCGGCCAGCAGGCTCCAACGCAGGGCTGCCTCTTTCTCACCGCTCAGCACGTAATGGTGTGCCAGTTCAGCTGCATGCACCTGGGCAGAGCCGCTATAGTTTTTTTCCAGGGCCTCGCCAATTGCGCCATGCAGCGTTCTTGCCCGGTGCGCTGGTACTTCATTGCTCAACGCTTCCTGCACGATGCCCTGACAGAACATGTACCCCGGAGGGACGAGGTGAGAGGTAGATATATGCTCATCTTCAGCAGCAAGTTCATCCCACAGCGTGCTCACGAGAGGCGCCGTGGCGATTACCGCTGCCTGGACCGCCTCATCGATCCATGCCTGGACGGTGTCTTCGGGCGCATCCATGACCATTATCAGGGGCTGCAGTGGAAATGTGCGTCCAAAGAGCGAGGCCACGCGCAAGAGTTCCCGGCATGAGAGGCTCAATCCTTGCAAGCGCTGCCCAACCGCCAGGGTAATACTCTCCGGCAGTTCTGGCCCGATGACCCGTGTTGCTCGCCATACGCCATCACGCAGGATAAGCTGACCGCTGAGAGTAAGCATGCGCACCAGCTCTTCCAGGAAGAACGGATTGCCTTCGGCACGCGAGAGCAGGGACTTTGCCAGGCCCTCGGAAAGCGTGCCTGGAAGGAGTACCTGTAAGTATTGCTCGGCAGCATCCGCGCTGAGTGGACCAGGTAGGAGCAGCAGCAGCAGGCCCTGGCGCATTAGATCGGCTAACACTCGTGACGCGGCGAGGCTCATGCTTGAGGACGAAACACTATCACCATACTCACTAAAGGCGCGGGGAGGGCGTGTGGCCCCGGCTAGCGCTACATGACTGCTATGCAGGCGCACCGTGAGGTACAGTGTGAGTTCCAGGCTGGCGCTATCAGCCCATTGCAGGTTATCGATGCTTAACAGGAGAGGCCGTTCCGTTGCCATACGTTCCAGTAGAGTCGCCACAGCGTCGAAGAGCCGGAATTTCTCCTGGTCAGGCGAAAGCACTTCCTGCGTAATGGTTGTGCGCAGTATCTGGGGAAGTTCGGGAAAGAGGCGAGCCAGCGCTGTGACGAGTGGGGCACCGGTTAACGAGATGGGATCACTTGTACGTTCAGCGAAGGTGAACTCAGAGGCGCGTGTTTCAGTGCTTTCTTGCTCGCCATCAAGCCCTACATAACGGTGCAGTTGTGCTGCAGGCGATGAACGCAGTGCAGGGCGCAATGTTTCGATAAAGGGCAGGTAGGGGAACATACCTCCTGATTCGTAGGTGCGTCCTTCCAGGACGCGAAAGCTGCGTGCCCTGGCTTGCGTGCACATCTCGGCAAGCAACCGGGACTTGCCTACACCCATATCGCCGCTAATCATCAGAGCACGCGCTCCTACTGGCTTATCGAGCGCAACGGTGTCCAGCAGCGCACTAATGACCTGCATCTCGGTGTCGCGCCCTACCAGGGGTAGGGTTTTAGCCAGTAGTTCTAGCCCTGAAAGCGGGTCGGCGAATGGTGCCTGCATAGTGACTCCAAGCTAAGCGAAGAGAACCTTCCCCTGGGCGACCGCAAGTAAATCTGGCCCCAGGGCGACCGCAAGTAAATCTGTCCCAGGGCGACCGCAAGTAAATCTCCCCCAGGGCGACCGCAAGGGTCCCCACCCCACTCCACACCTCTCCCGCCCCTACTATGATTACGAAAATCTGGTTATCGAATTTTGTCGCACTTGTAACACTTGTCGCACTTGTAACACTTGTAACGGTTGTAACGCTAAAAAAAGGATTACGAATTACTGTTGCCGGTCATCCAGTATCATCGTGTTCTGTTCTGCAGCCTGCTTTGAAAAGCGCGGTGCAATATCATGATAAACGAACAGGGCGTAGTAGACAAGCAGGAATGGTACGTCGAACAGGAAGTAGAGCCAGAAAACCGGCTGAGCCTTCAACCACAATAAATGGTAAAGCAGGGCGCCCGCGACGAGCGTGCCATAGACGGTCGCCACAAGAGCCAGCGGGCGTACACGTGCCCATTCCCGTTCTGTTGCGAGCCAGAAAGCTCCGACGCTATTACCGAGAATGATGGCCCCAATGAAACGATCCAACAGGGGAGGGATGCTTGTGGGCCAGAGTGGAAGATGCAGTTCGGGCAAAAAGAAAAAGCCCAAACCCACGACCAGGTTGACAATTCCTGCCAGCAATGCGAGTACGCGCTCTGCCGGGCTAAAAGTGAGATGATTCATGGCTCGTTGCTCCCTTGTTCATCAGGTAACGCAACGATTATACAACAGATGGGCAAGAAAAGAATGAGTAGTCCCTTGAAATGCGAGCCTGCAACGACGCTGCGCGTCTACTGACTCCGTCAGTCAGCAGGCTCGAAAGGTAGTATTCTTTTCTCTGCCAGAAATGGGTAATCTTACGCACGACTTTTGGGTTACTATAATTTATACTTTCGTTACTATAGCTTATAATTTCAAAGAATCAGTAATACGCCATACTATGCAGGGAGATCGACAATGACAGGGAATGCACCTTACGAGAGATTGATCGGGACGACGTTGGGGAGCTATCGCCTGGAGCAAATAGTTGAGCAGGGCGAAGCGGGCTGTGTCTTCGTGGCGCGTAATAATGGAGCGGGAGCATTGGTTCGCCTGCGCATTCTGGCTGTAGCGCCTGACCTTACAGCGGAAGACCGTATCGTTTTCCTGGGGCGCTTCCAGCAGGAGGCAAACCAGGTTGCTTCTCTGCAACATAAAGGCATCCTTCCGCTTGTTGATTACGGGACGCACAGCGCTAGGGGCGATAGCCAGGGGATATCCTGGCCTTACCTGGTATGGCCACAGCTCCCCATGCGATCGCTTAGTGCACAGCTAACGCAGAAAGGGCCAATGGACGCGCTGCTGGTCAGTCGCTACCTGGACCAGGTCGCTGCTGCGCTGGAGTATGCTCACCAGCAAGCGATCGTGCATCGTAGCCTCACGACGGACTGCATCTTTATAAAGCAGGATGGTAACCTGCTCGTAGCGGACTTCGGAGTGACGCGCATGCTTGAGATTGGGGCAGGATACAGTAAGCTCGCAGCCGGGAAGGGTGCATATGGCATGGGCGTGAACAGTGTGCCGGCGCCGGAGCAGATTCTCGGGCAACCCGTTGATACATATACCGATGCGTACGCGCTTGGAGCTGTGCTCTATCGCATGCTTACGGGCCACCGGGTGTTTAGAGGCAAAAGTCGCGAAGAGATCATCCAGCAGCATTTACAGGCTCCCGTTCCATCTCTCGCCACGTGGCGCAGCGATCTTCCCAGGGAACTGGACGATGTGATTGCCAGGGCGATGGCAAAGGACCCGGCGCGGCGATTCCGCCAGCCTGGAGCACTGGCTAATGCCTACCACAGCGTCGTTGCCCCTACTGATAAGCAACGCGTACCGTTTTTCACAGGTGCAATGCCCGCAGGGGCAAATGCGCAGGCATCGGTAGAAAGGAGCGCAAGAATTGATACGCGTTTCACTGAGCACCCATACGTAAGGAGCGCCCAATCCATGCCAGCGCGTATCTCGCGCCGGCGCGCCCTTACCTTCATAGCGGCCGGCGGGGGCGCTGCGGCGGCAATTGCTGCCGTGGCGATATTTGGCAGCCGCTACCTGGCGGGAAATACGTCCCCCAGTAATACTTCTGTAACTAACACAAGCGCCGCTGGCGCGACAGCGTCGTCATCAAGCGGGCAGGGAAAAACAATCCTGGCACGCACCTCAGATATCCCCTCGAACAGTGCTAAAACATTTCCTCTTTCCGGCAAGAACAACTCTGGCGTGCTGATTCACCTGCCTGATGGGCGTTTTGTGGCTTTCGATTCCACCTGCACGCATGCTGGGTGCACTGTCCTGTATAGCACGCAAGATAAATTATTGGAGTGCCCCTGCCATGGCGCGATCTTTAATCCTGCTAAAAACGCGGCTGTCGTGCAAGGGCCAGCGCAGACACCACTGGCCCCGATAGCAATCAAAGTGAATGCGGACGGTACGATCACGCAGGGCTGATATACATGGAGGTTTGATTATGCCTCAAGATAAAATAAATCTGACCCCTACCTACGTGGTTATCGGCAATGGCATCGCGGGCGTTACGGCTGCGGAGATCTTGCGCAGCGAGGACTCGGCGGCAGACATCACCGTGATTGCGGATGATCCATTTCCGGTCTATTATCGCCCGGCCTTGAAGGACTACCTGGCGGGGCGTGTACACGAGGATAAACTTTGGGCGCGCCCCAACAGTTTTTACCAGGATCACCGCATTCGCTTCTTAGCTGACCGCGTGGTAGGCATACAGGCAGGTCAGCACGCCGTTCAACTCCAGAGTGGCCGCCAGGTCGGCTATGATCGCCTGCTGCTCGCTAACGGTGCGCGGGCCGCTCGCCTTACCTGCCCGGGCGTCGAGCTGGCGGGCGTCACTACTCTACGTACCGTCGCAGATTACCAGGCAGTTGTGAGCCGCCTGGGCACGGCACGGCGCATCGTGGTGAGTGGCAGCGGCACGCTGGCCCTGGAAACCATCGAAACGCTGCGCCATCGCGGCTACCAGGTAACCCATTTATTACGCCGCCGCACGCTGTGGTCGGAAGTGCTGGATACGACGGCCTCTGACCTGGTGCTCCAGCAGGAACGGCGCGACGGCGTCGATGTGCGCGTCGAGGAAGAGATTGCCGGGGTGACAGGCAAACATGGGCAGGTCACCGGGGTGGTGACCACGAGTGGAGCGCGCATCTCCTGCGAGCTGGTGATTATCGCAATTGGAGTTGAACCGAATATCGACTTCATCAAAAGCAGCGGCATACCCTGTGGGCGCGGCGTCAGGGTTGATAGTGGGATGCGTACCAGCGCTCCTGACATTTATGCCGCGGGCGATGTGCTTGAAACAACGGATACGACGACGGGGCGCACACGTGTTATCGGGCAATGGTACCCGGCCATACAGCAGGCTCGCGCCGCTGCTTATAGCATGCTCGACCTGCTCGATAGCAGCCAGCCATTTCGCTTCAGTACTTTTTATAACGCCACGTTCCTGTATGGGCTGGATTTTGCTGCGGCGGGACTGACACAGGTACCTGAAGATGGGCGGGGTCACCAGGAGATTGTGGCCGATCCACTGCCGCGCGCGTATCGCAAGGTGGTGCTTAAAGATGGTGCGCCCATTGGTATGCTTGCGCTTGGCGACCGCAGGAGCGCGCTGGCTTTCAAACGCGCTATCGATCACAAAGTGAACCTGCTGCCAGTGGCTTCACAACTGTTCGCCGGAGATTTCAACCTCAACGACTGGCTCGACCGGCAGGGGGTGCCCCCCGCTGTACTGGGAGTGACCAGGCAGGGGGCCGCGGCCGTTCGACAGGCGACCTACTCGGGAGGAACAGCATCGTCCTCTGTGCTGAAGCCGCAGCCGGTCATGGAAGCGGTGCTTGTGCGCGCACCTCAAGAACAGAGAATGCCCTTTTCAACAGAAGAAACGCTGCTGAGCCAGACCAAAGTCATGGCTATAGGCCGGCAGCCAGGGGCATACCTGTTGATCGACAATGATTCTGTTTCACGCCGCCATGCCGAGATTAGCTATGCAAATGGGCAATACGTACTGCGAGACGTGGGAAGCGCTAATGGTACATTTGTGAATGATGTACGCCTGGAACCGGGCAGTGTACATATTCTTAAGCCAGATGACCAGTTACGTTTCGGAAAAGTGAAGTTCGTCTTTAAGCTGCGTGGAGCCGGGGGCGCAGGAGTGCCTTCTGCGGGTACCTTGACGCGCCTGCGGAGCAACACCTCTCTGACAAAATTACAGGAGATGACCACCGGCTTCTTTGACCCGTTGGCAGCAGGGCGCGATCAATCTGGTCTCGACAGCCCGGCAGGGGGTCAACCGGTTCTCAACGCTGATGGCTCACTGCTGCTTCCAGGGGCGACAACCGCCCTACCTGCTACCGTCGTTGCTACCTTCAAGGAATCACCCACGCTCGTAGTTGTTGCGCGAGGGACACCACGAGTTGTCTACCTGAAACGAGGAAACGTAATTTCACTTGGGCGAGACAAGGCGAATGATGTGCCGCTTGCAGATGTCGCCGCTTCGCGCAAACATGCCGAGATACTCCACGGTTCCGGCGGCTTCTCTATTCGCGACCTGGCAAGCGCTAATGGCGTGGTCGTCAACTCGACGAAGATCGATAATCCGTATCTGCTCGTGCACGGCGACCGCATTATCGTTGGCAGCACCGCGATCTTCTTTATCGATGTAGGACAAGAGAGCCTGGTGAGCGCCAGCGCAGGCGAAAGGCAGGGTGATGGCTATACCTGTGGCAATTGTGGCGCGTCGAATTTGCGCATGGCGCGTTTCTGCGCAACCTGTGGCACGCCGCTGGAAAACCCGGACGTGCCGTTCAAAGGATAGGGAGGACTACTATGGGCGGCGAGGAAACTGGCTTCTCATCTGAGATTGAAACTTCGAAGAAAGTGGTGGGTATTGAGCATCGCACCGGCTTGCGACCTCTTACCGAAGAGGAGATACGCTTCGAAATCGATATGTGTATCGGTTGTGATCGCTGCATGCGGGCCTGCCCGGTTCCCATGTCCTCCCTGGTTAACATTGCCGATCTCAACCGCGCTACCATTTCCGACGATATCGCCCCACATGTTGCGCGTTTTACCGACGAATGCGTGATGTGCGGCTCGTGTGTGCCCGTCTGCCCGGTCGATAACCACCGCGACCTGCTGATGCTTTCGCTCAAACAACGCCTGGGCGTCTCCTGGGATGGGACGGTGGATATGAGCCGCGTGCTTAATTTCCTGCCACCCGGCTGGAATCAGTCCTTATTACTCAGCCGGCTGCGCGAGCAGCCTATGTTCAGTGACGCACAACTGGTGCCGGAGAACTACCTGCTGCACATGGTTGCAACTTCGAAAATATTGACGCTGCTGCCTGGAGCAACCTTGATACACGAAGGTGAGTTTGGGCGGGAGATGTACTGTATCCTGGAAGGACGCTTTGCACTCTCTTCAAAAGGCTCCGATGGCGAGGATCTGCCGGTTGCCATCCTGCGGCGAGGAGAGTACATGGGTGAGCATGGCATGCTCACGGGACAGCAGCGCAACGCAACCGCACGCGCTCAAACGGCAGCGGTCGTACTGGAAGTGCCCGAACAGGTGATGCAGCGCTTGATGGAGATCGTGCCCGCCGTGCGTCGTTTCTTCGAGCAGTTGAACAATGCGCGTTCTATCGAAGCGGTCCTCAAGCGTATGGCGCTCTTCCAGGGCGTTTCGGCTGCTGACATACGGCAGATTGCCCAGCAGACGGAGGTGAAGACGTATGACCGCGATGAGCGCCTCTTCAGCGAAATTGGCCCGGGAGGGCCAGCACGCGAATCGCTGCATATCCTGTTAGAGGGGTTTGTAAAAGTAGCACGGCGCACTACTCCAGGGACAGGACGCGATAAAAGCGACGAGCGCATCCTCGCTTATCGCCAGGGGGGAGACTACTTTGCCGGGGGGCTTGACCTGCTCGGTGATGGGCTTGCAGTTACGGTAACAGCCATCACGCGTACCAGGGCAGCAGAAGTGCCACGCCAGGTCTTGCTGAGCACTTTTGCGCGCTATCCCGAAGTTAGCCAGCGCTTTAGCTTGCGCCTGCAGCAGTATCGGGATGCCGCTGCCGCCGCGCAAACCGGCTTTTTTGATCCACTGGCACATACACGCACAGAAACGGCCAACCCGCTCTCAGATGCCGAAGCTCGCGCCGGGCTGCGGGCACTGGTCGGCGGCGGAGTGATCGAGGGAACCGAGGTGCTGGTGATCGACCTGGACAAGTGCATCCACTGCAACGAATGCGAGGAGGCGTGCGCTCGCCGTCACGGGCATTCACGTATGAATCGCAAGGGCATGGTCGTTGGCAATATTAGCATTGCGACCGCGTGTCGTCAGTGCCAGGACCCCGTGTGCATGCTGTGCAGCCGCGCTGGAATCGCGCGCCTGCCCAGCGGCGAGGTCTACATCACCGAAAGTTGCATAGGCTGTGGCATCTGCGCCGAACGCTGCCCCTACGATAACATTTCGATTATGACACTGGAAGATGAGGTCGAGTCGCGCAATACCTGGAACCAGTTCAGCAACTTTTTCAAGAAAGGCGCGGGCAAGGAGCGCGGGCGCAAAGCGCTCCCAATGCTGCAAAGCGCTGCCGCGCCCGGGCCTCTGAATGTCCATCAACCAGTAGATGCCTTTGGTGAGATGCGCAAGAAACTGGCAATCAAGTGCGACCTGTGCGCGGGCTACGACAACCAGGCATGCGTGCAGGCCTGCCCGACGGGGGCAGCAATCCGGGTCCAGCCGGCGACATTTTTCGGCTCGACCGAAGAGATTCTGCGGCGGCGAGCACGCTAGAAGGAGAAAGTTATGGCTCTTGCATCAAAATCGTCGCGGCGAGTCTGGAAAGCGCCCCTCACTAAAGCCTGGTGGGCCTGGCTCGCGGCCTCGCTTCTGCTCTACGCGTGCGTTTACGCTATATACCTGGTTGCTATCAAGACGCAGCCATTTCCGGGGCCATTCAACGACCCGTTACGCAGTTTTGGCATACTCGCTTTTGTGCTGGTACTCGCGACGGCTACATACTCGCTGCGTCGTCGCTTTGTGCGCGGCCTACCGGGGATGGCGCGCGCCTGGCTCTGGATGCACACCTGGCTGGGTGTAACAGCTCTGCTGATCGCGCTGCTGCATGAAAACTATGCACATATTCTGCATGATTATTGCCAGAATGCAAGCTGCTTTACGAAGTCCTACTGGGGAACAAGCGCGCTCTTCGCACTGATCTTCCTGATTCTCAGTGGTATCATTGGCCGTCTACTGGATAGCTGGCAGGCACGCGTGATTGCCGGCGATGCAAGTGCTAACGGCGTTGGCATTGAGCAAGCCCTTGATGAAAGAATCCTGGAACTGGAATATACTGTCGAAAGATTGAGCGCGGGCAAGTCGGAGCAATTCAAGGCATTTTGCCTGCAGGCGCTTGAGGGGGCAGGCGATATTCCCAATGTTGTACCAGCGCTCGCACAGGGCGAGCAGGCTGATTTTCAACACGCCTATGAGACGCTGAGGGATCATGCGAGGCTGGTACAATCGCTTAAGAAGCAGCAGCGAGCGCGTGTGATCATACGTGCCTGGCGTTTTGTACACATGGTCCTGGCATGCGTGGCACTACTGATTATACTCTTTCACGGGATAATGGAGCTGCTTGCCAACGTATTGCATATCATCATACCTGCATGAGCGGTTGCGAATGCATGCTGGAAGATGGGTAATTTTGCACACGCGACAACCGCATAAGCATGATATACTTCAGGATAAGAGCTATGCTTAAGGCATACAAACGAGGAGGGCATCCATGATACAATGTCCAAATTGCAATGCGCGACTAGATGATGATGCCGTGTTTTGTGGTAACTGTGGCAAACAGGTGGCTCCGCTGCAGGCGAGAGGGGCGACTGTTGGTTATAACAAGGAAGCGGGTATGAACGACGGTGCCACGATACAGAGCATTGAAAACTTGCCGCGTCCTGGGCCCAATGTCCAGGCGACGAAAGCGCGAAATTACGCAGCTGCTCCCGATACGCCTCAAGCCGGCACGCTGTCCTCGCCACCACCGGCAAACTCCCGGCGCGTCCCCACCGCGCGCATAGCAGTAATTGCTGCCCTGGTAATACTGGTTATTGCGGGCGGTACGATAGCCGCTGTAGCACTTTTGAAGAATAATAGCCCCGCAAAGAGTAACGGCCGGAATAATACTACAACTCTTGCTGCGACCGCGCTAGGAGTGGTTAACTTTAGCGACGATCAGAACGGTTCCGGGCACAGCAACGTAGTGAATATCAGCGTCAATAACCTGTCAGCCCCTCCGGCCGGTTCCCAGTATGATGCCTGGCTTGTCAATACAGTAAGCGAGCAGACAATAGGCCTGGGGGCACTTACGCTCAAGAGTGGATCATACACGCTAAAATTTGCTGACGGCAACACGAACCTGCTGGGGGCCGGAGATAAGTTAGAGGTGACGCTCGAAAACGGGACGGCCAATCTGCCCACGGGCCGGATTCTGCTTTCAGCCTCCTTTCCTCCTCACGCTTTTGTACACATCAAGCATTTGCTGTTCAGCTTCCCCAATACGCCGGGGAAGATCGGGCTAATCGTGGGGGTGGTAGACCAGGCACAGCAGTTGAGCGCTACCGCCCAGTTGTTAGAAAGCATAGCTCCCAGCCACAACGGCTGGGCTATCCAGTGCGCTGCTCAAAGTATCGTTGATATTGCCGAGGGTGCACAAGGGCCGCATTACCAGCCGCTGGGAAGCCAATGTGCATCGCAGAATATCACGCTAGTCGGCGATGGGTACGGCCTGCTGGGCAGCAACGGCTACATCGCCAATGGCGAGGCGCACGCATCGCTGGCGGCGACACAGTCCGATTCGACAGACAGTATTCGTGTGCACGCGAGACACGTGGCGATTTGCCTGGAAAATATGAAGGGATGGATCACAATTGTTGAGCAGGATGCGCTTGCGCTGCTCAATGACCCAACCAACACGACGAAAGTACAGGAGGTGGTGACGCTATCCAATCATACTTTAAATGGTGTCGATACGAACGGTGATGGGAGCATTGATCCTGTACCTGGAGAAGGCGGAGCCGCCACGGCTTACTATCATGCGCAGTTGATGGCAGCCCTGGTGCTGGCTCCTGGTTCGTAGAGAGAGGGAGATAGCTCGCCAGGGCGACCGCAAGAGTCCCCACCCTTACCAGGAAGACGAGGAAATAGCTCACCAGGGCGACCGCAAGGGTCCCCACCGCTCCACTACTCCACTCCCGCCCTTACTAGGAGGACGATACTTATGAGCGGGTGAGCGACTTTCGAGAGGAGGGAAAAACATGTCAGGCGAGAATAATACTGCTCCATTCAAGGTGGCTGCTGTGCAGGTATCACCTGTCTTTCTTGATCGCGACGCGACGATCGATAAGGCCTGCGAATTGATCGCCGAGGCAGGCCGTGAAGGGGCACGCCTGATTGTCTTTCCAGAAGCGTTCATCCCTGCCTATCCGGACTGGGTATGGAAGATTCCATCTGGCGAAGAGGAGGTGCTCAACGAGTTATATGCAGAGCTACTTGCCAACTCTGTGACTATACCGGGCGATGCGACAGAGAGGTTGTGCCGTGCGGCCAGGCTGGCTAATGCGTACGTGGCGATAGGGATGAGCGAACGCAACGCCGAAGCGAGCGGCGCAAGCCTGTATAATACGCTATTGTACATCGACGTGCAGGGCCAGATTCTGGGCAAGCACCGCAAGCTGGTGCCAACAGGTGGCGAGCGCCTGGTATGGGCACAGGGCGATGGGAGTACGCTGCAGGTCTACGATACTCCTTTAGGGAAACTCGGCGGATTGATCTGCTGGGAGAATTACATGCCGCTGGCACGCTATACCATGTATGCCTGGGGCACACAGATCTATGTTGCGGCAACATGGGATCGTGGCCAGCCCTGGCTCTCTACGCTGCGGCATATCGCCAAAGAGGGCAGGGTGTATGTGATAGGCTGCTGTATTGCGATGCGCAAGGATGATATTCCCGACCGTTATGCGATGAAGCAGAAGTTTTACGCGGAAGCGGAGGAGTGGATCAATATTGGCGATAGTGCGATTGTCAACCCCGAGGGCCAATTTATCGCCGGGCCTGTGCGCAAGCAAGAAGAGATCCTCTACGCGGAGCTTGATCCGAAGATGATGCAAGGTCCAAAGTGGATGCTCGACGTGGCAGGGCATTATGCGAGGCCGGATGTGTTTCAGTTGACGGTGCACACAGATGCACGGCAGATGATCCGCATCGCCCAGGCGACCCGGCTTATGCGGGCCGAGGATGAGCAAGAATAGCCTGGAACACCCTCCTTGCGTATTGAGAGGGAGGAAATTCCATGTACTGTCGACTTCCAAAAATGGTTCTCTGACCGCTTGTCAGGGAACGGATATACAAAGTAGCAACTACAGGCCCCTCTAAACTACGCAGCTTTATAACGACGTACATCCACTTGTACACCTTCATTCACCGCTGTCTCTGCGATCTGAGAAAGGCGCTTGCCCGTTGCTGCATCCACATATTCCTCGCCACAGGTCGTGCAGATTTGGGCCGGGACATCACGAATAACAATGGTCGTCTCATCTCTGATAAGCGTAACCGTTGTGGTTCCTGGTTCAGTCTCTCCGTATTGACAGATGACGCACTTCATGAGTGTTTCCTCCTGGTCTTCCTATCCGGTTCCCACTTGTCGAGGGTGGGTTCATATGCTGTTATCACGATCACTTGCTGCTTACTGCTATTTTCTGCTGCTACCACATGAATCGCTCGCCCGTTATACCGACCCAGCAGACTATCCATGTTGATTTGATGGGTAGGAACCTGACACCCGCAAGGGACAATGCCATTCAAATAAGAAGAAGGTCTCGATGTGAGATACTGAAGGTCACTATCGAATCGTTCAGTCGAACCAAGGAGACCTTCTTCCATGCCATTCAAACTACAGCAGATTCCACCGGAAAGCAAGTTTTGCCACCA
>WNFA01002559.1_pt1 | contig 29609 bp, 27 predicted proteins | sample 5400481 | NCBI WGS metagenome assembly WNFA01 (sample SAMN13153340, study PRJNA577476) | soil metagenome | isolation source: 120 cm saprolite under Douglas fir tree site 2 hole 1 replicate 2 | place: USA:California | collected 2015-04-18 | reverse complement strand
AACGCGCAGACGAGTCGCGCGTCGACAAGCCCTGGGGCTACGAGATCCGCTGGGCAGTCACAGACCATTACCTCGGCAAGATCCTCCACGTCAACAAGGGAGAGGCGCTGTCGCTTCAGTACCACGAGCGCAAGGACGAGTGGCTGCTCGTCAACAAAGGTGCGGTCGACATCGAGATCGGAGGGCCCAACGAAGAGCTGAAAAGGTTGCAGATGCACGCGGGCGATTCCGTGCATGTGGCGCCGCTTACGCGCCACCGCGTCACGGCTGTCGAGGACGCCGACATCTTCGAGGTCTCGACTCCCGAGATCGAGGATGTGGTGCGGCTCGAGGACCGCTACGGCCGCGCCCCAACATCATGAGACTCTCGGATCTCCCCACCCGGCCGGCGCGTGGAGCGCGCGGGCCGACCTCCCCGCGTGGCGGGGAGGCTAGACTTCCCCGGGTCTGATGAAAACGCCCCCGACCCCCGAGGACAGGTACGCCAGGACCACCGTGGCGGTCACCTCGGAGCGCGACCGCAGCTTCCTGGTGTTCGCGGCCGTGGTGCTGGTCGCGATCGCCCTCGCCTTCAAGTCGGAGCTGCTCGGGCAGGGGCAGGTCTGGGCGCTGGCGCTCGGCCTGGTCGTCGTCGCCGCCCCAGCCTTGCTCGGCTACTTGCGCGGAACCGCGGAATTCCCGCGCATCGAGCATTACATCCCGGTGGCGCTCGGCGCCGTCACGCTGGCGGGATTGTCGATCTTCCCCGGCCTGGAACTGTGGAAATACCTGCTGCTCACCGCTGCGTTCGGGGTCGGTTTCGTCCTCCTCGCGCGGCTCGACTATCTGCGCCTCCGCGACGCCGAGAAGCGCGGCCACGTCCTTGTGCAGGAGGCGATCCTGGTCCTGGTCGTCGCGGGCGCCTACCTCGTGCTGGTCACGATCCAGTTCAACGTCGTCCTGCGCCTGGTCTGGATCTTCACGATCACCTTCCTGGCGTCGTACCGGAGCTTCCGCATCAACGGGACAGCGATCACGCCGAGGCGAGCCTTCACCTTCGCCCTCTTCGTAGCGCAGGTCGTCACCTTCCTCGCCTGGGCCATCACGGCCCTGTCGAACTGGCTCGTTGTGGCCGAAGGGCCATTTGCCGTGATGCTGTTTTTTGGCTGGTACATCAACCGCGGGCTGGTCCGGCACACGGTCGAGGACAGTTTCACGCGCAACGTGATCCTCGAGTACGCGGCCTTTGCCGCGATCCTCATCTATTTATTCGTGTCAAGCTATCGACCACCCGGCCAATGAATACAAGAGGGAACCGTCCCGGTTCCCTCTTGTCGGGGCGCTCAACGGCCGCCGTTCGGCATCGCACCGAACGCTAACGCGGCCGGATTCGCGCCCCTGAACTCCTTCCGGAGACGAAGCGTCTGGACTAGAGAATTACTCCCAGCGACGCTGGAGGCGTTAATACAAAGTCGCGGCCGGGATATACCCGGCCGCCCCTGCGACGCTAGCAACGTGTAAGCGCGCCGAGCGAACTACATACCGAGATAAGCCTTCTGTACGTCCGCTGACTCGAGCAACTCCTTGCCCGTGCCGGTTTTGACAATTGACCCGGTCTCCAGCACGTAGCCGCGATGCGCGACGTCGAGTGCTTTGTGCGCGTTCTGCTCGACGAGCAGCACAGTAGTGCCCTGCGCGTTGATCTCGCGCACGATGCTGAAGATGGTCTCGATCAGGATCGGCGCCAAACCAAGTGATGGCTCATCAAGCATCATGAGTTTCGGCCGCGCCATCAGCGCCCTGCCCATGGCCAGCATTTGCTGCTCACCACCCGACAGCGTGCCCGAGATCTGTGACCGCCGTTCCTGCAGGCGTGGAAAGAGCTTGAACACGCGATCCATGTCGGAGGCGATGCCGGTCTTGTCGGTGCGGGTGTATGCGCCCATGAAAAGGTTGTCGACGACTGTCATGCGCGGGAAGAGACGGCGGCCTTCAGGCGACTGACAGATCCCGAGTTCGACGATCCTCGATGGCCGCGTGCGGGTGATCTCCTGGCTGTCGAATTTGATGGTGCCGGTGGCCGGATGCATAAGTCCCGAAATCGTGCGCAACGTGGTGGTCTTGCCTGCGCCATTGGAGCCGATAAGTGCGACGATCTCGCCCTTGTCGACCTTGATCGTCACGCTTCGCAAGGCCTGGATGCGGCCGTAGAACGCGTCGACTCCTTCCAGCTCGAGCAGTGCCAAGTGCAGCCTAAGCGGACTTGCCCAAGTAGGCTTCAATCACACGAGCGTCCTTGCGGACCTCGTCCGGCGGGCCCTCGGCGATCTTCTCGCCGTGGTCGAGCACCACGATGCGCTCGGAGATGCCCATCACGACCTTCATGTCGTGCTCGATCAGGAACACCGTGATTCCTCGGGCGAGGATCCTCTTGACGAGCGCCATCAGCTCGACCTTCTCCTGGGGCGTGAAGCCGGCCGCAGGCTCGTCCAGCAAGAGCAGCTTGGGGTCGGTCGCCAGGGCTCGCGCGATCTCGAGCCGACGCTGCTGGCCGTACGGAAGATTGCGCGCGTATTGATTCGCCTGCTTTGCGATGCCGACGAAGCGCAGCAGCTCCATCGCCTCTTCGGTGACCCGCTCCTCTTCCTTGCGCTCCTTCGGCAGCTTGAACAGCGAGTCCCACAGCTTGGCCTGCATCCGCACGTGGCGTCCAACGCGCACGTTGTCGAGACAGGACATGTAGTCGAACAACCTGATGTTCTGGAACGTTCGAGCAATGCCCCATCGCGCGACCTGGTGGGGCTTTGACCCTGTGATGTCGCGGCCGTCGAACACGACCCGTCCGCTGGTCGGCTGAAAGAGCCCGGTGACGTTGTTGAAAAGGGTGGTCTTGCCGGCCCCGTTAGGTCCGATGAGCGCGAACACCTCGCCTCGCTTGATGTGGAGGCTCACGTTGTCGACCGCGACCAGACCACCGAAACGCTTGGTGAGGTCGGTCAGCTCGAGGATGTTGTCGACGGGCGCAGACTGCTGGCTCATACCGCTTATGCCTGCTCGACCACGGTCTCTTCTTCCTGCACCGCGGCATGCTTGAGCTCCTGCTCACGCACCCGGCTCGGCAGGATGCCTTGCGGGCGTAGCAGCATCATCGCGACCAGGATCAGACCATAGATGATGAAGTTGAGGCGCCCTATCTCCTCGGCCAAACCCGGCCAGTCGCCACTCTTCTTGGTCAGCGAGCCCAGACCAACGCTGTTTGCAAGGTTCACTGCGTTCTCTGGCAAACCGGGGATCAGGTAGAAGACGACGAAGTAAAGGACCAGCGCCCCGATGATGACCCCAGTGATGCTTCCCATCCCGCCAAGCACCACCATGACCAGGACGGTGATTGAAACAATGAACAGGAAGTTGTCCGGACTGACCAGGCTCTGGTCGGCGGCGTAGTACGCCCCCGCAAAACCGCTGAACGAGGCACCGATCCCGAAAGCGAGCAGCTTTGTGGTCACGGTGTTGATGCCCATGGCTGCCGCTGCGACCTCGTCCTCCCGGATCGCCATCCACGCGCGCCCCAGGCGCGAGCGATAGAGGTTGCTCACGAGGACGACTGCGACGGCGATCAGGATGCAGATCAACACGTAGAAAGCGATCGGGTCACCGTTGAAATTGAAGTTTCTGACGATTTGTAGAGGACCGTCGCCGGACCACGGACCCTGGAGCCAGAAAGCCAGGTGGGGCTGGTCGATGAGGCCTACGGCGTTGATTCCGCCCGTCCACTGGTCGAAGTTGTAGAAAAGCTGCGGAACGATCTCGCCGAATCCGAGCGTGACGATCGCCAGGTAGTCGCCCCGCAGCCGGAGTGTCGGGAACCCAAGGATCGCTCCGAAGGCCGCGGCCACGAACATGGAGGCGAAGATCAGGATCCAGAAGCTGATGTGGACGGCGTGGTGGGCCGGCGACGACGCCAGCTGCGGGGACGCCAAGAGCGCGTAGGTGTATGCGCCGATCGCGAAGAAAGCGGCATACCCGAGGTCGAGGAGTCCGGCGAAGCCGACCACCACGTTCAGCCCGATCGCGAGCAGTACAAAATAACCTGCTCGGGTCGCCTGCGACACGTCGGACGTGCCACCCCTGATGTAGATGTCAACGATGGGAAAGACGAGAGCAACAATCAACAGGATGCCGAAGACGGCGGCGTCCCGGTCACGGATTCGCTCCCGCAGGCGAAGGCGTGCGTAAAGCGCCCGGATCACTTCTCAGGCACCCGCATGCCGAGCAGGCCCGTTGGCCTGAAGACGAGAACTCCGATCAAGATGCCGAACACCACCACTTGCGTCCACTTGGATCCGATGTAGGAGTCACTGTAGGCCGCGATCAGGCCGATTATGAGCCCACCGACGGCCGCGCCCGGGATGTTGCCGATTCCGCCGAAGACGGCAGCCGTGAATGCGATGAGCCCGCTGCGGAATCCGAGCTGGTAGTAGACGGTGTTGTAGTAGAGGCCCCAGATCATGCCGCCAGCCCCAGCCAGGAGTGCGCCAATGAAGAACGTGGCGGCGATGGTTCGGTTGATATCGATACCCATAAGCTGCGCCGCATCGCGGTCCTGCGCGGTGGCTCGCATCGCCTTGCCCAGCTTCGTGCGGTTGATGAACACCGCCAGCAGCGCGACAAGGATCGCCGCAGTCACCACCACGAACGCGTCTTTGATTCCAAAGAAGATGCCGGCCACAGTTGTCGAGCTCTGCGGAAGAATGTCGGGAAAGTGCACGGTGGCCGGGCCGCGCCACAAAAACATGATGCCTTCCAAGAAGAACGACATGCCGATTGCCGTAATGAGCGGCGCGAGGCGAGGGGCGTTGCGCAGTGGGCGGTAGGCCACGCGCTCGATCGCGACGTTGATCCCGCCCATGATCAGCATCACAACCGGAAACACGAGCAGCAGGGCGATCAGGTTGACGGCCGTGGTTGCGCTCTCCGTGATGGCGAAAAAGCCCAGGATCGTCGCGCCGATGTAGGCGCCTAGGGTGAACACGTCGCCGTGCGCGAAGTTGATCAGCTCAATGATGCCGTAGACCATCGTGTAACCCAGCGCGACCAGGGCGTAGATCGAGCCCTGCGTCAGGCCGAAGATGGAGACCTGGGCGAACTGGATCGGGTGGATGACCGCCTGCGTCGCCAGCAGCACCACCGTGGCGGCGCAAAGGAAGTAGAAGCCGTAGTCGGCAAGGCCCATGCCGCCGAGCCTCAGCGAGCGGAACCTTTTCAGAGCGGAATTGGCATTCCCGACTACGCCCGCTTCCAGTGTTTCCCTCCTTCTGGCTAAAGGGCGAGGAGGCCGCTGCCGGCCTCCTCGCTGGGACTTTGGGCTACAAGCCTACTAGCTGGCCTTGGCGAAGTCGAATTGCGTCTTCCAGACGAAGCACAGGTTCTTGGCTGTCGCGCCGCAGACACCCGTCGTCTTGGAAGGGTCGGGCGAGTTCTCGACAAGGTAGACGGAGACGATCTTGAGCGTGGTGTCCCCGTTCTGGTCGAAGCCGTAGGTGCCGATGACGCCCGGGAAGCTCTTGATCTGGGCCATGGCGTCGCGAACCTGCTTCCGGCTCGGCGTGTTGCCGCCGTTGGCCTTGCTCGCGTTGCCGATCGCGGTCATCAGGATGTTGGCGGCGTCGACAGCCTGCATTGTGTAGCCACCGAAGTCATTCGCTCCGGTGAACGCCTTTCGGAAATCACTGATCGACTGCTGGGCACCCGACACCTGCGTGGCGTCGGCTCCGGCAGATGTCGAGTAGATGCCTGCCTCGTTGCCGGTCGCCTGGTTGATGCAGTCCGTGGTCTCGATGCCATCCGCGCCCAGGAATGGAGCGTTCCAACCGATGTCCTTCATCTGCTTGCGCGGAATGCAGATGTTCTGGTCGTCGGTGCCACCCACGTAGACGCCCTGCGCGCCCGCGGTCTTGAAAGCGAGCAGAAGTGACTTGAAGTCGCTGGTCTGCTCCTTCTTGTATTCGGAGTGGTTGGCGACCGTGCCGTTGAGCTTCTTCCACTCCGCCTCGAAAGCGCTCGCCACGCCGACGCCGAAGACGGTGCTGTCGTCAAGGATGCCGATGCTCTTGAGATTCAGGGTCTGGAAAGCGTAGTCGGCCATCGCCGAGCCCTGGTAGTCGTCGGTGGTGACGACGCGCCAGTAGTTGTTCGGGTTGCCCGCCCGCAGGTCCTGCGGGTGGTAGGGGCATCCCGGCAGGTCCTTGGTCAGACACCAGTTGGTGTTGGCAGGGCTGATCATGACGAAGTTCTTCGGCGCCGCGATCGGAATCTCCGCCTTCGCAACTGCGGAGTTGTACGGCCCGACCATGCCGAGGAATGCGGTGTCGTCGAGCATCTTGCGGACGTTGTCGACGCCCGCGTCCGCGTTGTACGCGCCCTGCCGGCAGTCGTCGAAGCCCTGGAACTGAATCGTGAAACCTTCGACCCCGCCTGCCGCGTTCTTCTTGTCGACGGCGAACTTGACGCCGTTCTCGGTCGCCTTGCCGCCTACGGTGCAGGTCGGGAAGTCGGAGCCGATCTTGATGGTGCCTTTCGACGCGCCACCGCCTCCCCCACCGCCGCCGCAGGCGAACGCGACGAACGTTGCTACGATGAGGACTCCGAGTCCCCTAGCTCGAACCATCTGGTTCCCCCTTGTGTTTGTCGGGAGGCCCAACAGTATCCCTCTAAGCGGATGCCTCCCCTCACTTGCCGCCCTCTTCCCAACTCTTGTCGGGGCGAGAGTGCGCCGGCGGCGAGTGCGGCCACATGGGGTGGCCGAACCACTACTCCGCGTTGAACTATAGCGGCGCTTCGGGTCCCTTGCCATGCATTTCCTTCCGTGGGTGCGGAGATATATCAATATGGGAGTGCATCGCTGTAATCGATAGACTTGACCCAGGTCCACGGGACGGCTGGATCCACGCTGCGGGATTCGAATACCGAGATCACGCGCATCGAGGTATCGCCTGCGGCATCGAAGCTGAAAGTACCTGTGGCGCCCGCGAATCCCGAGGTCGCGGCCAGCTCGGTGACGACGCTGTCGCGCGTCGGCAGCTTGTCGCCGGCAGCTTTGATCGCACGGTCGATGGCTGCATAAAGGACACCCGCTGAGTCGTAGGCGGCCATGGTGTATGCGCCGTAGTCGGATGCGGTGGTGTACTGCGCCACGAAGGCCTTGATGATCGGCTGTGCGGCCGGGACTGATTCGGGCGCGACCGTGGGGACTGTGGCGTAGATGCCGATCGCGTTGTTGCCGGCATGGCGCACGCAGCTTGGGTCCCGTGCGATGCCGTCGCCGCCGATGAAGGGAACCGCCTCGCCGGGGCTGAAGACGGACGCCATCTGCGCACGGAGCACGCAGCCGTGGTTGGCGGTGACGCCGCCGTAGTAGATGGCCTGCGCCTGGTCCCTCCAGGCATGCCGCATGAATGCTTTGAGGTCCATGCTGCCGTTCGGATCGAAGTCGAGATAATCGACCACGCTCCCGCCCAGCTTTATGTACCTGACCTTGAACCCGGCCGCGAGCGCCTGTCCGTACGACTCGTGGTCGGAGAGCATCGCCACCCGACGCAGCTGCAGCGTCTTGTATGCGTAGTCCGCCGCCGCCGGGCCCTGCAGGTCGTCGGTGGTGGCGAGGCGGAAGAAGTTGTTGGCGCCTGTTGGGCGCAGCTGGCCAGGCCCAGGGAGCCCGGCGGTCTTGCAGCTGAGGTCGGCACGATGAAGGCTGAGTCCCGCGGGAAGATATGGCTCTTTGGTGAGGCATCGACTGCTCACGGCGGGGCTGATCAAGGCGAGGTGCGCCTGATTCGCGACCGGGATGGCCGCGCGGGCGACGCTCGAATCAAATGGACCGATCACGCCCATGACCAGGGGGTCTCCGGCCAGCGCTTCGATGTTGCGTGCGCCTTGCGCCGGATCGTGGACGCCGTCAACTGCATCGTCGCGAGCCGCCACCTCGACCGTGAAGCCATCGATGGAAGGGTGCTGATGGACGAAGAACTGCACGCCGTTGAGGGTTGGCTTGCCCGCCTTGCCCTCTCCGCCGGACAGCGGCAGATCGACCCCGATCCTGATCACCTTCGCGCCGCCCGCGTTCGAGCAGGCGGCCACCGGCAGCAGGACCGCGATGCCGGCGATGGCAAGAGCCCGCGCGATTCTGGAGCGCACGCCGAGATTGTCGCCTGAATACATCGGAGGACCCGGCAGTCTCTATACTCGATCCCTTCACCTAGCCAGGTCATAGGAGCGCGCCCCGTTGAAGACTGAGTCCGGCGAACACCTCAAACCCCGCTCGCAGTACGCGGACGATGCGGTTCAGCTCGCCATCGCCGGAAAGTGGGACGACGCGGTCAAGCTCAACAAATTCATCATCGACAACTACGGCGCCGACGAGGAGACTCAGAACCGCCTCGGCAAGGCGCTGTCCGAGCTCGGGAAGCTGAAAGATGCGAAATCGGCCTATGAGGCCGCCCTCAAGCTCAACCCGATGAACTCGATCGCCAAGAAGAACGCGGCACGCATCAACACCCTCCTCCACCAGAAGGAAGGGCTGAAGGTAGGCGGCACGCGGGTCGACCTCAACCTCTTCGTCGAGGAGATGGGGAAGACGATCATCACCACCCTCGAGAATTCCAGCCCCGACATCTGCTCGAAAGTCGCGGCGGGCGATGTCGCCGAGCTGAAAATCGAAGGCGACGGGGTCGCCGCCGAGACTTCGCGGGGCGTGCGCCTCGGGCTGCTCGAAGCAAAGCTCGCGCGTCGCTTGATCAAGTTCATGCGTGGCGGCAACCGCTACCAGGCTGGGGTCACCTCGTGCGATGGCAACACGGTGAAGCTGATCGTCCGAGAGACCTACCAGGACCCACGGTTTGCAGGCAAGCCGAGCTTTCCAATGCGGCGCAAGCGTGAGGTGGAGTTCCGCCCGTACACGAAGGAAAGCCTGCTGGCCCGCGAAGTCGAGGTGTTTGCCGAAGATGAGGACGAAGAGGCGCTCGTCGACGGCACGCCGGCTTCGGAGGACATCGAAGAGGGCATGCACGCAGTTGAGGACGAAGCCGAACCGCTGGACTTTAGCGAAGATGCGGATGGCGACGACGACAAAGAAGAGGACGAGGACGAATGACACCTGACTCACTGGCCCGGGCCCGGAGGTCTCTTCACCGACCCTAGTCCGGCCCTGGGCGGTGTCCCCGGTTTTCGCGACCTGCTGCCCGAGGAGGCGGAGGTCCTGCGCGAGGCGCAGGAATCACTCCTCGAAGAGATGCGCCGGTGGGGCTACCGGCACGTCATCACGCCGATGGTCGAGAGCATCGACGTCTTAGAGCTCGGCCTGAGCGCAGACCAGCGGCGCCGTCTCTTCAAATTCAGCGATGCGCGTGGCGAGGTGCTGGCGCTTGTAGGCGAGCGAACGATTCCAGTCGCCCGACTCGTCGCGGGCAAGCTTCGGTCGGCGCCGCTGCCCCTGCGTCTCTGCTACGCCGGGGCGGTCCTGTCCGCCGACGAAGGGCGTTTCCACCAGCGCCGCGAGACCTACCAGGTGGGCGCGGAGCTGGTCGGCGCATCGGGAGCGGTCGCCGACGCCGAGGTGATCGCGCTCGCCGCGCGCTGCCTCGAAGCCGCGGGGCTACGCCGCTACCAGGTCGACGTCGGCCACGCCGAGTTCTTCCAGGGCATCATGGACGCCGTCAAGCTCCCGGCCGCGGTCAAGGCCGGCGTGCGCAGCGCCCTGGCGGCGCGCGACTTCGTCGCTCTCGAAGAACTTCTGGAGCGCACGCCCCTCCGCTCCGCTGAGCACGAGCTTCTGCTGCGATTCCCCGCCCTACGTGGCGGACCTGAGATCCTCGAAGCAGCGGGCGGGCTGGTGCGCAACCGACGCTCGGAGCAGGCATTGGCCGAGCTGGCGCGGGTCCGAGAACTGCTCGTTGCGCACGGGCTCGGCCCGGTGGTGGGCCTCGACCTGGGCGCCATCCGCGACTTCGACTACTACAGCGGCATCATCTTCGAGGGTTACGGTCCGGACCTCGGCCGGCCGGTCGCCCAGGGCGGCCGTTACGATCGGCTGCTTGCCCGCTTCGGCCGGCCCGCGCCGGCCACCGGGTTCGTCGTCCAGCTCGACCTCGTGTGGGAGCTGCTGACCGGCGCCGCGCGACCGCCCGCGCTGCCGCGCATCGACGCTGCCGTCGCCTGGACGGGCTCTGGTCTCGATGCGGCCTTGCGTCTCGGCTCGACGCTGCGATTGTTCGGCATGCGCGCCGTGGTTGACACGGAGGCGCGGCGGGATCGCGAGGCACGCTCATGGTGGCGCGCGCTTGGCGCCGAGAACCTCATCCAGTGTCGGGGCGCCGGGACTGTCTCATGGACCGCGCGCGGTGGACGCACTCGATCGCTGCCGCCGGAACAGGTGGCCGCACGCCTCGCGGGAGCGTTGGCATGAAGGTCGCAATTGCAGTACCAACTGGCGTGCTGCTGCCCGGAGCTCTGAAGCTGCTGTCGCGCGCCGGCGTCATGCGGCTGAGCGCTGCGGAGCTGGGCCGGCGTCTGCTCGTGGAACGTTCAGGGGTGCGCGTGATCCTCGTCCGTCCCGCCGATGTGCCCGCTTATGTCGACCACGGCGCCGCCGACCTGGGCATCGTCGGCAAGGACGTGCTGTGGGAGTCGAATGGGTCCCACTACGAGCTGGTGGACCTGCATTTCGGGCCTTGCCGGCTCGTGCTGGCGGTGCCCGAGGACTCGAAGCTGGCGGGGCCCGAAACATGGCCGCCATTGATGCGCCTCGCGACCAAGCTTCCTCGCTCGACCGCCTCGTGGTTCGAGGCTCGCGGGCAGGCGGTCGAGGTCGTGCGCCTGCATGGATCGGTCGAGCTGGCGCCGCAGGTGGGGCTGGTCGACGGCATCGTCGACCTGACCGCGAGCGGACAGACGTTGCGCGAGAATCGCCTCCGCGTGGTGGCGACGCTTGGTTCGTCGACGGCGCGCCTCATCGGCAACCAGGCCAGCCTGAAGACGCGCACCGAAGCCGTCCAGGCGCTCGTCGGGCGCTTCCGGGAGGCCGCGAACCATGGGCATTAGGCGCTTCGATGTCGGGTCGTGGCTCGACTCACCGCTTTCTCGACGACGCCTCGACCTGGCGCAGTTCGCGAAGGAGCGCGCCGAGGTGGCCGAGATCTGCGCGCGCGTCGCATCCGACGGCGATGCGGCCCTGCGCGAGTACAGCGAGCGCTTCGACGGCTGGGCGCCGCGGGATGGCGAAACCTTTGCGGTACCGCAGGCCGACATCGCCGCCGCCGCGAATCGGCTTGCGACCGCCGATCGGGCCGCGCTCGAGTTCGCCGCACAGCGGATTCGGGACTTCCACTCCAAGCAGATTCAGGTCGCTAGCAGCGGACCGCCCGGACTGAAGCTGGTGACCCGCCCCGTGAAGCGCGCCGGTGTCTACGCTCCTGGCGGCAGGGCCGCGTATCCGTCGACGGTCCTGATGACCGTGATCCCGGCTCGCGTGGCCCGGGTGCCGGAGATCGTGCTCGCAACTCCGCCGCGTGCGGACGGCAGCGTGCCCGCCGCGATCCTAGCGGCCGCTCACATCGCTGGCGTGGACGTGGTGTATCGCGTCGGTGGTGCGCAGGCGATCGCCGCACTTGCGTACGGCACCGCGTCGATTCCGCGCGTCGACATCGTTGCCGGCCCGGGCAACATCTATGTGACGCTCGCGAAAAAAGAGGTGTTCGGCTCAGTCGGCGTGGATGGAATCGCCGGGCCGACCGAGGTCATGGTCATCGCGGACGCGAGCGCACGTCCTGATTTCGTCGCCGCAGACCTGGCGGCACAGCTCGAGCACGACCCATTGGCATGGGCGGTGCTGGTGACCGACTCGTCACCGCTTGCAGACCGCGTCGAGGAAGAGCTGCAGAGCCTGGTGAGCGGCCTGGAACGCGCCGAGATCATTCGCGCCGCCAACTGCTGCCTCATCGTCGCCGACGACCTGGAGCAGGCCGTCCATCTCGCGAACGACTTTGCGCCCGAACATCTGCTGATCATTGCTGAGGATGCGGGACGGCTGGCAACGCAGATCGAGAATGCGGGCGCGATTTTCGTGGGAGCCTATTCGACGGTGCCTCTCGGTGACTACGCGGCCGGACCCAACCACACGCTGCCCACCTCAGGCGCGGCGCGCTTCGCTTCGCCGTTGGGCGTGCATACGTTCCTCAAGCGCAGCAGCGTGCTGAGCCTCAACCGGGGCGACCTCGAGATGCTTCGCGAGGCTTGCGTGCGGCTCGCGACACTGGAGGGGTTGACCGCACACGCACATGCAATCGAGGTGCGCCTTGAGTAGAACTGCCGAGATCCTCCGCAAGAGTAAGGAGACGCAGCTGACGGCAAAGGTCGCCCTCGAAGGACGCGGACGCGTGAAGGTCGCGACCGGCCTTGCGTTCCTCGACCACATGCTCGAACAGGTGGCGCGGTACGGCGGATTCGACCTTGCGTTTCGGGGTGCGGGCGACGTGCACGTCGACACGCACCACCTCGTCGAGGATGCGGGCATCGTGCTCGGGCAGGCGCTGTCCGGCGCGTTGGGGGATCGTGCCGGGATCACGCGCTTTGCGTCCGCCTACGCGCCCCTCGATGAAACCCTGGCGCGCGTGGTCGTCGACCTGGGCAAACGGCCCTACCTTTCATACAACGTCGCGCTGCGCGGCCGCATCGGCACGCTGGAATCCGAGGTCCTCGAGGAGTTCTGGAAAGCGCTTTCGATTCATCTCGGGGCGACCATCCATGTCGACGTGGTCCGCGGACGCAACCGACATCACATCGCCGAGGCGACGTTCAAGGCGCTCGGGTTGGCGCTGCGCGATGCCATGGGCGTGGACGGCAGGGGCGGCGTCCCATCCTCCAAAGGCCTGTTGGGATGATCGCGATCGTCGATTACGGCGTCGGCAACCTGCGCTCGGTCGAGCGCGCGCTGCTGCATGTCGGCGCGGAACCGAAGTTGACCGCCGACCAGGACGAGCTGCAGCACGCGGACGGCCTGGTGCTGCCGGGGGTCGGGGCGTTTGCCCCCGCGCTGGCGAAGCTCTCAGGCAGCGGCATCGGCCGGAGGGTCGTGGAGCTCGCGAAGATGGGCAAGCCGGTGCTCGGGGTGTGCCTCGGCTACCAGCTGCTTTTCGAGGAGTCGATGGAGCATGGGCGGCACGAGGGTCTTGGGCTGCTCGATGGCCGCGTGGTCGTCGTCAAGGAGAGCCAGCGGATCCCGGTGATCGGTTGGTGCCGGCTCGAACAGACCGATGTGTCGCCGCTCTGGCAAGGCATCGCGGACCGCTCGTACTTTTATTTCGTCCACTCGTACACGCCCGATTCGTCTCGGCACGCGATCGCGTCGACCGAGCACTCGCCGGCTGCGGCAGCGGCCCGCCTCAACGTCATGGGCACACAGTTCCATCCCGAGAAGAGCGGCGCCGACGGCCTTCGTGTCTATGAGAACTTCCTGGCCATATGTGGCTGACGGATCCATGCCGGCCAAACGCATAATCCCTTGCCTCGACGTCGATGACGGTCGCGTCGTCAAAGGCGTTCGCTTTCAGAACCTGCGCGACGCCGGGGATCCCGCGGAGCTCGCCGCGCTCTACGACCGCGAGGGAGCCGACGAGGTTGTCTTTCTCGATATCACCGCGTCCTCCGACCACCGCCGGATCCTGCTCGACGCGGTCGCGCGTACCGCGGACGAAGTCTTCATCCCGCTCACCGTAGGTGGCGGGGTTCGCAGCGTCGAGGACATGGCGGAGCTCTTGACCCACGGCGCCGACAAGGTTTCGGTCAACACCGCGGCGCTTGCGGATCCCGAGCTGATCACGCGCTGCGCGGAGGTGTTCGGATCTCAGTGCGTCGTGCTGGCCATCGATGGCAAGCGCCGCGCGGACAGTCCAGGCTGGGAGGTATTCAGCCATGGGGGGCGTCGCACTACTGGTCGGGATGCGGTGGAATGGGCCGTCCTCGGCGAGAGGTTAGGAGCGGGGGAGATACTGCTCACCTCGATGGACAACGACGGAACCCAGGATGGATACGACCTTTCTCTTCTTACAGCGGTCAGCTCCGCAGTGCGCCTCCCGGTGATCGCGTCCGGCGGCGCGGGGACGGCTGCTCACATGTACGACGCACTGACGACTGGCGGGGCGGAGGCCGCCCTGGCGGCATCGATCTTCCATTTCGGCGAGCTGTCCATTGCCACCGTGAAGGAACAGCTTGCGGCGCGCGGACTGGAGATCAGGCGATGAAGCCGGACTTCTCAAAAGGGCTCGTTCCGGCAGTGGTCCAGGACGCGGACACGGGCAAGGTGCTGATGCTCGCGTACATGGACGAGGAGGCGTGGACGAAGACCCGCGAGACCGGACGGGCGTGGTTCCACTCGCGCGCGCGAGGGTTGTGGGACAAGGGAGCCACGTCTGGGAACCGCATGGACGTGGTCGAGACTCGCGTCGATTGCGACGCCGACACCGTGCTTCTTCGCGTCAAGCCGGCCGGCCCCGCGTGTCACACCGGCGCCGAGTCCTGCTTCTTCAACGAACCCGACTGAACGCCGCTTCACTCATCTCACGCCCCTCTCACTGACCCTCTCACCCATGAGGAGAGGGATTTCACCCGCATTTTTATGCAGTCATTTTGTATACTCATGCGTTCATGAACCAGACGCTGAAAGCTGCCGTCGCCGGGGCCAACGGCTATGCAGGCATGACGCTGGTCAACCTGCTCGCGCGCCATCCCGGCGTCGAGCTTCGCCAGCTCACGTCGCGCTCCTACGCTGGCAAGCCGTACGCGGCGGTCTTTCCCCTGCTAGAGCTCCAGGGCGAGTTCCTGCCCGAACCGGAGGCGGCCGGCATCGATGTCGTGTTCAGCTGTCTGCCCCACAACGTTGGCGCGGCCAAGGCAGGAGGGTGGCTCGAGGCCGGTGCGAGGGTCGTCGACATGAGCGCCGACTTCCGCGCCGGCGCTGCTCGCCAAAGCCGTATTCGGCTTGCCGGAGCTGCACGAACGTGAGCTGGCCGGCGCTGACCTGATCGCCGTGCCTGGCTGCTACTCGACGGCCGCCATTCTCGCCCTGGCGCCGGCGGTGGCCTCGGGTCTCGTCGGCTCCGACATCATCGTCGACGCCAAATCGGGGGTGAGCGGCGCGGGGCGGTCGCCTTCCATCGGCGTCCACTTCAGCGAGGTCAACGAATCGCTCGGCGCCTACGCGATAGAAGGCCACCGTCACCTGCCCGAGGTGACGCAGGAGCTGTCCGCCTTGGGGCGCAACAGCACCCGTGTCACGTTCGTCCCTCACCTGGTACCGATGACGCGCGGCATCCTCGCCACGTGCTACTTCGACCTCAAGGGATCGCTGGCCGAGCTGCAAGACGCATACCGCGAGTTCTACGCAGGCCAGCCCTTCACACGGGTGGTGCCGCAGAGTCCCACCACCAAGCTGGCGAGCCACTCGAACCTCTGCCTGGTCAACGTGACGGCGCAGAACGAAAAGGCGGTGGTCACGGCGGCTCTGGACAACCTGATCAAAGGCGCATCTGGGCAGGGGGTCGAGTGCTTCAACATCGCGTTCGGGTTCGACCGCAAGACCGCATTGGAGGCTCCGACCCAATGGCCGTGACCTTCCCTCGCGGATTCCGCGCCGGAACGACCGCTTGCGGCATCAAAGCGTTCACGGCCGGGGCGAGCGCGATACCGACTGGGCAGCGTGACGACCTCTGCGTCATTCATGCGAGCAGTTCCTGTGACGCCGGCGGGGTTTTCACGACGAACAAGATCAAGTCCGCGTCGGTGGTAATCGACGAGCTTCATTTACAGCACAACCGCGTGCAGGCCCTGGTGATCATCTCCGGAAACGCCAATGCATGTACGGGCGCGCAGGGATTCAAGGACGCGCTGCAGATGGCGAAGCTGACCGCCGATCGGCTCGACCTCGACCCCGACCAGGTGCTCGTGGGCACTACGGGCGTGATCGGCCGTTACCTGCCTATGGACGCGGTCAAGGCGGGAATCACCTCGGCCTGCGGCGCGCTCAGCCACGACCATGGGCTCGAGGCGGCGCGGGCGATCATGACCACCGACACGGTGCCGAAGACCGCCCAGATGGAGATCGAGATCGGGGGCAGCACGGTGAGGATCGGCGGCATGTGCAAGGGGTCAGGGATGATCCACCCCAACATGGCGACGATGCTGGCCTACATCACGACCGACGCTGCGGTGGAGCCGGGCCTGATGGCGAAGCTGGCCCGGCCGGTCGCCGACCGCAGCTTCAATCAGGTCACGATCGACGGCGACAGCTCGACCAACGACACGTTCCTGCTGCTGGCCAACGGCGCGGCCGGCAACGCGCAGATTCGCGACGGCACGCCGGAAGCGGAGACGCTCGAGGCGGCGATCGTCGCGATTGCTCGGGAGCTGGCCCGTGCGATCGCGCGAGACGGTGAGGGCGCCACCAAGATGATCGCGGTCCGCGTCCAGGGCGCGGAGTCGGACCAGGAGGCGAGGACCGCGGCCCGCGCTGTTGCGTCGTCGAGTCTTGTAAAGACCGCCGTGCATGGTGGCGACCCCAACTGGGGCCGCATCGTCTGCGCGCTCGGTTACAGCGGCGCGGAGCTGGCGCTCGACAAGCTCCACCTGAGCATTGGCGGGCTGGTCGTTTTCGAGCGTGGCACTGGCGTCGACGTCGATCTCTCCGCCGTACGTCGGGCATTCGAAGAGCCGGAGATCGAGATCGTGGCCACGCTCGGCCTCGCCAACGGGCACGCCGAAGCCTGGGGCTGCGACCTATCGGAGGAGTATGTGCGCATAAACGCGGAGTACACGACATGACATTGACAGTCGAGGAGCGGGCCAGGGTTCTCGTCGAGGCTCTGCCGTACATCAAGCGATTTCACGGCCAGATCGTTGTGGTCAAGGTCGGCGGAAACGCGATCGAGCAGGCGAGGGACGAGATGCTGCTCGACATCGTCCTGCTCCGCTACGTCGGTATGCAGCCAGTGCTCGTACACGGTGGCGGTCCGGAGATCACCGCTATGGGCGAGCGCCTGGGGCTTAAGGCGGAGTTCAAGAACGGCTTGCGCATCACCGACGAAAAGACCATGGAGGTCGTGAAGATGGTGCTCACGGGGAAGGTGAACCCCGACATCGTGGGCGCCATCAACAGGCTGGGCGGCCAGGCGGTTGGGATGAGCGGCGAGGACGGCCCAAGCATCATCGCCGAGCCCCTGGGCGAGGACCTGGGTTTCGTCGGCCGCGTGACGCAGATCAACCGCGAACCGATCACGGCGCTTCTTGGGCGCGGCTACATCCCGGTCATCGCATCGATCGGGCTCGGCTATGACGGCCATGCCTACAACATCAACGCCGATACTGTCGCGGCCGAGGTGGCGGTGGCTTTGGGCGCGGCCAAGCTCATCCTTCTCACCGACGTCCCGGGCGTGCTCGGCGTCGACGGCGGCGTAGTCGCGGTGCTGTCTCGCGAGGACGCGCAGCATCGGATCGATGCCGGCGAGGTGAGTGGGGGGATGATCCCGAAGCTCCAGGCGTGCCTTCGAGCACTGGACGGGGTGCCGTTTGCGCACATCGTCGACGGGCGCACGCCGCACTCGCTGCTGCTCGAGCTCTTCACCGAGTCGGGGATCGGGACGATGGTGACGCGTTGATGGCCTTTACAGGCAGGGTTGCGGGCCCGCAAACGCGTCCGTACTCTGCGTCCCGCCACATAAGGAACCCCCGGGGTGGGTGGGGGGTTTGTGGGTGGGGCGCGCGGCGGGGCGTGGCGTGGGGGGTGGCGTGACCACGCCCGAGCTTGCTGACAAGTACCTCATGCAGACCGGCCGGCGGCTGCCGGTCACCTTCGTTCGCGGGCAGGGCTGCCTCGCCTACGACGACGCCGGCAACGAATACCTCGACCTCGTCGCGGGCATCGCCGTCAACCTGCTCGGCCACTCGCACCCCGAGGTCGTGGCCGCGGTGTCCGCGCAGGCCAAGACCCTCATCCACACATCCAACCTCTACTACACCCAACCGCAGGTCGACCTTGCGCGGCGCCTTGTCGAGCTCTCGTTCCCGTCTCGCGTCTTCTTTTGCAACTCGGGCGCTGAGGCCAACGAGACCGCGATCAAGATCGCGCGAAAATGGGGCGCGCGCAACCGCGCGGGCGCGCACCAGATCATCACCAGCCTCGGCTCGTTCCACGGCCGCACTCTCGCCACGGTCACTGCCGGCGGGCAGCCCAAGTATTCCGAACCATTCAAGCCGGTGCCCGAGGGCTTCATGCACGTCCCATACAACGACCTGGGTGCGATCAAGGCGGCCACCAGCGCGCGCACGGTGGCGGTGATGCTGGAGCCTGTCATGGGAGAGATCGGCGTCGTGCCGGCGAAGGCCGGATACCTGGCCGGAGTGCGCAAGTGGTGCGATGAGCAGGGGTTGCTTCTGATCCTCGACGAGGTGCAGACCGGGCTCGGCCGCACCGGCCGCTGGTTTGCCCATCAGCACCACGGCATCACACCGGACGTGATGACCCTCGCCAAAGGGCTTGGCGGCGGAGTGCCGATTGGCGCCTGCCTGGCCGCGCCGAAAGCGGACGTTTTCGAACCCGGTGATCACGGCTCCACGTTCGGCGGCAATCCACTCGCTTGCGCCGCCGCTCTCGCGGTGCTCAAGGTCATCGAGCGCGACGGGCTCGTCGGCCACGCGGCGGAGATGGGAGGGATGCTTAACGCCGCGATCCACACGATCGGCGGCAAAGAGATTCGCGGCCTCGGTCTCATGCAGGCGGTCGAGTTTGCCGAGCCGCGGGCGAAAGCCTTTCAGCAGGCATGCCTCGAGGCACGGCTCATCGTCAATGCGGTCGACGACAACTCGGTCCGCTTCGTGCCGCCGCTGATCATCACCGCCGAACAGATCGATCGAGCGCAGCAAACGATGCATCAGGTGCTCAAGTGACCGCGACCAAGGGTCAGAGGCACCGCGCGATCCTCGACGTCGTCAACCAAGGCGCGGTGCACACGCAGCAGGAGATCGCCGAAGCGCTTGCGCGGCGCGGGCTCCACGCGACCCAGGCGACCATCTCGCGCGACATCCAGCAGCTGGGGCTGGTCCGCTCCGGCCATGGCTATCGCAGCGCGGCAGCGTTGGTTCGAGAGCTCGTGCTTTCGGTCGAGCTCGTGGAGCCGATGGCGGTCATCAAGACCCCGCCCGGCACTGCCAACCTGGTAGCCCGGCGCATCGACGAAGCCGCATTGCCCGGAGTCGCGGGCACCGTCGCCGGCGACGACACGATCATCGCGGTGCTCCGCCAGCGCGGGGCCGGCAAAGCGCTCAAGGAACTGCTGGCGCATGTCGGCTGAAAAGCTGGTGCTCGCCTATTCAGGCGGGCTCGACACATCGGTCGCGATCCGATGGTTGAAGGACCAGGGCTGGGACGTGATCGCCTTCACCGTCGACCTGGGCGAGAAGAAGGACCTCGACGCCATCCAGGCGCGGGCGCTGAAGACCGGCGCGTCGGCAGCTTACGTCGCCGACGGCCGCGCGCCTTTCCTTCAAATGTTCGTATGGCCGTCGCTCCAGGCGGGAGCGGTCTACGAAAAGGAGTACCCGCTTGCCACTGCGCTCGGCCGGCCGCTGATCGCGGCGATGATGGTCGAGGTCGCGCGTCGCGAGGGCGCGACTGCGATCGCCCACGGATGCACGGGCAAGGGCAACGACCAGGTTCGCTTCGACGTCGCGACTGCGGCGCTGGCGCCCGAGCTGAAGGTCGTCGCTCCGGTCCGTGAATGGGGCATGAATCGCGATGACGAGATCGAGTACGCGACCACGCACGGAATCGAGGTGCCGGCCACCGTGCGGTCGCCTTACTCGACGGACGAGAACCTGTGGGGCCGCTCGATCGAGGCCGGCGTTCTCGAGGACCCCTGGGCGGAGCCACCCGCCGACGTCTACGCATGGACTCGCGACCCGCGCGAGTGTCCTGACGAACCGGCTTACGTCGAGATCGGTTTCAAGCAGGGCATCCCGGCCTCGCTCGACGGCAAGGCGACGGATCCACTTCAGCTCGTAACCGACCTCAACCGGATTGGCGGCGAGAACGGCGTCGGCCGCATCGACCATCTCGAGAACCGCCTCATCGGCATCAAGTCGCGCGAAATCTACGAGGCGCCGGCCGCGGTTTTGCTGCTCCAGGCTCACCAGGCGCTCGAAGACATCACGCTCCCGAAGGAGGTGGCGCGATTCAAGGACCTCGTTGCCCAGCAGTGGGCGCAGATGGTCTACGACGGCCTGTGGTTCAGCCCACTGCGAGACGCCCTGTACGCGTTTGTCGCCGAAACTCAGCGCCACGTCACGGGAGACGTGCGCCTCAAGCTCTTTAAGGGCTCCTCACAGGTCGTAGGACGCAAGGGACCGGCCCAGCTGTACCAGCACTCGCTTGCCACCTACGGCAAAGGGGATGCCTTCGACCAGTCCGCCGCAGCGGGCTTCATCAAGCTCTGGGGCATGGGCGTGCGGACGGCAGCCCAGGTGCAGGGCCGACTGCACGATCGCGAGATGAAGGGACTGCTCGGCGACGTTAAGAGGCTGACTCCATAGCCACGACGAGCCGCAAACAAAAACCCAACCCCTCACCCCAACCCTCTCCCCAGAGGGGAGAGGTGGGAAAACTCTGGGGCTCGCGCTTCCGCCGCGGCATGCACCCGGTGCTCCAGCGCTTCTCCTACTCCATCGAGGCAGACTTCGAGCTCTATCGCTACGACATCGCCGGCAGCATCGCCCACGCCCGTGGCCTTGCCGCGAGCGGTCTTCTTTCGGCGCCCCAGCTCGCGGCTATCGAGCGTGGCCTACGGCGTATCAGGAAAGAGCTCGACGGAGGGAAGTTCGCGTTTCAGCGCACCGACGAGGACATCCACACCGCCGTCGAGCGACGGCTGACCGAGCTGACGCCGGCTGGCGCTGCACTCCACGCCGGGCGATCGCGCAACGATCAAGTTGCCCTCGACTTGCGTCTTTGCTGCCGCGGTTTGGCGGTCGAGGCGATGGATTTGATAGCGAGCGTCGTGAGCGCTCTAGCCGTCAAGGCCGAGGCACATGCCGATTGGGTGATGCCGGGCTACACACACATGCAGAGAGCGCAGCCAGTCACGGTCGGACACCACTTGCTCGCACACGCGGAGCCTCTCCTTCGCGACGCGGCCCGCTTTCGCCAGGCATACGAGGCAGCTGATGAGATGCCTCTCGGCGCGGGTGCCCTGGCAGCGAGCACGCTGCCCCTGCGGCGAGAGGTGGTCGCGAAAGAGCTGGGGTTCAGCCGGCTGACCGCCAACAGCATCGACGCGGTTTCCGATCGCGACTTCGCGCTCGAGCTTGCATTCGCGTGCGTATCCACTTCCATCCATCTCAGCCGTCTGGCAGAGGACTTGGTCATATGGGCCAGCGTCGAATTTGGATTCCTCAAACTCGCTGATGAGATCGCAACCGGCTCGAGCCTAATGCCGCAAAAGAAGAATCCAGACATCGCGGAGCTGCTGCGCGGTCGGGCGGGCCGCTCGATTGGAGGTTTTGTTGCCCTGGCTACAGTCCTCAAGGGCCTGCCGCTGGCTTACGACCGCGACCTGCAGGAGGACAAGCCCGCTTTGTTTGCCGCGACAGACAATGTGATCGACTCGCTGTTCGCGGCCGAGATCATGGTCGGGTACCTCGAGTTCGACCGCGACCGGCTGGCGGTGGCGAGCGCGGATCCCGCGCTGCTGGCGACCGACGTCGCAGAGGAGCTGGTTCGTAAGGGCGTGCCGTTCCGCCGGGCGCATGGGGAGGTGGGCCGCCAGGTTCGGGAGGGCACACTGCAGGCGCCCTGGGATGCGGCCGGCTCGCTCGCCAGGCGCGACCTCTCGGGTGCGCCGCACCCGCGCCGCGTCGCGGCGCGTGCGAAGGCAGTCCGGCGTGAGGCGGCTGCCCTCGGGCGCTGGACCACAACGCACCCGCCTCCACTTCCGGGCGAGTAAAGTCGGCCGCTGATGCTGCTCGCGATCGACGTCGGCAACACCAACGTCACGCTGGCCCTCTTCGAGGGCGAGCAGCTGGTCGCCGATTGGCGGGTGACCTCGCACCGCGAGCGGACCGCGGACGAGATGGCCGTCGAGCTGCGCGAGCTCTTCGCCTTGCGCGGCTACGAGCTCGATGTCGTCAGCGGCGTCGTTATCTCCAGCGTGGTGCCCAACCTCAACCCGGCCCTGATCGAAGCCTCAAGGCGCTACCTGAAATGCGAGCCGATCATGGTCGGTCCCGGTGTCAAGACCAGCGTCCGCATTCGCTACGAGAACCCAAAGGACGTCGGCGCCGACCGCATCGCCAATGCGCTCGCCGCGTACACGAAGTACGGCGGGCCGGTGGTGGTCATCGATTTCGGCACCGCTGTCACCTATGACGCCATCAACGCCGAGGGTGACTACCTCGGCGGAGCGATCGCGCCCGGAGTCGAGATCTCGCTCGACGCCCTCGTCTCGAACACCGCCATGCTCCGGCGGGTCGAGGCGCTGGCCCCGGATTCTGTGATCGGCCGGAACACGGTCACCTCCATCCAGTCCGGGCTGGTCTGGGGTTTCGTGGCCCAGGTAGAGGGGATGGTCGAGCGGATGGTGGCCGAGCTGGGCGGGACGGCCAAGGTGGTAGCCACCGGCGGCCAGGCGGGGCTGATTGCCGGCCTTACCCACGTCATCCAGGCCACCGACCCGCTCCTGACCCTGGAAGGGTTGCGCTTGATCTACCTGCAAAACGCCGACGGTGCCCGACACTAGAGGTAGTGGCCAGAGCTGCGGCGTTTCACATCTACCTGGGGCCGGGCCTGAACAACGGCGAGCTGGCGGCCGTGCTCGCCGAGCTGGGGCTCGATGGGCGCAGGCTCGAAGACGTGGCCACCGTCGAGCAGCCGGCTTTGATCTTGCTCGAGCCTGGTCAGCAAGCACCGGAAGAGCTAGCAGCCATGGCGCTGGCGGTGCCGCAGGATGCGTCCCGGGCAGCGATTCGTGAGCTCTTGCGCATGGCGATGGAGAACGTCGTCCTGGAGCACGAGGTCAGGCAGCTCCAGGAGCAAGCTCGCCGGCAGCATCGCCAGTTCGAGGAGCTGAATCGGATCGGCATCGCGCTGTCCGCCGAGCGGGATGTCGGCAAGCTGCAGGAATTGATCCTCACAGTGATGCGCCAGCTCACCAACGCCGACGGCGCGAGCCTGTGGCGGAAGACGGTGGGCGACGACGGCTCGCCGCAACTGTTCCTGGCGTCGAGCCAGAACAACTCGATCGACAACACCTATCAAGCGTTCAAGGTGCCGGTCGACCAAAAAAGCGTGGTCGGCTATACGGTCACGGTCGGCCGGAGTCAGATGTACGAGGACGCGTACCACCCGCCCCCGGGCAAGCCGCAGGGCGGTCGAGGCTTCGACCAGCAGTACGGATACCGGACGAAGTCGATGCTGACCGTGCCGATGCGGAACTACAGCAACGACGTCGTCGGCGCGGTGCAGCTCATCAACGCGAAGCGCCGTTTCGACACGAAGCTCACTGTCGACAACGTCCCGGATGAGGTGGTGAGCTTTCGGCCGGAAGATCTCGAGATGATCGAGTCGATCGCAAGCCAGGCCGCCGTCGCGCTCGACAACAAGAGTCTGCTCGATTCCATTCAGGCTCTGTTCGACGGCTTCGTGCAGGCGAGCGTGACCGCGATCGAGCAACGAGACCCGAGCACTGCAGGCCACTCCGGACGCGTCGAGTCGCTGACCACGAGTCTCGCCCGCGCTGTAACCGAGATCGAGACCGGCAAGTATCGCGACGTCTACCTCACCGACGACCAGCTCAAAGAGCTGCGCTACGCATGCCTGCTTCACGACTTCGGCAAGGTCGGGGTGCGGGAGCACATCCTCATCAAGGCGAAGAAGCTCATTCCCGGCCAGCTGGAGGTGATCCAGGCCCGGTTCGAATTTGTCGAGCGTTCGGTGCAGTACAAGTACGCGACCGAGAAGCTGGACCGGATGCGTCGAGGAGTCGCGGACGATGTTGCGCTCGCGGAGATCGATCGGCGGCTCGCGGAGGAGCTGGCGCGCCTGAGCAGCTGGATCCAGGGCATCGTCGCCGCAAACGAGCCGAGCGTCATGCCCGAGGACAAGGCTTCGATGCTGGAGGCTTTGTCGCAGGAGACGTACCACGACATGGCAGGCCGCCCGCACCCGATGCTCGACCCGCAGGAATTCCGTTTCCTGTCGATCCGGAAGGGAACGCTCGATCCTCATGAGCGCCTCGAGATGGAGGCGCATGTTACGCACAGCTTCCATTTCCTGAGCAAGATCCCGTGGACATCGGTGATGCGGGGCATCCCCGAGATCGCTTATGGCCATCACGAGAAGCTGGATGGATCGGGCTATCCCCGCGGCCTGACGGCCGAGCAGATCCCGCTGCAGGCGCGAATGATGACGATCTCCGACATCTACGACGCGCTGACAGCGCAGGACCGCCCGTACAAGCGCGCGGTGGGGCGCGACGTGGCGCTCGACATCCTCCATTCCGAAGCCGCCGACGGCAAACTCGACCGGGACCTGCTCGACGTCTTCGTCAACAAGCAGATCTATCAGGTCACGGCGCCGCGATGAGGATCAAGTTCTGGGGTACGCGCGGCACGAGGCCGACGCCCGGCAAGAAGACGCTGCGCTACGGCGGAAACACGACCTGCATCGAAGTCCGCGACAAGGACGACAACCTGATCATCATCGACTCCGGCTCCGGCATCGCGGAGCTCGGCGGCGGGTTTGAGCAGACCGAGCCACTCCAGGCTCATCTACTCATCACGCACACGCACCTCGATCACATCCAGGGCTTCCCGTTCTTTCCACCTGCGTTCGTGCCGGGGACGCATCTCACGATCGTCGGTCCGGCCGGCTCCGCGAAATCGCTGCAGGCCGCGTTTGCGGATCAGATGGACCCTGCGTACTTTCCTGTGCGACTCGATCACATGCCTGCGGAGATGGAGTTCATCGAAAGAAATCCGGGGGAGACGTTCGAGGTGGCCGGGTTGCGCATCACGCCGCATCTCCTGATGCATCCCATCCCTACGTTCGGCTACCGGATCGACGAGGGCTCGACGCGCTTTGCGTTCGCGACTGACAACGAGCTCGCGATGTTCGCCAACAACAAGAACGGGACGCTCAAGGACCTGGCGAGCTGGTGCCAGGACGCCGATCTCCTCGTTCATGACGCCCAATACAGTCGCGAGGAATACCTGACGCACGCAGGCTTCGGGCATTCGACGTATGAGGAGGCACTGTCGCTCGCTGAGCAGGCCGGCGTCCAGCAGCTCGCGTTCTTCCACCACGATCCAGCCCATTCCGATAACCAGATCGACGCGCTCATCGAAAAGGCGCTCGGCAATCACCGGCAGTCGGGCGGCACCGATGTGGTCGCTTTTCCGGCAGCCGAGGACCAGGAGCTGAGCCTCTAGCCTCTGCTCTCGTCCCTTAGTCTTTCGGGAACGTGGAAGACGAGCCCGAGGTAGTTCGCGACCGGCGCAAGAAGCTCGAGCGGCTGCGCGCGGCCGGGATCGATCCGTACTCGCGCGGTTTCAAGCCCACTCACTCGACAGCGGCCGCAATGGCGCTCCTGGGCGATTCCGAGCGCACGGAGCCGGTCGCTGTGGCCGGTCGCTTGATGGTGAAACGCCTCTTGGGCGGTTCGGTTTTCGCGGACCTGCAGGATGAGGCCGGCCGGATCCAGCTCTTCGCCAGCCGCGACATTCTGGGCGAGCATGACTTCGATTTGTTTGCGGAGCTCGACCCCGGCGACCTGATCGGCGCGAAGGGTCCCATCTTCCGCACTCGCCGGGGCGAGATCACCGTCGAGATTCACTCCTTCCAACTGCTGACGAAGTCGCTGCGGCCGCTGCCCGAGAAATGGCATGGGCTCAAGGACGTCGAGATCCGCTACCGGCAGCGCTACGTCGACCTGATCGCGAACCCGGAGGTCCGCGAGGTGTTTCGGGCACGCACGAGGATCATCGCCGCCTTGCGGAACCTGTTGGATCAACGCGGCTTTCTCGAAGTCGAGACTCCTGTGCTCCAGGAGGTCCCAGGCGGCGGTCACGCGCGTCCCTTCGTAACCCACCACGAGGCGCTCAATCGCGACCTCTTTCTACGCATCGCGCTGGAGCTGCACCTCAAGCGTCTGCTGGTCGGTGGTTTCGAGCGCGTGTACGAGATCGGCCGTGTGTTTCGCAACGAGGGCCTGTCGCCGCGGCACAACCCCGAGTTCACGATGCTCGAGTGCTATGAGGCATACGCGGACTACAACGACGTGATGAGGCTCGTCGAAGACATGATGGTGGCGTCCACCGCGGCGGCCGGGCGTACGTCGAAGATCACCTACCAGGGCGAGGAGATCAATTTCGAGCCTCCATTCCGGCGTGAGCGCATGGCCGACCTCGTTCTTGAGCGCACGGGCAGGCAGGCGGTGGGCAAGGAGCTGAACGACCTTTTCGAGGAGCACGTGCAGCCCAACCTTCGCGAGCCGACCTTCGTGACCGATTACCCAATCGAGATTTCGCCGCTGGCGCGCCGGCGCGATGGCGACCCCCGGTTCGTCGAACGTTTCGAGCTCATCATCCTCGGCCGCGAGTATGCGAACGCCTTCACCGAGCTGACCGATCCGATCGACCAGCGGCAACGTTTCGAGGTGCAGGCGGCGCAGCGTGCCGCGGGCGATGTCGAAGCGCACCCGATGGATGAGGACTTCTTGCGCGCCGTCGAGTACGGCTTGCCGCCATGCGGGGGCCTGGGGGTTGGCATCGACCGGCTCGTCATGCTGCTCACCGACCAGCCCTCCATCCGCGACGTCATCCTGTTCCCTGTCATGAAGGCAGAGACGTAATGCTGCCTTTGGAGCTGATCCGGAAGGATCCGGACCGCGTGAGACGCGCTGCCGAGCTGAAGGGTGAGCCGGCTCCCATCGACGAGATCCTCGCTCTGGATAAGGAGTGGCGCCGCCATCTGCATGAGGCGGAGACGATCAAGGCGGAGCAGAACGAGCTCTCCAAGGAGTTTGCAAAGACGCGTGACGAGGAACTCAAAGTAAGACTGCGGGAGATGGCCGAGCGCAGCAAGGCCGAGCTTGCCGAGGCCGAAGCCGTGAAGCGCCAGCTCGACGACCTGCTGCTGCGCGTGCCCAACCTCTTTGACGAGTCGGTTCCCGTGGGTGAGGGGGAGCAGGACAACGTCGTATTGCGCGAGTGGGGATCGAAGGTGGCGCTCGGTTTCCCGGCTCGCACGCATTACGACCTGGGAGAGACCCTCGGCATCATGGATTTCGAGCGCGCCGCACGCGTCGCCGGTTCGCGATTCGCGTTCCTGCTTGGCGAAGGCGCTCTACTCGAGAGGGCTCTTGCACAGTTCATGCTCGACGTTCATACGCGCGAACATGGCTACACCGAGGTGATGCCACCAGTGCTCGTCAACAGCGCCTCGATGACCGGAACCGGGAACCTGCCCAAGTTCGCCGCGGAAGCGTTCAAAGTCGAGGACCACGACCTGTGGCTGATCCCGACCTCAGAAGTGCCTTTGACGAACTTGCATCGTGAGGAGATCCTCGATGGCACTAGATTGCCCCTGAAGTACACCGCGTACACACCGTGCTTCCGCTCCGAGGCTGGGGCCGCCGGAAAGGACACGCGAGGATTCATCCGCCTGCATCAGTTCTCGAAGGTCGAGATGGTCAAGCTGACGACCGCTGAAACGTCGATGGATGAGTTCGAAAAGCTCACCGCTGATGCCGAGGACATCCTCCAACGCCTTGGCCTCCATTACCAGGTGATGGTGATGTGCACCGGTGACATGGGCTTTGCGCAGTACAAGAAGTACGACCTTAATGCCTGGTGTCCGGGATTGGGGCGCTACCTCGAGGTGTCATCATGCTCGGTTTTCAATGACTTCCAGGCGATGCGCGCGAACATGAGGTACCGCCCGTCCCGCGCCGCGCCGCCCCGCTTCGTCCACACCATCAATGGCAGTGGATTGGCGCTGACGCGGACGATCGATGCGATCATCGAAACGTATCAGCGCGCGGACGGAACGATCGCAGTTCCCGAGGTGCTGCGTCCATACATGGGCGGACTGGGAGTGATCGGCACCCGCTAACTCCTGGGCTCATAGAATCCGTGATGCCCTTTCGGAGGGGTGGCCGAGTCCGGTTGATGGCGACAGTCTTGAAAACTGTTATGGGTGCAAGCCCATCCAGGGTTCAAATCCCTGCCCCTCCGCCATTTTCGAATGCGATTCCCGCCGCGGGTGAGCGCACTTTGGCGTAAGCGGCCAGGCGAAGACCGACCAGCCAGATGCAGAGCGCGGCCAGCCCGGGGCCGATCTCGTAGAACACGGCTCGCGCGACGAAGTAGTTGAGCGATGTGACCAGCGTGTAGAAGAGAGCGTTGTCGGCAACAAAAACGATGGAGACGATGAGCAGCACCAGTGCGAGATAGGCCCGGAAACGCACGGCGCGTTCGGCGAGCAGCAGGCCGATCGGGAGAAGCATGAGCAGGTGGGGAGCTCCCAGGAAGTTGCTGAGCAGGGGCACCGCGGCGAGCGCGATCAAGGCCTCGAGATGGCGGTCGGCAAGGCCGTAGAACGCGCGGACGGTGAAGAAGAGGACGACCAGCAGGATAGGGATTAGAAGGAAGCGCGCCTCAGGGTAGGTGGGGTCGTACGTGAGGTTGTCAGCTCCGGGGTGTAGCAGTCGCTCCAGGTCGGCGAGCAGGGACGTGTTCTGGGCGCCGATGGGGACGGTGTTGGTAAGCCGGGGCAAGACGGTGGTGAAGAACTCGAAGGTGAGGGCGACACCGCCGGCAATCACGGTGGCGAGCAGCGTGGCCCAGCCCAGGGCTAGGCCGCGCCATTCCCGGCGGAAAAGGGCCAGGCCGAAAAGGGGCGCCTGCTGGAGCTTGAGGCCGACGTTGAGGCCCACCAGCAGCCAGCCCCAGGCGGCTCGCCGCCGGTAAGCCAGGACCCAGGCCAGGGAGATGGGGATGAGTACGACGTTGAGGTTGCCAACCTGGACGTTCTCGACCAAATTCGAGGACAGCAGGAAGGCGTCGAGGATGAAGAGGCGCGCAGGCCAGGTGCGCAATCCGAGTAGGTGCCAGGTGAGGATCACGGAGGCGAGCACGGAGAACTGCAGAACGACCAGCGCGACCACGTGGGCCTGGTCAAGTGAGAGCAGAGCCAGGGGCTGGAGGAGGCGGGCGAGGAAAGGCGGATAGATGTAGCCCACCGAGAGCGAAAACGGGATGGTGTGGTTGTAGCGGAGGTAGGGGTCCAGGTGGTTGTTGAGGTCGGAGGCCGCCCGGTAATAGGCATCGAAGTCGCTCAAGGGCTGAAAGTCGGGGGAGAGAAGGAGGGTCGTGCGCGTGTAGGTCCACGCGGCGGCAGCGGTGATCGCGCCGGCCGAGATCCAGAGCAGCCACGGCTGGGCGGCGGCGATGCGGAGCCGGACCAGGAAGGGCGGGCGGGCGGCGGGCACGGCGGCCATGAACTGTAACGCCGCTCCCGGCGCGTAGAGCCACCAAACGCT
>WNFA01000631.1_pt1 | contig 29719 bp, 19 predicted proteins | sample 5400481 | NCBI WGS metagenome assembly WNFA01 (sample SAMN13153340, study PRJNA577476) | soil metagenome | isolation source: 120 cm saprolite under Douglas fir tree site 2 hole 1 replicate 2 | place: USA:California | collected 2015-04-18 | reverse complement strand
TCGCTCCCGTACTCGTCCGCTCCGTCAGCAAAATCGACGACGAATAGTCGAACACATACACATGGCTCGCTCCCGCGCCCAGCGTCTCCCGGACCATGATTCCCACCTGTGCTGCGCTACTCCCCTGCACGCTCACCACTCGCGCCACGATCGTCCCGTCCCCTGCCAGTGGCTGGTACACGAAATGGAAGCCATCCGAGCTGGTGATCATGGTCCCCAGCCCCGCTCCCGCCACTGTGAACGTCCCGTTTGTAAAACCGGCGCTCCCGGCCACGCCCACCGAACCGATATCCCCGTCCGACCAGACGGAAGGAAGTGTAGGGATCGAACGGATCGTGAGGGAAATTGTCGTGGTCTTTGTCAGGCTACCCGAGATTCCCGTGACGGTTATGGTGACCGATCCTGTTGTCGCCGTGCTGCTGGCTGTCAGTGTTAATGTGCTTGTGCTCGCTGTGCCGCTGGGGTTGAACGATGCCGTCACGCCACTGGGCAAGCCGGATGCCGACAAGCTGACGCTGCCATTGAAACCGTTCTGCGGAGTGACGGTGATGGTGCTCGCGCCGCTGGCTCCCTGAGCGATCGTCAAGCTGTTGGGCGCTGCGGAAAGCGTGTAGTTGGGCGGGGGTGCCACGGTGAGAGAGACCGTGGTTATGTGTGATAACCCGCCAGATATGCCCGAAACGGTTAGTGTGACCGTTCCTGTGGCCGCCGTGCTGCTGGCTGTCAGCGTCAATGTGCTTGTACTCGCCGTGCTGCTGGGGTTGAACGACGCTGTCACGCCGGTGGGCAGGCCGGATGCCGACAAGCTGACGCTGCTATTGAAACCGTTCTGTGGAGTGACCGTTATGGTGCTTGTGCCGCTCGTTCCTTGGACCATGCTGAGGTTGCCCGGGGAAGCGGAGAGAGTGTAATCGCCTGCGGGATTAACAGTAAGGGTGATTGTGGCTGTGCTGGTCAAGGTGCCTGAAGTGCCCGTGATGGTGACATTGGAGGTACCGATAGCCGCCGTCGGGCCCGCGCTGAGGGTCAGGGTGGTCGAAGCCGGGTCGGGGTTGGAGCTAAAGGACGCCGTGGCACCACTCGGCAGGCCGGACGCAGAGAAAGTGACGCTTCCGGCGAAACCGTGCCGACGAGAAACAGTGATGGCGCTGAAGCCGGAGGTTCCTTGAACAAAAGCAAGACTAGCTGGCGAGGCTGAAAGAGTGAAGCTGGGTTGAGGCGTCCCCGAGGGCCAATTGTTGACCAGGTTGGCGGCGTTGACGGTGCCAATGCCGGTGGCGAAGTCCCAGCCGATATTCGTGCCATAAGCGGAGGCGAAGGAGGAATTGGAAGTCGAAAGTACGCCTACAGCAGCACCGGCAAGGTAGCAGTTGGGGCCGACGCAGTCCACGTCCATGTCGCCTGAAGTGACATCGTAGAAAATGCAGGTGCTGGCGACAGCGTTGCCATTATCAGACTTGCAGGAGCTGCTGCCGCTCGGGCCGTACTCTGCGGCGGCCAGTTGATAATAGACCGGCGCAGGGTTGCCCTGGGGGCTGCCGGCCTTCTGATTAATGAGCGCCTGGACGCCAGCCATGATGGGCGAAGCAAATGAGGTGCCGCCAGCGCCGGACCAAGCGCTCGGATCGGCACCACACACGGCTCCGCCATGCGCGGTATCCGACCAGCAGAAAATGTAATAGTGGCTCCAGAGTCCGTCGGCAGCAAATAGCGAGACGTCAGGAGTGTCGCGCACGCCGTCGGCGGGATTGCCGAGGACGCTTTGCCAAGAAGGTTTCGGCCATCCCTGGCAAGTGCCGCTCACGACGCCGCCTGTGGATGGCGTCCCGGTTGCGCATTGGCTGGGGCCGCCTCCGCCGGCCACGGTGGTCTTGAAGAAGGAGCCGTAGAGCGGGTCGTTGCAAAGACTCGTTGAGCCGTAGGTTGGGCTGAAGCCCAAGTAAGTGGAGAGGAGTGCACCAGCGCAGGAGTCATTCCAAGGGATTTCCGGAAGGTAGGAGATGGCGGAACCGAACGCGGGGGTGTTGCTGGAATTCCAATAGGTGCCGTTCGTGCCAGAGTACGTGTCGCTGAAATCGGTGCCGCCAACGGCGACATTGTTGGGAGTGGAAGCGAAGGCGTTGACGCCGATGCCGTGAGTTGCTACGGCAGCGCCATTGTCACAGCCTGCCGCGCCGCTATCTCCGGCGGCGACGAAGACGGAAACGCCCTGTGCGACAGCTTGCTGATAAGCGGAATTGTAGGCCGCGTTTGCCGCTGCGCCGTTCACAGTTTCGCATTGGCCATAACTGATGCTCATGATGGATGGAGGCGGAGTGCTGCCATTGATGAGGTTCTGGATGGCAATCAGGCCGCCGAACGTGGTGCTGGTATCGGCGCAGGCGGCCATCTCAATGGCGGCGCTGGGGGCGGCGGCGCTGGCCCATTCGGCGTCGAGAATGGCTTCGGCGTTATTGGGGGCAAAGGTGCCAGGAGCACCGCAGTTGTTAGGGCCGGAGGGAGACGCTGGGTGAACCTGAGAAAAAGTTGCCGAAGCGTAACCGGAAAGACCAAAAGTCGAGCGGAAAGTGGTCCAGTCCGAAGCGCTGAAGACGTCGGTGTCTTCGATGAGCACAATGGTCTGACCCTGGCCGGATATTCCCGCACCGAAGAGAGGATTCAAGTTGTAAATGGTAGCCAGGTCCGCGGGCACGACGGCGTAATTGGTGTTGCCGAGGGCATCGATAAATGTGAATTCCGTCTTGGTCTTACGCAGATGGTGCATCGTATGAGGGCGGAAGTCGTGGAGAGAGACGACGCCTGAGACGACGGGAGCGAGAGCGGCGGGAATTCGCGGATCGCTGATGTTGCCAACATGCTTTTCGCCTTTTACATCGAGGTGGTGAATTTCCGTTTGGAACGCTTTGCGCACCTCGGCGGCGGTGCCGGAGAAATCGATGAGCATACCGCTGGGATAGACCACGTTGACACGGAGACCATGGGATTCGAGCCAGGCTGTGACGGTGTCAAGATCGGGCTTTGCCAATCCGAAGCGTTCGCCAAATTCCTCCGCGGTCAGCCAGTGATGGAAGTTTGGTGAACCTTTGGTGAGGAGTTCGTCGATGAATTGCTGGAGGGCCTGTTCCTGCTCGGGGGAACGTTTCAGTTGGAGCAGCATGTGGTCCATGGCGAAATCGTTTGCCACGGGGCCGCGATCGTTCGCAGGCCGCGCTTCAGGATGAGTGTTGCCCTGGAGCGCCACACGATCCTTTTCCATGATGTTTTGCGTGATTCGCGGGCGAGCATGCAAGCCTGACTCGACTTGTGCATGGAGCGAAGACGCGGCAATCAAAACGGCGAAGGCGACGAGGGAGAAGGACCCAAATTTGCGAAGCATGGGTTTCCTTTCTAAGCGAAAATCTGCCCCAAACGGAGTGAGGAAATAGAGACCCAGGCCTGAGAAGTGCGGGAGCGTGAATCAGCGCGTGGAGAGTTCGATGGGCGGGTCTTCATGCCTGAAATCTCCTGACGGGAGATGCATCATCCCAGCGAGGAAACGAAGGGAAATGGGCCTACGGTTGTTTTAATTAATAGCGGAATTGAGCATCAAAAACAATGTCCGAAGGGACAGTTTTCGGGCAGTGGCCCGGGCGGTTCACAAGTTGGGTAAATTCTATTTCGCAGTCCGGCCGTACACTGCCGCTTCGTCTATTTATCATTTTATATGGACCAGCCTTGGCGGTAGTCGCGGCGCAGGAAGTCGTTGGCTTGCAGGACGTTGGTGATGCGCATGTTGGGGCCGTCGTAGTAGATCTTTTTCCCGGCGTGGAGAGCCACTATGCCGAGGAGCATGACCTCGGTTAGGCGAGCGGCGTACTCGAAGGGGCAGGAGGCTTCGACTTTTCCCTTGGCGGCGTCGACCCAGTTCATTTCGTGGGCTTGGCCGGGGATGCGAGGGAGCTTCTGCGGGGGCTTGCCGAAGGAATCGTGGAGCGACTTGGGCAAGAGGCGGGGCTTGAAGCCGTAGGTGTCGTAGAGGAGCTTGCCCTTGCTACCGATTAGCAGCGCGCCGCCTTCTTTGTTTAGCTCTTCGTCGCCGAGCTCTTCGGGCTTATTGGGCTTGAGGCCGCCGTCGTACCAGGTGAGCTTGACGGGGGGCATCGGACCGCGGGCGGGGAAATTGTAAAAGGTCAGAGTGGCGTGCGGGTAAGAGGCGCCGTTGAAGGGGGTCGAGATGGTTTCGACGCTGGTGGGAAAGCCGAGGTTGAGAGCCCATAAAGTGTGGTCGATCAGGTGAGCGCCCATGTCGCCGATGGCTCCGACGCCCCAATCGGTCCAGCCGCGCCAGTTGAAGGGGTGGTAGATGGGATGGTAGTCCACGTTGGGGGCAGCGCCGAGAAAAAGGCCCCATTCGAGACCGCTCGGAACGGGGTAGTCGCCGCAAAGGGCGGCGGCCAGGCGCGTATTGACGTCTCGGCCACTCCATTTAAGAGGTTCGGGCTGGAGCTTGAGCGGCTCCGGGCGCGGGACACCCTGGGGCCAGAAGCCAAGGGGACGGTTGGTCCAGATGTGGACTTCGCGCACGTCGCCGATCGCGCCGGCCCAGACGTATTCGACGGCGGTGCGTCCGTCGTCAGAGGAGTGACCCTGATTGCCCATCTGGGTGGCGACTTTGGTTTCTTTGGCGCGAAGTGAAAGCTTTCGAGCTTCCTCGACCGACCAGCAAAGAGGCTTCTGGACGTAGACATGTTTGCCGAGGTCCATCGCTGCCAAGGCGATAGATGCGTGCATGTGGTCGGGCGTGGCAACTACCACGGCGTCGATATCCTTCTGGCGGTCGAGCAGCTCGCGGAAGTCGGTGTAGCGTGTGGCTTTTGAGAGGCGTTCGGTCTTGAGCTGGATCATGGCGTTGACGCGCGCCTGGGCTTTGATGGGATCAAACGGCAGCGTTGACTCGCCGGGCTGAGGAGGAGCGGGCAGTTCGATGCGCTTCTTAAGGCGCTCGATTTCGAGGTCGAGACGGCCGAAGCCTTTATCGGCATAGCGCCAGTCCACGTCGCAAAGGGCGACGATGTTCTGGCTGGCGAGGTTGATGAGATTCGTGCGGCCCATGCCGCCGACGCCGACGGCGGCGATGTTGAGAGTATCGCTCGGAGGAGTGAAGCCGCGGCCGAGGACGTTTCTGGGAACGATAGCGCAGGCGGCACCACCAGCGGCGACTTTGGTGAGGAAGGTGCGCCGCGAGATTTCTTTCTTTTTGCTCATGAGCATGCCTCCAAGGGCTGGATTATCGCGTATCGGCGAGGGCGACGTACGTGCCGAGGGTGATCATGCCGAGGCCGGAAGTGACGCGCTGGCCGCGGCGGAATCGCGCACTGTTCTTGAGTCTGCGCTCAAGAGGAGCGGCGAGGAAAACCACGAGGAGATCGGCGCTGGTGTTGAGGATCACGGAGAGCGCGCCGAGAACCATGAATTGCAGGAAAACATGGCTGCGTTCGGGCGTGATGAATTGCGGAATGAAGGAAAGGAAAAATAGAGCTGTCTTGGGGTTGAGGACTTCGGTGAGAATGCCCTGACGAAATGCGCCTGCCGCGACTGGCTGCGATGCGCTGACAGCCATCTCTGCATTCCGCGTGCGGATCATGCGGATGCCGAGCCAAACGAGATACGCAGCACCGGCGTACTTGACGGTGTGAAATGCGACAGCTGAAGCGGCAAGGATCGCGGAGATGCCGAGCGCGGCGGCCAGTACATGGAAGAGTCCGCCAACGAAGGTGCCGAAAGAAGAAAGGATGCCCTCACGGCGGCCTCCGGCGAGGCTGCGCGCCAAAACATAGAAAATTCCGGGCCCAGGAGTGATAGCCAGCAGCAGCGCAGCGGCAAGGAAAAGCAAGAAACGGTGTATGTCGAACATCCGGCGATTGTAAAGGCGCGCTTCGCGGCTTGCAAGATGGCAAACGAATTGTAAACGACCGACTGGAAAGTGCGCTTTTGCTGCGCGAGGCGGTTATTTGGCCGCCGCGTGGTGGTCGTAGCTAATGACTCGCGTGATTTTCCATGCGCCGTCTTTGTACTGCCACAGATGGATGAACCTTCCTTCGCCAACCGGCTCTGTTTCTTCGTGCCCCGGGTGGTGAAAGCGGTGAACACCTATTTCCACTGCGCCGTAGCCTTTCATGTAGTGGACCTGTAGAGTCCCCGGAACGAGTTCGCGGGTCACTTTTCCGCAGATATTGTTTTTTACGCTCTCGGTCAATTTCTGTTTGCCGAGTGTCACACCACCCTGGTCGTGATAAAACTCCACGTCGTCGGTGAAAAAGGAGCTGAATTTTTCCAAGTTACACCGGTTATAGGAATCGAAGAGGGCAGAATCGAGCGACGCGATAACTTTGTCGAGTTCCGCCTGGGATTGAATACTTTCCAGAGATGTGACAGCCTGAGCATCTACTTGACACGCAAATAACGGCAGCAAAAGCAAGGACAAGAGTACTTTAGGGGAAGTAAAAAGCATTTTCATCAAAGAATCCTCTCCGCGGGATGGGCAGTACAGAGGGATATACGGGACCGACGGTGCCAATGTTCCCCAGCTTCGGTGGCGAGCTATCTTCGAAGGAAGGCGAGCGCTGGGCGGCGACGGCGCGCATGTGGCTACTCGTTCGTGTTGTCGCCAGCAGTGGTGGCTGTCGGAGCCGCGGGGGCACTTGGCTTGGCAGCGCCGGCATCGAGGTGGTCGAAGTTGAGCATGGCGTTGAAGATTAGGAAATAGCTGCCCATGGTTTCGCCTCGCCACATGGGGTTGTTGGCGAAGAGGACGACGTGGCCTTTGCCGTGGGGCACGTCGACTACGGCAGGCTTTTCGGCGATTTCGTTGCCGCCAGTGATCATGCCGCTGAGGAGCAAGTCTTTTTCGGCGGCGAAGCGCAGAACCACGCGGGGTTGCTGGTCTTTCGGGGGGATCGCAAAGCGGGCAAAGTCCGGCAGGTCTTCGGGAACGTAAAGTTCTTGCTCGTGCGGTGTGCGCTTGACGGGCTTTTCGGGAGGCTCGTAGGGCCGGGCCTGAATGATGTCGGGATCGGCGGAGGTGCCGCGTCCGCTGGAACGCGGGGTACCTCCTGCACCTTCGTCGGGCCCGCCCCCACTACCTGGGCCGCCGAAATTGCCGCCGACGGTGATGACGGGACCGGCGCGAAAATAAACATAAAGCTTATCGTCGTAGCCGTAGGTGATGGGGCTTTTTTTGTCGTCAATGGTGGAAAGTACGACGCTGCCGGGGGCTTGCATGGCGCGGGCATCGGAAACGTTCACCATTTCGGTCATGCCGCCGGCGACGGGGAGAGAAGCGCTGGTTTGCACGGCGATGAGCAAGCCGCCTTCGCGGACGAAGCGCTCCAGATTGGCGAGGCCCTGATAGCCGAGGCCGCCGCGGATGTCGTCGGTGGAGTCCAGACCGGGGGTTACAAAGTTGGGAGTTTCGGCGGAGTTTTTCCATGGCCGCGGGTCGCCTCGCATGGGCAAGCCGCGCAGGACAGCGCTCAGTCCTGCAGGGCCGCCTCCACCCATCGGAGGAAGAATGATGACGTCAAACTTTTCGCGGAGGTTCTGGGTTTCGCGCAGCCAAGTATCGGCGATGTAGGTGTAGGGGACTTTCAGTTCCTCCATGGGAATGCGGAACCAGCCGTCGTTTTGAGTGTTCTGCCAATTGTGGACGAGGGCGAGGCGGGGCGCGGCGAGTGGGTGAGTCTTGACGTTCAAGGTGGCGTTTGTGGAATGGACTTTGATTCCGAGATCTTTGGCGGCTTTTTCGAGTTGGGCGCGATCGGCGTTGCGAATCACGAATGATCCAGGTTTGAACTTGATACCGTCGGCTTCAAAGGAATCCTCGGCAGCTTCCATGTTGACATTGGCGAGGCGGAAGCGGAGCGAGGCCAGAGTATTGTCCGTGTTGTGCTGGATGAGGAAGGCTTTGCCCTGGCCGTCGATTCCTCCCGGAGGATCAATCTTGCTCGTTTTTTGCATGGCGGCGCTGAGGATGGAGAGATCGGTGACGCGCGTGGTCTTGACGTTGCGCAGCGCCCCAATGGTCCAGCCCGTGTCGTCGTAGGAACGCGGATCGCGCGGGCTATAAAACTGCGTGTCGAGGACCATGTCGGCGAGCCGGCTGTAGGGCTGGTCCATGCGGACGACGTAGCTGCCTGCGGGGATGACGGTTTCGGCGGGTTTCTTTTCTTCTTTGGGCTTGGCCGCGGCATCGGATTTTTCTGCCGATTTTTCTTTGTCTTTTTCCTTGTCACTTGCAGATTCCTGGGCGCTCTGGGCTGCCGGGATATGCAATTCTTTTTCGAGGCGGTGAACTTCCAGGCCTTGAAGTTGCAAAAGATTCAGGAGGCTGGCCTGTTCGGCGGGACGCGGGTCGTCAGCGGGAAAGACCCACGCAGCGGGGCCTTCGGCGCGGGCTTTTTCGACGGAGCGCTTGCTCTTCAAATAAAAATTGCTCAGAAATTTCTGGCCGTTAGAGGCGAGGTTGTTCATGCCGAAGAGGATGGCGCTCTCCTGCATATTGATATTGTCACGGGCGGACCATTTGACTTTGGGGAGCGGGGGATTAGGACGATACCACTCGCGACTGGTATCCGGCGGTCGAAGCGTGCGGATGCGAGTATCGGCGCCGCCGTTCCCAAAGGTTTCGTAGAAACGGCCGATGGAGTTGTGATTGTTGGCGATGGAGAGCAGATAGTTAGGGGCCCAGCCGTCGTAGAAGCCGTGCGTCCAGACGCCAACGACGCCGCGCTTGGTCATCTCCTCAATTTCGTGATAGGCCATCTCCTGCCACTCGCTGATGACAATGGGATCGAGCCAGGCGTTGTAAGGACCAGTGCCGGTCATGATGTAGAGATACGGGACGGACTCATGGAGGTCGTGCATGACGGTGGGATGCCAGTCGAGGTAGGTCTTGAGCATATTGCGGGAGAGGGCCAGGCTGACGCCGAGATTGTCGCGGTTGTTGTCGTGCGAGACGTAGTGACCCCACCAGATGAGGGGATAGGGCGGTTGGTCGGGGTGTTTTTTGTGCTGCATGTAAATGTCAACCATGCGGTCGTGGCCATCGGTTTCGACGATGGGAGTGATCAGCACGATGGCGTCGCGCCGTATTTTTTGAATGAAGGAGGTGTCTTCGACGGCAAGACGATAGGCAAGTTCCATGAGCATTTCCGGAGAACCGGTCTCGGGGGAGTGGATGCTGCCGTCGGCCCAGTAGATGGGCTTGCCTTCGGCGATGAGCTTTTGCGCTTCGGCATCGCCGAGGCCGCGTGGATCGGCGAGGCGAGCGGTGATTTCTTTGTAGCGATCGAGCTTGGCGAGGTTGGCTTCGTCGGAGACGGCTACGACAAGCATTTCGCGGCCCTCTTCAGAGGTCCCAATGCTCCAGACTTTGACGCGGGAGCTCTTGCTGGCGAGGAGGCGAAGATAGGCGTTGATGTCCTTGGTGTAATCGAGAACATCGGGTGCTCCGACGATGTGATGGAGGGCCACATCGGGCGCGGGAACGCAAGAGCTGAGAGGCAGATGATCAACGAGTTCGGTGCTGAAGAAGGATTCGGTGGTGAACTCTTTGATTTTCTTGTTGTATTCAATGTAGTCGGAGAGAGAGCACGGGCTGGACTGGGCGAAACTGGCGGGGACGAAGAAACACAAGGAGAGAGTAATGGCTAGCAAGCTGCGAGTCATGGAACACCTCAGAGCGATACGATCGCGGGTGATTATATAAAGCATTTTGCGCGGGGGCGCAACCCAATGGTCGCGGATGTCGACGGTGTAGGGGCATTTGGCCTATGATTGGCCGCCGACGGTTCGGGGAATTGAGGAGAGAGACGGATGGAAGAGCAACTTAGCCTGGATTTTTTGCGCGTGGTGGAAAACGCGGCGATTGCGGCGGCGCGGACGATGGGATTCGGCGACCGGCACCATGCCGACGAAATGGCCGTGGAAGCGATGCGCAAGACGATGGACTCGGTGGAGATTGACGGGACGATTGTGATTGGTGAAGGCGAGCGCGACGAGGCGCCGATGTTGTATATCGGAGAAAAAGTGGGATTAGGGACGCATGCCCCGAAAGCGTTGTTTCCGCAAGTAGACATCGCGGTGGATCCGCTGGAAGGGACAAACCTTTGCGCGACTGGGGCGGCGAACTCGATCGCGGTGCTGGCGGCGAGCGAGCGGGGCGGATTGCTGCACGCGCCGGACTTGTACATGGAGAAGCTGGTGGTGGGGCCGTCGTGCAAGGGCGCGGTGGACCTGGATGCGCCAGTGGCCGACAACTTGAAGTCCATTGCGAAGAGGCTGGATCGCGACGTCGAGGATCTCGTGGTGATCGTGCTGGATCGGCCGCGGCACGAAAAACTGATTGAACAGATACGCGCAGCAGGGGCGCGCATTCGGCTGATTGGCGACGGGGACCTTTCGGCGGGAATTTCCGCGGCGGTAATCGGGACTGGAGTACATGCGGTGATGGGCACGGGTGGGGCGCCGGAAGGCGTGTTGACGGCGGCGGCGCTGCGCTGCTTGAACGGGCAGATTCTGGCGCGACTGGTGGTGAGCAAGCCGGAGCACGCGGAACGGCTGGCAAAAATGGGCGTGAAGGACACGAAGCGGATTTACGACACGGAGGATCTGGCGCCGGGGAAGAAAATGATTTTCGCTTGCACCGGCGTAACGGATGGAAACTTGCTGAAGGGCGTGCGATTTTTCGGCGAGGGCATTCGCACAAGCTCTATGATTCTGACGCTGGATGAACGGCAGGTGCGATTCATTGAGTCGGTGCATTTGGAGAAGCGGCCGGACATCAAAGTGCGGTTTAACTGAGGGCAGAAAGCGGTGACTGCTGATTTGTGACCCCGATCAGGTCGGGGCAAGCGATGACTAGGTGCCTCCGACCGGCCTATGATTGCGCGCGCATTTTGCTCAGCAATTCTCCGAGTGTTTGGCAAACTTCTTCGATTTGTTCCACTGATATCTTATTGAAAAATGGAAGCGCGATAGTGCGCGGGGCGATGGACTCCGTGTGGGCGAGGGTCATGCAGCGGTGCGGCTGCACGCGGTAGGCGGGTTGTAAATGAATGGGGGCGAAGTATCTTCCACAGGCGATGCCACGCGAGGACATCTCCTGAATAATTTGGTCGCGGTGAGTTGCTTCGAAGCGTTCATCCAAACGAACCACGTAGACGAACCAACTGATACGGCGGCGGGGTAACTCGATCGCAGGCAATTGCAGTCCGGGCAGGTCTGCCAGGCGGCGGTGATATTGGCGGGCGATGGCTTCGCGTTTTTCGAGAATGGATTCGAGGCGCTGGAGCTGGGTGGCGCCTAGAGCGCAATTCAATTCGGAAATTCGATAGTTGTAGCCGAGTTCTTCGTGCTGGAACCATTCGCTGGATTCGTTGCGGCCTTGATTACGAAGTCTTCTGGCGAGCGCGGCGACGTTCGAATCCTTCGTAACGAGCATTCCGCCTTCGCCGGCGGTGATTTGTTTGTTGGGATAGAAACCGAAAACAGCAGCATGGCCGAATGAGCCCACTCTTTGGGCGTCGAATTCGGCGCCGAGGGCTTCGCAGGCGTCCTCGATGACGAGGAGTTGATGACGACGGGCAATCGACAGGATTTCGTCCAGCTCAACAGGACAGCCGAAGGTGTGCACTGCGATGATGCCGCGAGTGCGCGGGGTGATGGCTTCTTCGATCCTAGCGAGATCTAGATTCAGCGTGTGGGGATCGATATCAACGAAGACGGGTACAGCGCCCTCGTAACGAAGAACGTTGGCAACAGCGATGAAGGCGAAAGAAGGGACGATGACTTCATCGCCTTCGGAAATGCCGAGAGCGCGGATGCAGAGATGGAGGGCGCTAGTCCCGGAATTTACGGCGACGGCGTGAGACGTCCCGATGTAGCGCGCGATGGAGTTTTCGAATTCCTCAAGTTGGGGACCGAGGCTAAGGCGGGGAGTGCGGAGGACGCCGCTGACGGCGGCGATGTCTGCTTCAGTGATGTCGGGAGCAGAGAGAGGGATTCTCATTGCAGATTTTTCGATGAGTTGGTGAGTTCGGGGTCGGACACGATGGCGTGGTGTTTCATCAGTAGTTCCTGGGTGAGGGGGACGGTGGTCAGGACTTGGACGATTTTTTCGGAGGCCGCGCCGTCGCCGTAGGGGTTGGACATGCCTTGTAAGGATTCGCGGAAGGCGGAGCTTTGGGCGGTGCGGAGCGCTTCGAGGATCGCGCGAACATCGGGAGTGGCGTCCAAAATATTTTGCGCGCGCTCGCGTCCTTGCTGGCGCAGACCGACGTTTACCGTGGGCAAGGCGAGAGAAGGCGTTTCCATGATCCCGCTGCTGGAGTTGCCGAGGAAGACGTCCACCTGGCCGAGAAGGCTCCAGTAGGTGAGGGCGTCGAGGTTGACGAAGACGTGGGAATTCACGTGGGAGGCTACGAATTCCCGGGCGCGCGCGATGAGCTCGCGGCTGCCAGCGTCGGCATTGGGGTAGCAGAAGAGAATCTGATCGGGGAGAGAGGCGAGGGCCTCGAAGAGCGGCGCTGCTTCGCGGACGGTGTCGCGGGCGATGGTCACGGGATGATAGGCGACGAGAATTGCGGGCTTCTCTAGTTTGATTTTCAGAAGGGATTCGAGCTCTTCGCGCGGGTGCAGGGTTCGTCGGCGCAGGTGATCGAGCGACGGGGCGCCCGCGCGATGGACACGCCAGTCCTCTTCGCCCATGGCGATAATGCGGCGTTTCGCTTCCCAAGTTGAAGTGAAGTGAACGTGGCTCATCTTGGTGAGGGCGTTGCGCACTGCGTTGTCGATCGCGCCCTCACTGATTTCGCCGCCTTCGATATGAGCGATGGGGATGCGCAGGGCCAGCGCGACGGAAGCGGGGGCGAGCATTTCGTAGCGGTCGGCGATCAGAAGAAGAATGTCTGGGCGCATCTGGCCGAGACAATCCGCGAGACTCAGCGTGGCGACGCCGATGGTCTTGGCCATGCCGACATCCGAGTCGGAACTCAGGAGACACTCGAGCTGTGCGGCGATCGGAAAACCATCTTTTTCGATTTCGCGGATGGTGTGGCCGAATTCAGGGGAGAGATGCGAACCCAGAACGATGAGCTTCAGCTCCACATGAGGATGAGCGGAGAGATCGCGGAGCGGCCAGTACAGGTGGCTGTAGTCGGCGCGGGAAGTGGTGATGACGGCGATTTTGCGTTTCAAGTTCTTCTCAGGTGAGCGAAGGATTTAAGAGTGCAAGGATCGTTTCACTCGGTTGGTATTCGGGAATGAGCTTGCAAAGCGCACTCATCATCGCGGTGAGGTTTCGCTCCCGGACACATTCTGAAATAGTTTGCAGCGAAGCGTCGAGAACTTGCGCGTCATACCGTTGACCAATGACGTGGTAGAGGCGTTCGTCGCTCGAAGGTTGCAGCGCTTCGTTTGCGTAGGCGAGCTCCTCTTCGAGCTTGTCACCTGGGCGCAAGCCTGAGAGGACAATCTCGATGTCGCTGGGAGTTTCGAGACCGGCTTCGCGGATCATATGTTTGGCGAAGTCCAGAATTTTTGCGGGCTCGCACATTTTAGGAATGAGAATGCTTCCCGAATCATCAAGGGCAGCGGCAGCCATGATGAGTTCTACAGTTTCGCTGAGCATGAGGAAATATCTGCTGGCCTCGGGGTGAGTCACGGTCACGGGGCCGCCGCTTCGGATTTGCTGCTGAAACAGCGGGCCAACACTTCCCTGCGAACCCAGAACATTCCCGAGCCGCACGGCGTTCATCCTTGTTGAGGGAGTGCTCAAGCGGACGAGGGCCAATTCGGCGACCCGCTTCGAGGTTCCCATGATACTGCGTGGGTTGACGGCTTTGTCCGTGGAAATCATGAGCAGGCGCTCGGCTCCGAAGCCGGCCGCAGTTTTTGCCAACTCCCAAGTGCCGAGGGCATTGTTGCGAACCACGGCGATGGGATTCGATTCCATAAGTGGGACATGCTTGAAGGCCGCGGCGTGATAAATCGTCTGGGGACGATAGCGTTCAAAAATCTCCGCCATTAAGGGTGCGTCCAGGATATCTCCGAGAATAGCGGCGTAAGAGGAATTACCAGCCGCGGCAAGCTGCAGATTGATTTCGTGGAGGTTCTGCTCGGAATGATCGAGAAGGATCAGGAACCGCGGATTGCTGGAGGCGAGCGCCTGTACAAGAGCGGAGCCAATGCATCCTCCCGCGCCGGTGACGAGGATGGTCTTGCCGGTGTTCGGTGTGCCGTGCAAAGGAGCGCTCACGTTAGAGATCGGCTTGCGACAGAATTACGGGTGCACCGACGGACGTTCGCAAAAGGCAAAACTTAATGCTGCTGGTTCGCAATGGCCAGAAAGACGCGATCATCCACAGCGACGGAGCGAGTAAAAAGGGTAGCGGAACCGGCGCCCGCAATAGCGATGTGCCTGGCATTGCCGCTCAAAGCTGGGCCGGCAGGCTTGGAGCTGGACGCTGTCCCATCACCCGGCTGAAGGGAAATCCGGGTGGTCTTCGGGGTACAGTTCGTGGCACCAAGGCAGGTATCGCGGACGAACACTTGGCGGTATCCGCTGTTATTGGCGCTCGAGGACATTTTCAACTGAGCGGAAGGCTGAGTTGAAGAATGGCTGGGAGTAATGGCCAAAAACGCGACAAAGCGCCCTGAAGAGCTGACGGAAGGCAGAATGCTTTCCGTTCCAACTAAAGCTCCGTTCGGATCAGTGGACATTAAATGGGTTGCGGACTTGCAGGATTCACCCGCTCCCGCGCAAGTATCGAGCAGATAGACTTGCCGTCCCGGCGGGGCATTTTCTACAAGGTTGGTCGCGGCCGAGCTGAAAGCCACATAGCGTCCATCGGAACTCATCGAAGGGGCGTGACTGTCGCCGTTTGCGGGCGAGCCGTCCGCCGCCACTGACAACAGAGTCGTGCGCGGCTGGCAACCCTCGGGGGCGCCTGTGCAAGTGTCGCGAAGGAAAATCTGAACATGGTCCTCCTGCACGGCGGTGTAAGCGACGTAGCGTGCATCGAGACTCACTGCGGGGGTTTCTTCGGCGATTGCGGCTGACGTTTCGGAGATTGCTTGCGCTTTAGCACCTGCGGGACACGGGGCAGACCCAGACTGGACCGTGACCGAGGTCGCCGCTGACGGCGTGCTGGTCCCGCCGCCGCTGCCAGTGCTGCCGGGAACATTGGGAAGCGGCAGGGATGGCGGATTGTAAACAGAGACGGTAGCTGTGCCTGCAACACAGATGTCGGCAGCCGGAACCGTGACCGTTATTTGTGTGGCGGTGATCGTAGCGGTAGGAGCAGTGAATTGGAATTGCGAAGGACCGAGAGTCCAATTCAACGTGGAAACCTGAGAACTGCCGGAAGAGCCCGAGAGGAAATTCGTGCCATTGACCGTGAGTGCCAGAGCGTTTCCGACTACGGCGGAAGTAGGGGACACGGAAGAGACGGCGGGAACGGGATTGGGTGGATTGTTGATGATGAAGGTGATGGTATTGGAGAGACCGTTCTGGCCCGCGCCGGAGGCGGGATTCAAGGTGAGCACGGTGGCAACGCCGGGCTTAGCGACCATCGCCGCAGGGACGACCGCGGTGACCACGTTTCCTAAAGCAGCTCCCGTGCTGTCCACCGGGACCGTAGTGGCCAGAGGCTTGCCATTCCATTGCACTACTGTTTTAAGCACGAACCCGCCGCCCTGGAGCGTCAGAGTAAAATCGCCGTTGCCAGCGCTAATTTGCGATGGGGACAGAAAGGACACGACGGCACCTGTATTGTTCTGAAAGGTGTTGCCGTAGTCGTTGCAGCCGGCTAGAGCGAAAATCGTCAACAGTGCGACAGCCAACGCTGTCCAAGGCCGCTTCATCGAGACTCCTTCATCTTTTCTGACGACCCCGGACTTGCCGGGGCCAACCTGCCTGCGCGAACGGGGAGGAGCCCGTGGCGCCAGCGCACTTTGGGGGTGAGATGCGAAATTCGTGCCGCGCGTTGACCGCGTGGAAGCCGGGATTCGGGGAACGCCGCCCGGCTTTGATTCACCCCTGCGTAAGACTGCCCCATTGCCTCGAATCTTGAGGATGGGACAACCCTACATGATTATCATCTGCATGGGGAGGAGGTCAATGCGGATTCCGGGCAGGACAGAGACAACTGTTTGGCATTTTGCGTGATTGAGTGACAGTAACACAGTGGGATTCGCTCACTGCGAGTTCAGTGCTGCGAGGGATGCGCGCGCAAGCTCCCGAACATGGGACTGGCACTCCGAATCCTGGATAGGCAAAGTGCTCGCAGCTCGATAGCAGGCCAAGGCTTGTTGCTTCCGGCCAAGTTTGGCGTAGAGATCGCCGCGCGCCAGTTGAAAGAGCGGGTTGGCCGGGTACTTATTAGCGAGCGGGCTGAGGACGGCGAGCGCCTTTTCATATTGCTGATCATAACGATGCAAATTCAGCGCGAGGTAAAAACGCGCGAGGTTGGAAGTGAGAACGCCCTGCGCGATGGCGTGTTCGAGCAGGCGGACTCCGTCTTGCTTTGACCCTCCGGGGATACCCATGAAAAAGCGCATGATTCGGGCGAGGGCGCTGAGAGTGTCCACGTAATAGTTGTAGAGACCAAGGCCGAGGTCGGCGTCGGCAAAATCAGGGTCCAGCGCCTTGGCACGCAGGAAATGTTCGCGTGCGCGCACTCCGGAGCGCGCGGTATTGCGATTTTCGCCGCGCAATCCGTAAAGCCGTGCCGCAGAGGCTTCCGCCATGCCGGCATAGAATTGCATCTCCGCGGACTCGCTTTGCTTGATCTGCGCTTCTGCGAGGGATAGCGCCCTGGCAGCTAGCTTAAAGTAGTGTTGATCCGCTTCGACCTTGGGCCGATGCCGGGCGTCGCTCATACCGTATTTGAAATCGGCGGAGGTGCACCAGATCCGCCACCACAATGCTTCCGTTTCCAGCAGATAGCCCAAAGGGTGATTGGGCCGTTCCTGTTGCATGTGCTTCGCGGACGCTACCGCTCCATCGAGTTCGAAGGAGTAGATTTCGTCGAGGATGCCGGGAGTTTCGGGCGGCAAAGGGAAGTTGGAGGCACGCGCGGGGATGACTAGCGGCGCGAACAGGATCAAGCAAGCCAGGCCCGCGGAGCGAATTATCGGCGATGCAATCATCGTCCTCGTCCGAGAAAAGTTTGCGCAGCCTCAGGCTCCGCGCCGGACGAGTTTAAGCTGTTCAAGAAGAGTTGCAAATCGAAATGGTGCTTGGGAAAGGAATGCGGGTTAATTAGGTGGCGCGCCGGGCATTTGTTATTCTCGGCGGACCGATGACGACGTCGAACAAGACGGAGAGCAGCGCTCTGGAGCGCGGACTGGGCCTGAAAGAGGCGGTCGCGCTCAATATGATCGAGATCGTGGGCATCGGCCCGTTCGTGGTCAGTTCCCTGGTGATTCGGGCGATGGGCGGGCCACAAGCGCTTATTGCGTGGCTGGCGGGGGCACTGCTGGCGACGCTGGATGCCTTTGTGTGGTCTGAGCTGGGCGCGGCCATGCCGAAAGCGGGAGGCACGTACGTCTTTCTGAGAGAGGCATACGGTCCGGAGCGGTGGGGTCGGCTGATGTCGTTCTTGTTCGTGTGGCAAACTTTGGTGCAGGCGCCGCTCTCGGTGGCGTCGGCTTCGATCGGTTTCGCCAAGTATGCGGGATATTTGTATCCCTTCACGCCGTTGCAGGCCAAGGCGATTTCGGGGGGACTGGTCATCTTTATCGTGATTCTGCTTTATCGTCGAATCACGACCATCGGAAAAATCTCCGTCCTGCTGTGGATCGGCGTCGTGGGAACGATGCTCTGGCTGATTTGGGGAGGGGCCACGCATTTCAACGCCAAGATCGCGTTTGATTTTCCGCCGGGAGCCTTCCATTTGTCGTGGGTGTGGTTCGCGGGGCTTGGGTCAGCGATGGTGAGCACGATTTACAGCTACTGGGGCTACTACAACATTTGTCATCTCGGAAGCGAGATTAAAGATCCGGAAAAGAATATTCCACGCGGGATTTTTCTTTCCGTGCTGGGGATCGCGGTCCTCTATCTGGCGATGCAGACAAGCCTCTTGGGCGTGGTACCGTGGCGCGAGGCGCAGAACTCGGATTTCATCGCCAGCCTGTTCGTTGAAAAATTGTATGGGCTGGCGGCGGCGCGCTTCGTGACGGGAATGATCTTGTGGATTGCGGTTGCATCGGCATTCTCCGTGTTGCTTGGCGCGTCGCGCGTGCCGTATTCGGCGGCGCAGGACGGGAATTTCTTTCCGCTGTTCGGCAAGGTGCATCCCACGAAACACTTTCCGCATATATCACTACTGGTCCTGGCTGGGCTCGCGTTCCTATTCAGTGTTTCGCTTAAGCTGAAACAAGCGATTGCAGGAATCTTGGCAATGCGGCTGTTGGTGCAATTCATCGGCCAGGCGGTCGGCGTGATGCTGCTGCGGCGGCGCCGAGGCACGCAGGGGCTGCCGTTCAAGATGTGGCTGTATCCGCTTCCCGCGGTGCTAACGATGATCGGGTGGGCATGGCTCTTCTGGCAGACCGGGCCGACGCGAAAGTGGGGGCTCGCGGAGATTGCGCTGGGGGCGCTGGCGTTTCTGGTTCGCGCGCGGGAAGTGAGACAATGGCCGTTTGGAAGTTCGCAGTCGCCGGTTGCCGGTTCACAGTAATAGTTCTGATTTACCTAGCTGTGGAGGTCGCTTGAATTTCTATTCTCAACGATTGGCAATGGCGGTGTTGATGGTTTGCGGGATGGCCGCATTGTTGCCGGCTCCGGCGATGGCGCAATTTCCTCCGGCGCCTGGGACCGGCCCCGGCTTGCCGGAAACGATCGAGGCCATCGAGAGCGCCCGGATTACGACGAGAGTCCTGTATGTAACGGCACATCCGGATGATGAGAGTGGTGCGGTGCTGACCTATCTAGCTCGCGGGCTTCATGCGGAGGTCGCGCTACTCTCGCTGACGCGCGGTGAGGGCGGACAGAACGATCTCGGCCCTGAACAGGCGCCGCAACTGGGATTGATCCGTACGCAGGAATTGCTGGCGGCGACACGCGGCTATGGCGTGAGGCTCTACTTCACGCGAGCCAAAGATTTTGGCTATTCGAAGACGCCGGAGGAGACGGAAAAGATTTGGGGCGACCAGGTCCTCGAAGACATGGTCCGCGTAATCCGTGAATTTCGCCCAAGCGTGGTGATCAACGGCTGGGGCGGCGTGCATGGGGGACACGGGCACCATCAAGCCTCGGGCCTGCTCACGCCAAAGGCGGTACAACTCGCAGCAGACTCTTCATTCAAGCTGCGTGGCTCTTCTGCGGAGGATGAGGATTCTTCGCCCTGGGGCGACCGAAAGCCCGTGCTCGTGCTGGATCTCGACCGGAGCGAGGCCCCCAAGGGTTACTTGCTTCCCCTGGATGACATTTCGTCGTTGTACGGAAAATCGTGGCTCGAGATTGGCCTCGATGCGTTTGCCAATCACCGCACCCAGGGAATCACCGGGTTCCTGGGCTCACCGTTTCTGCGGCGCGCTACCGCGCTCCGGCGCGAAGACGGTGGGGAGCTTGATCCTGCCTTGCTCGCACAACCGCTCGGCCCTCTCGACGAAGACTACGAAACTGGGAACCTGGGGCTTGACCCGCTCATGCGATCGGTGGATGCTGCGCTGGTGGCGGCACGCGATGCGGCGATGCGGCTCGATTGGAAAGCGGCCGCCAGTTCCCTCGTCACCGCCGGCAGAAAAATAAACGAAGTGCCGGTGCCTTCGATTGCTTCCCAGGTTCCTGCACCACTGGTATCCCTCACACGAAGCCTGAAGAGAAAGAGGGCGAAAATAGACGCGGCGCTTGCTCTGGTCATAGGACTTCGCTTGGGCGCGATCTGCGATCGCAGCGAAATCGTTTCCGGCGAGACGTTCACGGTGCGAATGGACACTCATCATCGGGCAGAAATTGCGGGAGATTTCAAGAAGCCGGTTCTGCTGCTTCCCTCCGATTGGGCCGTAACCAAGGAAGAACCCGATAGCGGCGGCGCTGTTCGCGTTACCATCACTGCCGGGCAGAATCCGCAACGCTCACCGGCGTCCGCCACGGCAATATTGCCGGAACTTCCGCCACTCGTGACGGCCAGCCAGGAAGCGGTGATCGACGGCTACTCATTCGCTTTGACTTCGCCAGCGATTCAGATCCGCGCGAGTTCCACACGTGCGGATCGTGTGCCGCTGCGAATTGTTCCGGCCTACACGCTGGCGGTCGAGCCGAACCAGGCGATCGAGATTACCGGCAAGCCGAGCAAACCTTTCGATGTGCTGCTCCGCGTGCACTCCTATGCGACGCAAGCGGGCGAGGTCCGCACGGGACTGACTGTGCCGCGGGGATGGAAAACGGGCGCAGCCGTGCCACTGAAATTTGAGGGAACGGGTGACCGCTATGCGCGACTGACGGTGAGGCCGCCCATAAAGCTTGCGAAGGGAAACTTCAGGATTTCAGCGTACGTGGAGCGCGTGGCCGACCGCTCCCGGGGCGTCAAGGCGGAGAAATTCACGACTTCGTTGGAGCCACTGCCGACCCTACCTACGCAGCTTTGGAGCGAACCTGCCCAGTGCGCCGTGCACGCGTTTGACGTTCTCGTGCCCGCGAATCTCCGCGTTGGCTACGTGACGGCGGAAAGCGAACCTGTGCCGCAAGCTCTGCAGCGCTTGGGGATTAAAGTAGAAATGCTGGACGCGGTGGCGCTGGCTTTCCGGGATCTATCTTCATTCAACGCGATCGTGGTCGGCGTGCGCGCGTACGAACTTCGGCCGGAATTGTCGGGAGCGAATCAGCGCCTGCTGGACTACGTTTCCAAAGGTGGAACACTGCTGGTGCAATACCAGCGCGAGTTTGCGTGGGACAAGTTCCACTATGCGCCTTATCCGGCCCTGATCTCACCGCCCCTTCCGCCTGCAAAAGAAGGAGCGCCGCCGGCCGTTCGCCCCCTGCCACGCATCACGGACGAGAATTCTCCGGTGAAATTCCTGAAAGCGAATGATCCGCTGCTCACTCATCCAAACAAAATCACGCAAGATGACTTCAAGGGCTGGGTGCAGGAGCGCGGCCTTTATTTCTGGACGGAATTCGACCCCAAGTACACGCCGCTTCTGGCCATGCATGATCCCGCCGAGCCGGAACTGAACGGCGGCTTGGTCTACACGCATTTGGGCAAAGGCACTTACATTTACACGGGCCTGGCCTTCTTCCGACAACTGCCGGAAGGAGTTCCCGGGGCTTACCGGCTCCTCGTCAATTTACTAAGCCCATCGCGAAGCCGCTGACCCCGGTGCGCCGCGAAAGAAAAAAGATTAGAGCCAAAAGCTTCGGCCTCGGCTGCCTAGCGCAAGTAAACCAACTGGGCACATTGCTGCTGCCGAAAAATCACCGTGTTATTCTTTTGAACCGAGGGGTAAACTGCGAATGAACAATCATCATAGATCTCGCCATGCTGGGCGAATGGCTCACAAGGTCGTTCTATTGTTGCTGGTATCCGGGGTCTCTTTGGTTTGCATTTCTCCCGCCGCGGCACAGAAAGAAAAGAAAAAGAAGACGGATCCTCCTTCGTCCTCAGACAGCTCCAAGTCCGTGGTTTCCTTGACCGACGAGCAGCAGATTGATTACACGCTCTCGGATGTGCTGGGAGCCTGGCAGATCGGGGATATCGAAAAACTGCATAACGACTACGGTGACGATGTCGCGATCGTTAACGGCTCGTGGGCGCCACCGATTCTAGGTTGGACCAACTATCTCGCCGTTTACCAGCGGCAGCGCGCGCGGATGCAGCAAGTGCGAATGGATCGCACAAATACCTATATCAAAGTGAGCGGCACGGTGGGTTGGGCCTGCTATCAGTGGGACTTCGCAGCAGTTGTGGATGGACAGCAGACAGAATCGCAAGGCCAGACTACTGTAGTGTTAGAGAAGCGCAACAACCGCTGGGTCATCGTGCTCAATCACACTTCGCTCGCCTCAAAGGTCCCGCAAGCCGCTCCAGCAAACGCACCTACAGGGCAAACGAGACCAACCAAACCGCCGTCACGCCGAAGCTTGCCGGCAGAGTTTGAGAGCGCCAGCGGCTAAAAGAGACCCTTCAGCCCTTCCTTGAGCCACATCCCGGCAATTACCAGCAGCAGCACGCCTGCCAGGATCCCGGTGCCCATGATAGGTCGCGAGAGGGCGTCGATTTTCGCCACCAACTCTCGTTGCTCCTTGGCCATATGTTCTTCCGCTGCGTCGAGAAAGATTTGATCGTCTTCGTGGCTGGAGAGGAGACTCCGCCGAAGCAGCAGAACCAGGAATACGGCGGTAACGACTCCCCAGGCGATCAGCAGGTACAGCAGTGGCCCCGTAAGCGCTTGTGATTCCATGGTGACCTCCCGTTGGAACCGATCCGCGGTGCCGGCTGGGCCGGCAAGGGGTATGTTGGGTTAACTGAGGCGGAGTATAGCACTCTGGATTAAAAATTCTAGTGTTGAGTATCATAAAGACTGATGATGGAAATTAGATTCTCCTGTCCCGAGACCCCGCCCGAAACCTCGTGGCTCATTAGCGGCAACATTAAGAAACTAAAGTAGATTCTGGGATTGGCGGAACGTTCGCCGACGGACATGACCGGCTGACTGCAGGTATACGATAGACGCGGACATCGCGGACTTCCGGCAGTCGGCGAGCACATTTACGCTGCGTTGACAAAGGGGAGAGCGCCGGGCAGAATGAAAAGGCTTCGTTGTATGTGACTCCGCTGTTGCCGGAGATCACTTCCTCGCACTCGTGCCCGAGTGGCGGAACTGGCAGACGCGCTAGCTTCAGGAGCTAGTGATCGCAAGGTCGTGGAGGTTCGAGTCCTCTCTCGGGCACCAATTCTTCAGAAATAAGATCCGTTTTCACGTGACAAAAATTTCCCCTTGCGCTTCTACAGGAGAAGCGATAGCTTTCCTGTAGAAGCAGTGGGGGGGGCGAATGCCAGAACGCCGTATTGATCTTCCGCAAGGCACCCTCGATCTTCTGATCCTGCGCACGCTAGCGCTCGAGCCGCAGCACGGCTGGGCCATTTCCGAACGCATCTATCAGATTTCCAGCAAAGTTTTGTTCGTCCAGCAGGGCTCACTGTACCCCGCGCTCCATCGACTGGAGCGCAAGGGGTGGATCAAGGCGCGCTGGGGAGCGTCGGAGAACAATCGCCGCGCGAAGTTTTATGAGCTAACCGCGCTGGGACGAAAACAATTGGAAGTGGAAGAGAGTACCTGGCGCAAGCTCGCCGCTGCCGTGGCCCAAATCCTCGAGACAACTTAGGAGAAGCTCATGCTCAATGACTTGCTACTGCGTATGCGCTCCCTTTTTCGCAGGAAAATCGTGGAAGTGGAAATGGATGAGGAACTTCGTTTCCACTTTGCGAACCAGGTTGCGAAGCTCGTCCATTCCGGCCTGGCGCCGCAGGAAGCCAGACGCCGGGCGCGGCTGGAGTTTGGCGGAATGGATCAGGTCAAAGAGGAGTATCGCGATTCGCGCGGCGTGACCTTCATCGAAACGCTCCTGCAGGACATTCGCTACGGTGTGCGCACGCTGCGCAAGAATCCCGGTTTCGCCGCGATAGCCGTCCTGACCCTGGCGCTCGCTGTTGGCGCGAGCACCGCGATTTTCAGTGTCGTTGATGCGGTTTTGTTGCGGCCTTTGCCTTTTAAGGACCCAGTAAGATTGGTGTGGGCCACGGAGCATTTTGCGTTTGGCCCCTCAACCGTGGTCAGCGCCGACTTCCCCGCATGGAAGGATCGCAACCACGTTTTCGAGCAAATCGGCGCTTTCGGCGGGACCTCCGGCGCAAACCTGACTGGCGCCGGTGAGCCAGCACGCGTAACCGTCACCAAGGTCACCACCGCTCTTTTCTCGATGTTAGGTGTTCAGCCGGTCGCCGGCCGGGCATTTTTAGCGGATGAGGGGAAGCAAGACCAGGAGCACGTGGCCCTTCTGAATGAGGCGTTGTGGCGCAACCGCTTCAGCGCCGATTCACGGATTATCGGCGAGACGATCCGGCTGGACGGCACGGGCTACCTCGTGGTCGGAGTGATGCCTGCCAGCGTGCGTCCGCAAGCGGATGTTTGGACGCCGCTCGCGCTCGACGCAGAAATTTTCTCGCCGCACTCTCCCCGCTGGATGATGCTGGCGGCCGTCGGACGCCTGAAACCTGGGATTGAAATCAGCCAAGCGCAGTCGGACCTCCAAGTGATCTCTCAGCAGATGGACAAAGAATACCCTCCGCAAGCCGCACAGTTCCGGGCACACGAAAAAGTGGAAGTAATTCCGCTGCACGAGATGCTGGTCCAGAACGTGCGTTCCCTTCTCCTGATCCTATTGGGGACCGTCGGTTTCGTTCTCTTAATCGCGTGCGCCAACGTTGCCAATCTGCTTCTTTCGCGCAGCGTTGTTCGGGGCAGGGAGATAGCTGTCCGGGCAGCACTCGGGGCCGGACGTCTCCGGCTGATCCAGCAATTGCTCACGGAGGGTTTGCTGCTGGCTGCGATCGGTGGCGTGCTCGGGTCGATAACGGGTCTTTGGGCAACGAGGATTCTGAGGCAACTCATTCCAGCGACCCTTCCGGCGGACGTTCGTCTTGATCCGCGAATCTTTGGCTTTTCCGCCGCCATTATCACTCTGGCGTTATTTTTGTTTGGTCTTATCCCTGCCTTGATTGCCTCGCAGACCGACGTGAATGAAACGCTCAAGGAGGGCGGGTTGCGTTTGGGAGCGAGCCCTGGAACGCATCGTCTGCGCGGCCTGATGTCGGCCGGTGAAATTGCTTTGTCGCTGATCCTACTGGTTGGTGCCGGGCTTTTGATACGGAGCTTTCTGCGTCTCACGGAAGTCGATCTCGGCTTCGATCCAAACGGCCTGCTGATCGCGACTGTTGAGAGGCCTTTGACCGCGGCCTTCGACTCACAACAGCACTCGGCGTTCTTCCAGGCTTCACTCGAGCGAATCCGCAACCTGCCCGGCGTCAAAGAGGCGGCATTGACACAACGCTATCCGCTGGGTCCGCCCCACAATGCCACGATGATGTTGCGCGTCCAGGGCGCCGAAAACTTCCGGCCGCCGCAGCCGATCACAGTCACTGAGATCAGCCCCGATTATTTCCACGTGCTGAGGATTCGCTTGCTCAAAGGTCGCACCTTCAGCGACAGTGACGTGGCGACGGCTCAGGGAGCGGCGATCATCAACGAGTCGCTTGCGCGAATGGTGTTTGGGACGCGTGAGCCTGTTGGTCAGCACATCAGCTTTACTCCGCGGCCCTCCCCGTGGAGCGAAGTTGTCGGTGTGGTTGCCGATATAAGAGACAACGCGATAGAGGAAAGGCCCGCCCCCGAAATCTTTGTGCCCTACCTCCAGCAGCCCTCTTTCAGCATGACGTTCGTGCTGCGAACTGAATCCAACCCGCTGATGCTTGCGGGAGCGGTCCGAGAGGCCGTCCAAGGCATTGACAAAAATCAGCCCCTATCCGACACCACTACGATGGACGAGGTCATCGCGAAGTCAGTAGCACTTCGGCATTTCAGGATGTTATTGCTGGGACTTTTTGCGTTGCTCGCGCTGCTGCTGGCCGTCATCGGGGTTTATGGCGTGATTGCGTACTCCTCCAGCCAGCGCACTCATGAATTCGGTGTTCGGATTGCCCTGGGGGCGGATCGCCGGGACATTCTCAACCTGGTTGTCCGGCAAGGATTCAAGTTAGCGCTGCTTGGCGTCAGCACCGGCGTTGCCGGCGCCCTCATACTGACCCGTTTCTTATCGAGCCTGCTCTATGAGGTTGGTCCGCGCGACCCGCTGACGTTCGCTGGAGTGACCATTTTACTGATGCTTGTCGCCCTTGCGGCGAGCTACATCCCGGCAAGGCGTGCCACGCGCGTGGATCCCATGGTGGCGTTGCGCTACGAATGACTCATGGCTCTTCGAACCACAAGCAAACCCTAAAAAGAGCACTAGACGTCCCACCCGCTGATACATTGGAGCACGCGAGCGCGTATTTCTCTGATGTATGCTCAGGTAGCAGCAAAGAATGACCGAGGTGTACGAATGCTTTTGCATTTGATCGCGCTAGGGTTTCCGGAATGGCAGCCCCACTTTTCCTTCCTCAGCGGCGCTTCCGCGAATGAGATGATGGTTCTACGCTGGCTTCATCTGATCTTCGGCATCATCTGGATTGGGTTGCTGTATTTTTTCAATCTGGTGCTGACGCCGGCGATGAAGAAGTGTGATCCCAAGCTGCGAATCAAAATCTATCCCGAGCTGATGCCCGGTGCGATGGGCTGGTTCCGCTGGTCGGCGCTGGTGACGGTCTTGGTGGGCATGCGTTACTTCACGATCCATCTCGCTTCGGATGCAAAGCTTGCAGGCGATCGTTCGCTGACCGGCAAGTGGTTCGGATGGTGGCTGCTGGTGTGGGTGGTCGCGTACATTTTCATTTACGCGCTGCAACTTCCGGCGAAAGGAATTCTGGATAGGCCTGGGGTACGCGCGATCGGAGTTACTGTTGTGGTGATCGCTACATCCTGGCTCGTTCTCGTTTTGAATGGCGGGCCCAGTGTTTCCAACGCGCACCTGGCTATCAGCGTGGGCGGCGGGCTCGGGTTGGTGATGATGCTGAATACGTGGGGCGTGGTGTGGCGCGTGCAGAAGCGGCTCATCGCGTGGGCGCGTACCAGCTCCGAGCAGGGTGTGCTGATGCCCCCGGAAGCCGAGCGCTTGATGCGCTGGAACTATCTCACCGCGCGGACTTCGTTCTGGCTGTCTTTCCCGATGCTGTTCTTTATGGGTGCCGCCAGCCACTACCCGTTCCTGAGCACCGTTGCGCGATGAGTTCCTGAATCATTAAGCAGAAGACCCTCATGTCCGACGAAAAAAATTACAACGTACTGACGGCTGAAAAGGGTGTGCCGATCAAGGCCTGGACCAAGGGCGTGCCGATCGAAGATCAGGCGCGCAAGCAGCTGCTCAACGTGGCTCAGCTCCCGTTCATTTTCAAGTGGGTGGCCGCCATGCCGGATGTGCACTGGGGCGTCGGCGCGACGGTCGGCAGTGTGATTCCCACGAAAGGAGCGATCATTCCTGCTGCTGTCGGAGTGGATATCGGCTGCGGGATGATGGCGGTGCAGACGGACCTGAACGCACGCGATCTTCCCGACAATCTGAAGGGCATTCGCAGTGTCATCGAACAGGCGGTGCCGCATGGCCGCACGAATCACGGCGGCCGTGGCGACGCGGGTGCCTGGCGGGAGATTCCTGCGCGCAACAACGAAGTATGGCAGTCGTTGAAGCCGCGTTATGACGCAATTCTCGAAAAGCACCCGAAACTCGATCATGGCAACCACTCCAATCACCTCGGCACGCTGGGCACGGGTAACCACTTCATCGAAGTTTGTCTCGATGAAGCCGAAAACGTCTGGTTCATGTTGCACAGCGGTTCACGCGGAGTCGGCAACCGCATGGGCAGCTACTTCATCGAAGTGGCGCGTAAGGACATGCAGAAGTTTTTCATCAACCTACCGGACAAGGATCTGGCATATTTCTCCGAAGGCACCGAGCACTTCGACGACTACGTCGAAGCAGTGGAATGGGCGCAGGACTTTGCCCGCTTCAACCGCGATTTGATGATGGAGCAGGTAGTCAAAGCGGTTCGCAATTCGGGCGAAGTGCGCCCGTTCATGGCCGAGCTGAAGGCCATCAACTGCCATCACAACTATGTGGCGCGCGAACGCCACTACGGCCAGAACATTCTTGTTACACGCAAGGGCGCAGTGCGAGCGCGCGAAGGCGACATGGGGATCATTCCCGGCAGCATGGGGGCGCACTCCTACATCGTTCGCGGCAAGGGCAATATGGAAAGCTTCATGAGCTGCAGCCAGAAAATGAAAAGGGAGGCGGGCCAGGTCGTCCCGCCTCCCTTCTATCCCCCTCTCGGGGAATCCGGCCAGTCAGACGGAGGGCGACTAGCCGGTCGTGTGTTGGCCTGCCTATATAATCCCGAAATCCCGAAAAAAGTTCCTGTGAAACCAAAAAAATTGACTAGAATCACAGTGGAAATCGGCGCCTGCCTTCTGGCGCGAAAGCCAAATGCCACGCCCCTCACACCTAAGCCCCGATAATATACTGCGTTTTCTACAAGTTAGAAGCGAACCGGCTTCTACGAGCGAGATCGCGCAGGGACTCCATCTGAAAAAGAACGACAATCGCCCGCTGTTCAAGATGCTTTCCAAGCTCAAGAAGCGCCGTGCTATCGAGGAATTACCCGGGGGACGGTACCGCCTTCCGAGCCGGAAGTCCGAACGAGAGGGGCCCGTCCAAAAGTCGCCCCAGAACGTGAGGCAGCTTCCCCAACCTTCGCCGCTCGCGAGTCGTGATGAAGTAAAAGGACGACTGGTTCTGCACCACGATGGCTATGGCTTTGTAGTGCCGGATTCGCCGATGCCGAACCTCGACGGCGACGTCTTCATCCCGCGCGACGCCATCCAGGACGCCATGCACGGCGACCACGTTCTGGCAAAAATCCAACGATTGGGCGGCGTCGCAGGCGCGCAGCGCGCTGAAGGACGAATCGTTCGAATCCTGGGCCGCGCGCATCCGACGGTCGTCGGTCTATTTCGCTACGGCACTCAACATAATGTGGTCCTCCCTTACGACGTTCGAATCCAGCACGAAGTGGAAATTCCGCGCGGCCACGAACTGACGCCCGGCCTCTGGAAAAAGCTCGGCTTCAGCGGCGCGGATGACACTAGCATCCGATCGAGGCGCATCCCTCGGCTGGGTGAACTGGACGGAGCCGTCGTGAACGTGGAGTTGCTGCGTTATCCGCAGGGAGGCGCAGCAGCGACGGGCCGCGTGATCGAGATTCTTGGACGTCCCGGCGACCTCGGCGTTGACACCGAGATCATCATTCGTAAGCATCATCTCCCGCATTCTTTTTCCGCCGATGTTCTCGATGAAGCAGAGCGCGGCGCGAAGCCCGTCAATGAATCCCAGCGCGCCGGCCGCGAAGATTTCCGCCACTTGCCGATCGTCACCATTGATGGAGAGACCGCGCGCGATTTCGATGACGCCGTTTACGTGGAACATCGCGCTGACGGCGGATGGCATTTGCAAGTCCATATTGCCGACGTAGCGCACTACGTTCGTACCGGGAGCGCTCTCGACAGGGACGCGCGTCTCCGCGGCACCTCCGTTTACTTTCCCGATCGCGCCGTACCGATGCTTCCGGAAGCTCTTTCGAATGGCATGTGTTCGCTCAAGCCCCACGAAGATCGCCTGGTCATGAGCGCGCTCATGGAATTCAACGCCGCCGGCCACATGAAATCCTCGCGCATGACTTCCGGCGTCATTCGCTCTGCCGAGCGCATGACTTACACGAAGGTCAACAAAGTCATCGAGGGCTACCCGGAGATGACCAAGCGTTACGCCTCGCTGGAGCCTCGCTTCCGCGAAATGAAGGAACTCGCCCTGCTCCTCAATGCCCGCCGGAACGAGCACGGTTCCATCGATTTCGATCTTCCCGAACGGGTCATTGAATTCGACGAAGAGCAGCGCATGACCAACATCACGCGCAGCGAGCGCAACATCGCTCATCGCCTTATTGAAGAGTTCATGCTGGCCGCCAATCGC
>WNFA01000555.1_pt1 | contig 29736 bp, 24 predicted proteins | sample 5400481 | NCBI WGS metagenome assembly WNFA01 (sample SAMN13153340, study PRJNA577476) | soil metagenome | isolation source: 120 cm saprolite under Douglas fir tree site 2 hole 1 replicate 2 | place: USA:California | collected 2015-04-18 | reverse complement strand
TACAACTTCACCGACCCGGAGTCGCGCATCATGAAAAACCCGACGGATGCTGGCTTTGAGCAGGATTACAATGCGCAGGTGGCCGTGGATCAGGCGAGTCTGCTGATCGTGGGATGGGCCCTCTCCAATCACCCCAACGACAGTCAAGAAGCTGAGCCTACTCTGGAGGCCATCCCGTCCGCGATCGGCACGCCCGAGGCCGCCGCGCTGGATGCCGGTTATGTTGGCCCCGCGACGAGGGCCTCGTGTGCGAAGCGCAGCATTGAGCCCTACATCGCGACGGGGCGTGATCCCCATCATCCCGAGCTCGCAGCAGCGCTTCGCGGCACTGCCTGACCCGCCGCCGGAGGACGCGAGCGCACAAGTCAAGATGGCCTACAAGCTGAGAACCGCGCTGGGCAAAGCGATCTACGGGGCACGCAAATGCACCGTCGAACCGGTGATCGGCATCATCAAAGAGATACTCGGCTTCCGCCAGTTCTCCTTGCGTGGGATCTCGGCGGTGGCGGGCGAGTGGTGTCTGGTCTGTTTGGCGTTCAATCTCAAGCGCTTCCATACCTTATCCTGGGCGTAATGCGGGGGTCTCCTTCCAGGTCATTGGGCCACCATCTCCGTCCCTGTTTTGCCGATGACCGCGTTCCTTTCTGGTACTCGTGCCTGTGTCGTTTACGGCACAGGCACGAGTGGAGCGGCTGGCATGACTCCTATTCCGTTCTCTCCGACAAGCTGCTAGGGGAGAAAATATGAATCCACGCCAAGCATTACAAGTTTTAGACAATGTTGGAGCTAATTATCAAAGAAATAGGCAGGACCATGTTAATATCCAGCAAGCAGTTATGATGCTCAGAGCTTTCATCGAGCAACACGACCCTTTAGAGCCAAAAAACAACGGAGCAAGCACACCCGCAAACGAAAACCACGAACAAAGCGGTCAAAAACTCCGGAAGAAATAGCCGCCGAAGTAAGGGCTAAAGGAGAAAAGTAACCTCAGCAGCTTTCTTGAACTAACCAAATTGCTTCATGCTGGCTACAGCAACGATTGTCCCCCTGCTCCTATACTCTGCAAGTACGTTCGCCGGGCTGAACAACTCTCGGCAAAAAAGGACACCAGTTGCGGGAAGAGGTCTTGCAGCTCTCCCGGGATGTGTGTGCCATCGTTATCTGTAAAAGAAATGGCTTGCAGTGTCCGGGCTGCGAATGTCGCTGGGTCCCAGTACTCTTTTTGTCCCTGATCGAGCTGTGTTGAGCAGGAGTAACGCAGCAGGTAGAGGCCGAAGGTCGCCGGGATGATGGCGACCACCATATAGCAAAACGGCATCAGTGGTTCCGTTGCTCCAATCGTCAGTAAGACCGCCGACTCATAGTACTTCTCTTTCTCGGTGATCCCATCCATTATCTGGCGAGTTTCATAATTCCCGTAGAGGGCGGCATGCCATGGCTGATTCTTCCGCACCGTCTCGAGCCTATATGTCAGCCGTAGTTCCACTGCCTGTTTGATCTTCGAGGCCTGGATGAACTCTGCCAGCTGGAGATTGAGCGGGCAGCCCTTGATCGACTGGAGCTTGACGGTAATGGCCGCCACGTCTGCTAACTGCTCATGGTAGAGGTGTTCCTGCTCATGGCAGAAGCGTGAGACTTGCTGTACCAGACTGGCACCCAGAGCTAACTTTCTCTCCTGGCTGCGCGCCACATAGTCCAGCTTCAGGGGTTCGTTTTGCAGAGTAGAGCGGATGTCGGCAATGAACTGGGGGACCTTTTCAGGGGTAGGCCGCAGCTGCTCGATAGCCGTCTCTTGGACCCTTACCAGGGCCTCAGGGACCTTTGCTGGAGAGATATCGCGCATGGTTGCCAGCACCTGATCGCCCGCAATGCCGCTTTCAAGGACCGGTGTCTGAGGTAGTCCCAGCTCGCCCGTAATATCTGTGGTTTTAGCAATGGTATAGGTGCTGAGCGAATGGAATGTGACTTCATGCTCGGCGGTAGCCGCATCACCGCTCAGACCTTTGACTAGGCAATAAGAAAAGATGCCATGTCCGAGACTTGCATCTTCATGGGCGTACTGGTCTTCCTTGCAGGCTGAGAGCGTCGCCCAGCCCTCTCCCTCGACAAGGAAATGCTTTTGGATATCCGGCTGAGCCGGTGCCGCCCGCGAGCCGATGCGTCCGGCATGGCAGGCGTCGAAAAAGCGCATGCAAAAGCGGGCCTTCGATTGGCGCAGGTAGTCGTTAATCATGTTCATGGGGATACTGGTGTCGGCTACGACCGACGTCCGGAACTCCTGCGTCAGCAAGTAGCTGTCTTTTGTGTCCCGTGTGCCATGACCGGCAAAGAAGAAGAGCACTGAATCCTCTTTGCCAGCGTGGGTAGCCATGTCGGCAGTGGCCGCTAGTATATTAGAACGGAGCGGCTTCTGGGCGTTCGCATGAGCGCCGTCTGAGAACAGGACGACGCACGCCGGGTCATATTCGCAATACGTTAGAAGGGAATCATAGAATGCCTCCGCGTCAGCTGCACAGAATGATAAGTTGCCAATGCCGGCTTCAGTATAGTCGTTAACGCCTACCACCACGGCGTACCGCTTGGCTTTGCACTCTACGGTGCCTGTCTCTGCCTGGGGTTGTGCCTCAACCGCCATATTGCCTCCTGGTTTCTAAGAGAGAAGGTTACGAGCGTAACCCTTTGAAAAACTAGCCATGCCATTATACACACCCCTGGCTCCCTTATGGCACGTATTTGGCTGAAAAGTACTACGCGCTGTGTTTCAATTCCAACCCTGAGGGTCGCAACTAATTCATAAGTAGAAGTCCCCTATTGATCGATTTAGCTCTTTGTAGAGCGCGTACATTAATAATGAGATAGATAAGCGTGTTGAGATTCTCGACCGAGTGGCCATTACGCACTTTGGGCCGTTCGATGCGGCATCCGCCTGAGCCTGACTGTTGATACGTTCACAGGCAGTACGTTGGGTGTAGATGACGTGGTAGAGCGGACCGGAGCGGTCCAGCAGAGCGCGCATCAGGCCACCCTTCTCCCAGTTGGGATCTTTGACACAGCCCTTGGCCTTGGTGAATTGGGTATGATCACAGGTCTGCCCCGTCGGCTGGGGAAAGAGCAAGGGACAGCGAAAGCGTTGCGCCCGAAAGCCATTGGTGTGCTCAAACTGATAGGTCGGGTACATGCGCAAGCCGGCGAAGCCTCGTGGGGTGCCATCAGGGTCGCGTGGCACCTCTTCGTGACCATGGCTGTTGAGCGGGATGGCAGCAATGCCACCCCGATGAGCCACTGTCTCATAGATGTACCAGTAATCGAAGGCCGCATCGGCCGTCACATGGATCGGGAACTGGTTGGTGGCGAGGACGGTGCGCCGGTAGAGCGGGCGGTAATGGGTGACATCGGCCTCATTGAAAGGCAGGGTGTTCTCGGCCAGCACGACATCGCCGTAGACCGGGTCGGTAGCTGCTGCTACCCCAGAGCCATAGCCCCAGATATACTCCTTGATTTCCTTCTTGGAGCCATCGGGCTGCTGCTGGTTGGTGCTCTTCTTGACGCCGACGCGACAATCAGGATCACCTTTGGGTTGACGGTCTTTGCAGTAGCGATCGCGCATCGACTCGCGCGGGTTGTTTTCGCGCACCCAGGCGTAGATGTGTTTCACGTCGAAGGCCACGACCTCGCCCAAACCCGGAATTTCGTCCTGCAAGGCAGTGACGGTCGCGTGCAAGAGAGCTTGCAGCAGGTCTTGATCGAACTGGCGCAGTTGGTGGCGGAGCCAGTAGTCGCAAGGCACGGTTTGCTCCACATCGAAGCCGTAGGGTTGGCTGGGATCAAGGACGAGGTGAAAGCCCAGGTCGATGACGAGCAGCGGATGCTTGAGCAGAAAGCGACGCAGCTGGGTGGTATAGAGAAAGCCTTCGCGGATGCGGATGAGGAAGACTTTGAGGTAGGCACTGACCGGATGACCTGGCCGTCCACGGGCCGCGTGCTGTTGCTGCCACTGCTCGACGAGCTGCCAATCAACGAGGCGCGAAGAAGCCACGATAGTCTTGCACGACCGCATCGTACTCCAGTAGAGCGGCGAGGATGGACTGGTCAAAAACCACAGAAGACGGTATCATGAACTGGAACTCCTTTCAGAGCAGGAACTTGACAAATACTCTGCAAAGGAGTATCTACCTTTTCAAGTCAAAAGGCAAGCTCTCTTCTGCCAGTCTTCTTTCCGTTCTAGTTTTGAATTACTTGCGACCCTCAACCCTGTCAACCAATCAGCCTACCCGTGTATCGAAAAGTTGCAAAAGTTAGAATTATCCCTGTAGAATAAGCTCAAAATTCCTATTATTCTGCACTCGGATACGATAAATAAATAGAGAGGAACCGCCTATGGCAAATCCAGAGCATCTGGCTATTCTCAGACTAGGAGTGGAACAGTGGAACCTATGGCGAGAGCAGCATCCTGTTTTTCGACCTGATTTAAGTAGAGCCAGCCTCTTAGGAGCAGATCTAAGAAAAGCCAACCTCGGTAGAGCTAATCTCAACGGAGCTTACCTGGTCAAAGCAAACCTTCTCGGAGCCGATCTGAGCTTTGCCAACCTTGTCGGTGCTAGCCTCAGTGCAGCCGATCTGAGCTTTGCCAACCTGAGCGAAGCTGACCTGAGTGGAGCAGACATATGGCGTACTGTCTTTGCAAATGTTGATCTTCGTTCAGTCAAAGGTCTAGTTGCAATCCGGTATAGGGGTCCTTCCATAGTCCAGTTGCATACCGTCCAGCTCCCCCAGGATGGCAGCGCACTCCACTTTCTGCGTGGAACTGGCATTCCTGATGAGTGGATCGACCTCTACTGTGCTACTATGATGCGCCCTATCCAGTATCACTCTATATTTATCAGCTATTCCAGTAAAGATCAGTCATTCGCTGAACGGCTCTATGCAGATTTGCAAGCCAACGGTGTACGCTGCTGGTTTGCTCCTGAAGATATGAAGACGGAGACGTAATTCGGAGCCGGATCGACGAAGCCATCCAGCTACATGATAAGCTCCTACTTGTTCTATCACAGCACTCCATTGAAAGCTCCTGGGTCGAAAAGGAGGTCGAAACCGCCTTTGAAAAGGAACGTCAGCAGAAACGGCACGTGCTCTTTCCGGTTCGGTTGGATGACACGGTGATGCAAACCTCAGAGGCATGGGCGGCAGATATCCGTCGTATGCGTCACATCACCGACTTCACGGATTGGAAAGATTATAATGCGTACCAGAAAGCGTTCGGTCGGTTGCTCCGTGACCTGAAGGCGGAAACATAGCTACGCTCCTGCCTTGAGGTCGCGCAATAGGCGTTCAAATGCTTGTTGGTAGTCATCATGGTTTTTCCAGTGGGTAAAGTCACCAATGTGTCTTGTTAAACGAATGTGAGACGCCCACCCTGTTCGACTTTGCATCACCGTCTCGTCCAGTCGAATGGGGAAAAGGACATTTGGCTTGCCCTCTAGCTCCTTGCCTAAAGCTGTCTCCACTTCATGCTCGATCCATTGACTAGCAACCGAGTGTTCTGAAAGGACAAGTAGCAATTTGTCGTAAAGACGAATCGATTCGTCAATGCGGGGGCGAATTTTATCTCCGATGCGCATATCATGAGGAGCAAACCAGCAACGCACTCCTTTGTCCTGAAGATCGGCATGCAAGCGACGTGCAAGCATTTCATCCTGATGAGCGTAACTAATAAAGCACGAATGATATTGGATGTGACTCATCATGGCGGTAGGATACATATAAATCTGTTCGTCGGAAACACCCGTGCCTCGAAGAAAGTGCAACTCACTGCCGTCTTGGGGAAGTTTCACTGTATACAACGTAACATAAGACGGACCCAGGTGATGGATTTCAACGAGTCCTTTGATTGTACGGAGATCATTATCTGCAAAGATCGTTCCCGCAAGAGCAACCTCGCTGAAATCGGCTCCGCTGAGGTTAGCTCCGCTGAGGTTGGCTTTAAGGAGAAAAGCATTACGAAGAATGGCGTTATTGAGGTTGGCATCGCTGAGATCAGCCCTGCTGAAGACGGCATCTGTGAGCGCAGCTCTGCTAAGGTTGGCTCTGCCGAGATTGGCTTCTCTGAGAACGGCTCTGCTGAGGTCGGTGCTGAGTTTAGCATCTTTGAGAACGGCTTTGTTGAGGTTGACATCTCTGAGGTCAGCTCTGTTGAGATTAGCTTTGCTGAGATTGGCTTCACCCAGGTCAGCTCTCCAGAGATAGGCTCTGTACAGATTGGCTCCGCTAAGATCCGCTTTCCAGAGGTTGGTAAAGGTCAAGTCAGTCTCACTCAGATTAGCTCCGCTGAGATTCATTTCGCTGAGATCTGCTCCACTAAGCTCAGGCATTAACGCTGGGAATTGCAGTCTCATCTCGTTCCAATGCTCCACACCTTGCTTGAGCACATAGAGATATTGCTCCTGAATTGTCATGTATGCTCCTCCTATCTCATACATGCAAATCACGCAACAATCGCAGCGAGAGCTGCCTTTTCCTTTGTGAATACCACCTGCATGCCTGTGTGATGCTATATATGTTGCAAAAGTATTGTGTAATATAGTAAAATGTGTCGTAGCATTAGTATTTAGGAGGAAATAAGTTGCTAACGACCTTCTTCTTAGCGAGCCCTTCACCACCTCCGTCTCAACCAGATTATCTATCGCTCGTAGTTGCCTCAGGTGCTGCCATTATCGCAGCTATCCTTGGTGCACTTTTCACCTACTGGCTGACGCAAAGACAAGTGCGGAGAGGACTAATCTATAGAATCATTTCTGACACACCCATTCTAAGTGCGCAAAAGGAGATTGAAGGCAGGATAAAAATCCTGTTTGATAAGAGCATCAATCAAGAGAGCGCAGACGGCACTTCACAGAAACCATCTGTCAAACGACCGTTTAAAAGTCTAACGGGGATTTTTAACAGAAACTCTAATTTACGTGAAGTCAAAGACCTACGCTTGGCGATTGTCGAGGTGCAAAACGTAGGACGTACATCAATCCTTCCAGGAGAGTTCCTCGAACCCCTCACTTTCTCTTTTACTGGACAAACAGAAGTGTTGGATGCAAATGTCGTGAGTATAGAGCCAGATGACCCCAAGCCAATACTTGAACCTACTTTACATAACGTGACACTTAAACCGTTTCTGCTAAATAGAAATGATAAAGTGAAGCTGAAAGTATTAGCAGCAGGCATTGGTGATATTGAGGTTTCAGCAAGGATAGTGGGGATAGAGAAAATAGTAGATTATCGAGTGGTAGAGAGAAGCAGCCGAAGGCGGAATTTGTGGATTGGAGGAATGTCCGCACTGATCGGGATAATATTATATGTCGTTGGATTAGTATTTATTTTCATTAATACACCGCCTGCTCCAGTTTCACCACCACCATCTCCGTATGTCATATTCATACTTATCATAGGAATGGTCTTTATCTTTAGTAGTCTGGTATTTTTGTTCCCCTATCTTCGGCGTAGTATCCGAAGACGGACATCTTCTGGCTCTGCTTAGGAAAAAAGCCCTTGTTTCGATATTAAGTGAGATTCCTTCTAGATTATTAAAACAGAGTGTATATAAGGAGAGTCACAAGGTACTTTGATTGTTTTTACTCGAACCTGACTTTAGTCTTGGGGTGGACGCAACCGGTAGGCGTCTACTGGCTCACAACGCTGCTCACGTTGGCGGTGGTGGCGCTGTTCAGCGCGGGGCTCGGTGTTGCCCTGGGTGCGGCTATCCAGCGGGTGCAGCCGACGATTCCCATCTCGATTCTCACTGCGATATACCTGTTCTTTCTGGCTGGCGGCACAGGCGTTCTCGCTTTCGAACCTATCTGGTTGCAAAATATTGCTGCCTTTGTGCCTCTGACCTATGGCACCCATGCGTTGCAGATGGCGATTTTCTATGGCTCGTCCGATCAGTTGGGACGGGATGTCGCGGTGCTTGTCGGCTCGGCCCTTGTAACGCTGAGCCTGGGCGTCATTGCCATGCGTAGGGGGATTGCACAGTAGCAGGAGAAGCTGGATTATGCGGGCATTCCTACAGTCATCTTAGGTTGACACAAGATGGCTCGTTGATTATACTCACTGTAGATCAGAAGTTCAGTTTAAGGAAGGAAGATAATTATGAGTAATTTCACTCCAGCGGAGATCGAGTATTTCAAGAGTCAACGCCTGGGTCGATTGGCAACGGTGAACGCGGCAGGTGAGCCGCATGTTGTGCCTGTCAGCTTTCGCTACAACGCCGAACTGGACACCATCGATATTGGTGGCCTCAACATCACTCAGAGCAAGAAGTTCCGCGATGTGGCACGCAACGGGCGAGCAGCCTTGGTGGTGGACGATGTGTTGCCCCCCTGGCAGCCTCGCGGGATCGAGATACGCGGACGTGCAGAAACTGTCGCCACCGGCGGTCAGGAGATCGTGCCGAGTTTTGTGCCAGAGATCATCCGCATTTTCCCCAAGCGTATCATTTCCTGGGGTCTTGAAGGCGAAGCCTATCACTCGAATAGCCGGTCAGTCGGATGATGTAGTCACAAAAAAGCACCTTGAAGGATGTAGACCCCCCTGTTAGTTCATCAGCCCCCAGGGTTTGGCGCGACGGCGTGCCTTCTGTGCCTCCTGGGGGTTGCCTAATGTTTCGTAGACCTCGGCCTTGAGAGTCCAGGCGTGTGTATAGCCGCGGTCTAATTCGGTCGCCTCGTTAAGCGCATCCAGGGCAGCGCGATTATGGCCAAGGCGGAGCAAGGCCTCTGCCTTGTTGCACCATGTCACGGCACTGCGCGGGTTCACAACGAGTGCGCGGCTATAGGCATCGACGGCCCCGGCGAAGTCTCGCAAGGAGGTGCGTGCATTGCCAATGCCGTGCCAGGCCTGAAAGCTCTTCTGATCGTGGGTCAGGGCCTGTTCGTAGGAAGTGAGCGCCTCGCTGGGCATATTCATATCAAGTTGGGCACCGGCTTTGCCGTTCCAGGCAGCGACGTTGTGGGGTTCGATAGTCAGCGCTCGTTCAAAATGGACCAATGCTTGCTGATAGCGTTGCAGGCGATTCAATGCCAACCCTGCACTTATCCAGACCACGGCGCTCTCCGGATCGATCTCAGTGGCACGTTGATAGGCCTCAAGGGCTTTTTTGTAGTTGCCTTGATGGTAGAGTGCGGTCCCCTTGCCATTCCAGGCATGGAAATTACGTGGGTCTATACGCAAAGCTTCCTCATAGGCCTGCAATGCCTGAGAGTAGTGCTGCTGCCTGAGCAATTGGTCGCCTTCCTGGCACTTCTCACGCACGTTCCCGCTGCTAGGAGTTGAGCGGGCAGAAACCTGCCCTGCCCCAATCACTGGCTGCCGACCTGTCGGAGTGTTAGGGGTGTTCCTCTCGCTATTCCCCTGCCCCGGCTGCCCCCCACGCTCCTTGTGGATAGCAGGTGCCGAAGGATTGGTCAGGCCTCGTACCCGTAGAGGCGGCGTTGGGTCGGGTAGGGACCCTTGCGGATACCCATCCCCCAGATGGGGTGCTCTATCTGGGGGATAGGGATGCCCTTGGCGTGTGTCGGGCGATGCGTTCTGCGCGGGAATGCGCAAGCTAGAAGTTGGACGGCAGGATAGATCGAATTGTTGCATAAACTCTAGCATGTTGGCGAAGCGATCCTCCGGATGGATGGCAAGGGCACGCACCACCACGCTATCCAGGGCGGCAGGCAAGTTACTATTGAATATCGATGGTGGCAGGGTAGGTCCGCCACGGGGATCAAGCGGATGGTAGCCTGTCAGCATCTCATACAGTACAACCGCACAGCCATACTCGTCGCTACGTGGATCAACGATGCCGTTGGCCTGCTCAGGTGCCATGTATCCGACAGTGCCTCTGACCGTAATGGTCTTTCCCACTCGTGCTCCAGGTTCGAGTGAGCGGGCGATGCCAAAATCGGTGATTACCAGGCGATGATCCTCTTGGTGAAGAAGGATGTTCTCGGGTTTAATGTCGCGGTGAATGACCGGGCGTGGTCGCGTATGTGCATAGTGTAACGCGCCTGCCAGTTGGTGGAAATTGTGGATAATCTCAGCTGTTGGCAGGGGCCCATTGGCGCTCGCCAATCGGGTACGCAGTGATCCTGCTGTGTAGAGTGGCATCACCAGGAACACGCAGGTGCCATCCCTGCCATAATCGAGAATGGGTGCGATGTTGGGATGATCGAGTGTGGCAGCAATACGTGCCTCGCGCAGGAAATGCTCGCGTTCGCCGGGGGTGGTTCTACTCGGCAGAAGCACCTTGATGGCAACAGGACGAGAGAGGTTCTGATCAACACCACGGAACACTACTGCGTACCCGCCCTTGCTGATCAGTGAATCGACCACGTACCGTGTCAGCAGTGCCGTACCTAGCAAGGGCAATGCACATGCCCGGCAGAACAGGTCACTATCCCGATTATCGTACCCGCAATCGGCCAGGTCAGCGCAGCGTCGCATGCCTTCTCCTCGTTTCTAGGGTAGAGTCTGTGAATTATCCTGGCGGGGCTCGCCCCCACCAGAGCTTTACGAAGCTGCCTGCTCCTGTCCCTGCTTTTCCAACGAACGTGCCCATTCCTGACAAGATAGTGCTTCCTGCACCCTGCCCAGCTTCTCAAGCACAATGGCCTTATTGTGCCAGGCATCTGGCTCTTCAGGAGCAAACGATGTCGCTTGATCGAAAGCTGCTAGTGCCTCCTCAAGGTGTCCTAGTGCAAAGAAGGAAAGCCCTTTATTGTTCCAGGCAGCGATGTCGTGTGCGTCTATGGCCAATGCACGATCAAAAGCGATCAATGCTTCCTGATTACGTCCCAGCTCGTGCAGCAGGCTTCCCTTATTATACCAGGCCGAGATCAACCCCTCATCGTAGTCCAGGGCACGATCGTAGGACGCTAATGCATCCTCATACAAATGCATGGCAGCTAACACATTTGCTCGATTATACCACGCGCCGGCCAGTCTAGGGTCAAGAGAGAGAGCTTCGTCATAAGCTACTAATGCATCTGAAAAGCGTCTAAGGTCGCGTAAGTCATTTGCCTTATCGAACCATAGTGTTGCATTGAGTGGGTCGAGCAAGGTTGCGCGCTCATGCATGGGCAGTGCCTGCTGTGGGTTCTTCATGCGGCGTAAGATGTTCCCTTTGGTGTCCCACAATGCAACATTGTTAGGGTCAAGTTCGAGGGCGCGCTCGACAGCAATCAGTGCCTCATCGTAGCGGTTCAGGCTGTAGAGCGTATCGCTCATTGCTTGCCAGATGATGCTCTGTTTTGGATCGATCACAAGAGCGCGGTCGAATGCTAGCAGGGCCTCCTCAGGACGATTTAGCTCGGCCAATGTCATGCCACGCCCGCTCCACGCATAGACATAGTTTGGGTCTCGTGCCAGGGCCTGGTCGTAGCAATACATCTCCTCCTCGAAGCGCTTTAGTTCATGCAGCACGTTAGCACGCGAGTTCCACAAATCGGGATCATTTGGGTGCAGCGAAAGCGCGTGATCAAAGGCGAGCAGCGCCTCTTCAGCATTCCCTAGATGGAGCAGCGTTGCGCCTTTGCCGCTCCATGCTTCTACTGACACAACGTTTTCTGCCAGTGCCACTTCATAGGCTGCGAGCGCCTCTTCGTAGTGTTGGAGTTCGTAGGCCCGGTTGCCTTCTGCCAGCCAAAAATGGTTTGTTACTCGAGCGTTATTTTGCGCAGGAGCCTGTGTATGCATACCCTCCCTGGTTCTCTTGAGTGTAGTCGGAATGAGTTGAGTGGGCAGGTCGCTATTATAATCATTGTCTAGTTCATCGGTGGGGAGAGACGGCTTAGTTGGCTCGACTATATCATTGGCAACGCGCACGGTCATACGTGGCTTGGGGGAACGTATGTCGTTAGCCTCTGCGTAAAACGCAGACTTCACCAGGAAGAACACCGGTCCATCTTGTCCATAGTCTGTCACGCGGATGCTGCCGGGGTCTTGTATGTGACTGGAGAACGCGGCGGCCAATTCTGCGTCCTGTAGAAAATCCTCACAGTCATTTACACTCGCCTGCCTGGGGATAAGAGCGCGTACAGTTACAGGCAAGCCTTGATGGCGATCAACGGCACGTAAAGTCACGCTGGTGCGATCCTTGCCTATCAAGGCTTGGATTTCATATCGTCCCTGGACTAGTGATCCCCGTGTCGGAATGCCACAGCTAGCGCAAAAGCGTGCTTTTTCTCGGTTCTGAAATTTGCAATCCTCAGTATCCAGGCATATCTGCATAGAATCTTCTCACATCGTTGCCCAACATAATTATTGGTGATATAAGGCACTATGTATTGTACCACACATGGTAAATAAGCCCATCCTGGTCGCTACTAATAAACATAGACCCATCTAGTGCAAAGGCTATACCTGAGTTCCCGTGCTACGAGTAGGTTGCACAGTAGGATTAGGAATAACAGGAGTGGGGAAAGTGCATCCCGATACAAGCAGGATCGAGAGAATGAACCATATATACACAATGCGTAGGCGCATAAGGTGTATGGAGCTCATAGTATCGATCCTTTCTCTGTCCGGTAGTCACTGATGGTTAACTGAGTGGAGTATAGCGAAGGAAAAGGTGATATGCAAGTGCGACGGGAAAATTGGGTGTCCGTCAGATTTTTGCGTGAAGCCTGGCACCCGCAAGGGATGCCACTACGCTCGAATATGCCACATGGGAACTCGTCCAAGCGTAGTGGCATCCCTTGCGGGTGCTCAGGTCGTCGACCTGACATAAAACTTTGACTCTCACTCTGGAAAATTAGCAAGCCCAGGTGATCGTATGCGTGTTGATTGGCCCTTTGAAGAAGAATAAACCTGGTGTGCAGGCATTGAATGGTACCGTGATCGTCACCAGCACACTCTGACCGGGGGCAAGCACCCCACTTTGCGGACTGAAAGTAATATGTCCTGGCACATTCGTAAATGCAAACCAGTGTAGATTACTTTGAGCATTCGGTCTGGAAAGCACTCGTGCGAAGCAGACGTATGCCCCGTTTCTCTGGCAGTCGAGATGCCCAACGATGCTCATCGACAATGGCCGCAGGTCCAGGATCGCTGGCGCTCCTGTAAGTGCTGGCGGAGGCGGGGATGACGTCGGTACTGCTGCCGGTGGAGCCGATGTCGGTACTATTGCGGGTGCCTGTTGCGGTGTGGGTGCCGGAGTAGGAGTCGGCTTAGGCGTTGGCGAAAGAGTGGGCGTCGGGGTTGGGGTTGGTGCGATAGTAGGCGTCGGAGTCGGCGCAAGGGTTGGTGCCGACTTAGGCGTTGGTGCCGATTGCACTGCTGATGCTGCCGAGCCGCAGGCCGCAAGAAAACTGCCGACGATGACTGTACATAAAACAGCTACGATAATTCTCATGAGTGTGCCATTGCGAGAATAGAGCGTGGATAGCTTGCGAATTTGGTCGTGCGACATTTCAGACCTTCCTGATATAAATTCTTTAATCTATTTATTACGCAATACAATTGAGTTTAAAATATGAAAAGTCATTGCAGAGACCTTCCAGAGATAGATACGTAGAAGGTTACTCAAGTATGGTCGTGAAATGTTTTGGAAATATCATATAATGGGCAGTAACAGATTTAGGCAACTTGCTCCAAATATATTTCAAGAGGATGGTGTTATGACAGCTCACAACGATATCTTCGGCGCACGTACAAAACTAGAGAACGCCCAGGGTACAGTCAGCTATTATCGTCTGGAATCGCTCCGCGAACGTGGTCTGCCAGGCCTTGACCTGCAGCGATTGCCGTTTACCGTCAAGATTTTGTTAGAGAATGCCCTGCGTCATGCCGGCGGCGAACTCGTTAACGAGGACGAAGTTTTGTCCCTGGCGCGCTGGATTCCTGGGCAGGCATCGAAGTCCGAGGCAGAATATCCTTTTCTGCCAGCCCGCGTCCTGTTGCAAGACTTTACCGGTGTCCCTGCAGTAGCAGACCTTGCCGCCATGCGCTCCGCAGTTGCCCGCATGGGAGGCAACCCGCAAAAGATCAACCCATTGGTTCCCGCGGACCTGGTCATTGATCACTCCGTCCAGGTGGACATTTTTGGCTCCACACTCGCATTTGCCCGCAACGTTGAGCGTGAGTACGAGCGTAACAGCGAACGCTACGCCTTGCTGCGTTGGGGGCAGCAGGCATTTCACAATTTCCGTGTAGTGCCGCCGGGCACTGGCATTGTCCACCAGGTGAACCTGGAGTACCTGGCCTCCGTTGTAATGACGAAGCAAGAGGATGGCGAGCTTGTTGCCTTCCCTGATTCACTCGTCGGCACTGACTCTCACACCACCATGATTAATGGTCTGGGGGTTCTTGGCTGGGGTGTCGGCGGCATAGAGGCGGAGGCGGTGTTGCTTGGTCAGCCAGTGTACCTGCTCACTCCAGAGGTTATTGGCGTACGCCTCACCGGTTCGCTGCCAGAGGGCTCGACCGCCACCGATCTCGTATTGACCGTGACGCAGATGCTGCGCAAGCGTGGTGTTGTTGGCAAGTTTGTCGAGTTCAGTGGCCCTGGCCTCAGCTATCTGACATTGGCAGATCGTGCTACCATCTCGAATATGTCCCCCGAATTTGGTGCGACCGCGACACTCTTCCCCGTCGATGCCGAGACGCTGCTCTACCTGCGCAGTACCGGGCGCAGCCTGCAGTTGGTTGACCTGGTCGAACGCTACTCGAAGGCACAAGGACTCTTCCGTACTGACGATGCACCTGAGCCACAGTTCGATGATCTGCTCGAACTCGACCTTGGCACCATCGAACCGAGCCTTGCCGGGCCACGTCGTCCGCAGGATCGTGTTCCCATGCAGAATCTCAGCCAGGTATTCCGCGCAGCCTTCGCCGATCGTTTCAGACCATTGGTAGAAAACAGGGTCACGGAGGATGATCTAATTCGCCTGGGAACCGAAGGGGGACAACCCAACCCTGACCCTGTTGTTCAGAAGGAAGATGAGGAGAAGAAACTAGCTTATGGCCATGGTAGTGGCCGTGGCAATGGGCATCTCAAAGATGTCCTGGTGACCATGGGTGATACACAGACGCACATCACAGATGGTTCCGTCGCGATCGCCGCCATCACCAGCTGCACCAATACCTCCAACCCCTCGGTGATGGTGGCGGCGGGCTTGCTGGCAAAGCGTGCCGTAGAACGTGGCCTCTCTGTCAAACCGACTGTTAAAACTAGCCTGGCCCCTGGTTCGCGGGCGGTGATCGATTATCTGACCAATGCTGAGTTGCTGCCATACCTTGAGGCGCTCCGTTTCCACCTGGTGGGGTATGGCTGCACCACTTGCCTTACCGAGGGAACGCCGGTATTGCTTGCCAATGGCACCGCGCGGCGCATCGAGCAGATGCCGGGCGCTGGCGGAGCCGCGCTACTCGCTCCCACTGCGGACGGCAGGCTGGGCACAGCGACGCAGGCCGAGATGATGGTTCAGGGCGAGCGCGAGTGCGTCTCGCTCGTCCTGCAAGACGGGCGCACGTTGGTCTGCACTCCTGACCATGAGATCCTCTGCACGGACGGTCGCTGGGTGCGCGCTGACCAGCTCGTACTGGGCCAGGATCGCGTCGTGGTTGGTCTTGAGGCCCCGTTAGACGAGCCTGGTGACGACGAAGCCGGTTACGCGCTGCATGTGGGCAACCTGACATTCACGATGGACACATCGCATGAACGTCTGCGCACACTGGCGTTAGCGCGCCTGCTCGGCCATCTGCTTAGCGATGGCTCGATCAGCCTCTTGGGGCAGGGCCGGATGCACGTTGGGCAGGTTATGGATCGCGAGGCGGTTCTCGACGATGTTGAGCTGCTTACCGGCTATCGTCCTGCGGCAACGCGCTACGATCAGAGGAAGTGGACCATCGTGCTGCCGAAGCCGCTCACTGACGCCATCAGCATGTTGCCCGGCGTGCGCACTGGGCGGCGCATTCAGCAGGCGCCGACGCTCCCGGCATTCGTGTTGAATGAAAGCTGCCCTCTCACAGTGGTGCGCGAGTTCCTGGGCGGGCTCTTCGGGGCGGACGGTCACGCACCTGTCTTGCACCGTTGGGGCGAGCGCGAGGAGGAGGCAACGCTTCAGCCGCCTGCCTATTCCCAAAGCACCGTACCAGAGCATGTGGAGGCTCTCAAGCAGGTTATGGACGGTGTGATCCGTTTGCTGGCGCGCTGTGGGGTGAAAACCAATGGAGCCAACATCTACGAGTATCCCACGCGCCGTGCAGCTTCCTCGTACCCGGCAGCGCAGGATGGTATCCCGCGCGTGGAGGTTCGCCTGGAGCTTCCAGACGGCCTCTCGTTCGTGGAGCGCGTGGGATTCCGCTATTGTATAGACAAGGCCCTGCGAGCCAGCGCAGCGGCGGTGTATTGGCGTTTGGTGGACCAGATTCATCGGCAGCGCCTCTGGATGTCGGACCGTCTGGAGGAGTTGCATCAGGCAGACTACGAGCTATCGTTCTCCCGTGCACGCAAGATAGCGGCGGTGGAGCTGATGGAGCGCGAGGCAGTAGTCTTCCCTCACTACGCACTATTGGAGGGCCACGACCGCTTTTCGCGGCTGCCACAACCGATGGCACGTAAGTTCCAGCCCCTGCATAGAGATTCCTGCGACTTCCCGTCACCTGTCGAACTGTTCAGCAAGATCGGCGCGCGCGAGTGGTTTGCGCCGTTGCGCTCGCGTGCGGATGCAGAGACTTCGAAGCGCTACTGCATAGAGAAGGAAGCGCGCACGCTGCCGACACTCGCGCTCCAGGTGGTGGAACGACGGCCAGCAGGCAGGCGGGAGGTGTTCGACCTGGCGGTGAACGATCTACATGCCTTCGTGGCAGGCACAGTAGCGGTCCACAATTGTATCGGCAATAGCGGCCCATTGCCGCAGCCAGTCGCGGACGCAGTGGATGAAAACGATCTAGTGGTGGCTGCTGTGCTGAGTGGGAACCGCAACTTTGAAGGGCGTATCCACCCGCAGGTGCGTGCCAGCTTCCTGGCCTCACCGCCGCTGGTCGTGGCCTACGCTCTGGCGGGTACCGTAGACATTGATCTGACCAGGGATCCTGTAGGGACGGATGTCAATGGTGAGGCGGTCTACCTGCGTGACCTGTGGCCCACGCCAGACGAGGTGCGTGAGGTGATCGCGGCATCGCTGTCACCGGAAGTGTTTGAGCAAAACTACGCTCACGTCTTTGAAGGAGACGAGCATTGGCGGGCGTTGACCAACTCTACAGGTGAACTCTTTGCGTGGGACCCCAACTCGACGTATATCCAGGAGCCGCCATTCTTCCATGGTATGCCACCCGAGCCTTCCAGGGCGGAGGCAAGCTCCCCCACTCTACCTCACTCCACTCCCGCCCCTACGGACATCCGCGGTGCGCGGGTGTTGGTGATGGTCGATGACTCGATCACGACGGACCACATTTCGCCCGCGGGCAACTTCTCTGCCACCAGCCCGGCGGGCAAGTATCTGATTGAGCATGGGGTTGAGAAGCGCGATTTCAACACCTATGGAGCGCGGCGTGGCAATCACGAGGTCATGGTACGCGGGACATTCGGCAACATTCGCCTGCATAATCGCCTGGTACCAGAGAAGGAAGGCTACTACACCGTCCACCTGCCCGATGGTGAGCAGACGACCATTTACGAGGCGTCCGTGCGCTACCAGCAGGAAGGGGTGCCGCTGCTTGTGATTGCTGGCAAGGAGTACGGTTCTGGCAGTTCGCGTGACTGGGCTGCCAAGGGACCATTGCTGCTGGGTGTGCGTGCAGCTATTGCTGAGAGTTTCGAGCGTATCCACCGCAGCAACCTGGTGGGTATGGGCATCCTACCATTGCAGTTCAAGCCAGGCGAGAATAAAGAGTCTCTTGGGCTGACAGGCCACGAGGTGTACGATATTCAGGGAATTGAGCAGGGTCTGAAGCCGCGCCAGGAGGTGACTGTGCAGGTGACTCGTGAGGATGGGAACAAGTTCTCGTTCAAGACGGTAGCTCGCCTGGATAGCCCGATCGATGTGACCTATTACGAAAATGGCGGGATTTTGCTGACGGTGCTGAGAAGGCTGATGAAGGAGTAGGCACCAGGCTTCATTTCGCCACTATATGTATTGCCCGTCCTAATGCACTCTCGACCCCTTCTTGCAGTGCTTCGCTCAGGCTGGGGTGGGCATAGAGAATCTCGTCGAGGTCAGTGAGCGTTGCACCCATCTCGATGGCAAGAGCGGCCTGTCCAATCAAGTCGCCAGCACGCGGCCCCACCAGGGTTGCTCCGAGCAGGATACCATCATCGGCGTTTGCGACGATCAGGGCAAGGCCGGTATCGGTTTCTAGCGTCAGGGCGCGCCCGTTCGCTGCCAGGGGGAAGCGTCCTGAGATGACGTTATAGCCTGCATGGGTGGCCTCTGCTGCTGAATATCCGACGGTTGCCAGCTCTGGTGTCGTGTGAACAACAAGTGGCGTCACGAGCGGCGCAAATTGCACCCGCTGGCCAGCAAGCACCTCAGCGGCTACTTTTGCCTGCTTGATCGCGACGCTTGCCAGTGGGCGTTCTCCCATACAGTCTCCGACGGCGTAGATATGTGAAACACTGCTCTGCTGCATCGTATCGACGGCGATGGCGCCGTTGGGAGCAACCTCTATGCCCGCAGCATCGAGGTGCAGTCCTGCGGTATGGGGATATACGCCTTGCGAGATCACAACGGGACGGGCAGTCACGTTTTCGATGGTTGCCTTCGTCACCACCTGCACCCCAAGCTTACGTAATCCTGCCTGTACGAGACGCAAGGCCGCAGGGTCAACGTCGGCCAATATCTGTTCACCGGGGGAGAAAAGTTTGACCTTGACGTCGAGCCGCGCAAAGAGCGTCGCCAGTTCCAGAGCGATATAGTCATCGCCCACTACGTTCAAGGTTTCTGGCAATTCGGGCAGCATCAATGCCTGTTCAGAGGTCAGTACATGTTTGCCATCGTATGGTAGTTGAGGAATAGGAGCGGCGTCTGCGCCGACGGCGATGATACAATGCTCAAATTTGAAGCGATGCGAGCCGTGTTCACCTTCTACGCGTGCCTCCTGGTTGTTCATGAACCAGCCTGTGCCATAGACATACTCGACACGATTGCCTGCCACTAAACGACGTACGCCATCGGCCAGGCGGTCAACGACACTCTGCTTCCACACTTGCATCTTGGCCCAATCAAAGGAAACGGCTTTGGCTTGGATGCCCATTGCAGCCAGTTCTTCCTGGTGCATCTTCTGAAAGCGTTCGCTTGCTGAAAGCAGAGCTTTGAGTGGGATGCAGCCCTGGTGCAAACACGTTCCCCCCGGAGGTCTTGAGTCGATCAGTGTTACATGCTTGCCAAGTTGTGCTGCTCGAATCGCTGCAACGTAGCCAGCTGGGCCTGCTCCAAGTACCAGGACATCGACTGCGGTTGTGACGTCGCCAACGACCATAATGAGCCTCCTGCTAGTTTTATCTCATATCCAGCATTATCTGTTGCGGATTTTCCACCAACGCTTTGAACCGCGCCAGAAATGCCCCTGCCATAGCACCATCTATCAGGCGATGGTCAAACGAGAGAGCCAGCGGCATCATCGGTCGCGCTATGATCTGGCCCTGATGCACGATCGCCTTCTCCTGCAGCCTACCGATCGCGAGGATGGCTACTTCGGGATGATTGATGATAGGGGTGCCACTCCCACCGCCAAAGCTGCCCACGTTGTTGAGCGTAAAAGTGCTGCCACTGAGTTCCCGTGGGAGCAGTGTGCGTTTGCGGGCACCTGCAAAGAGTCGCTCAAGTTCACTGGCGATCGACAGCAGGTTGAGGCGATCAGCATCACGCAACACCGGCACGAGCAACCCTTCTGGTGCAGCGGTTGCTAGGCCGATATGGTACGAGCGTTTGTAGATGATCTCGCGCCGCTCCTCGTCCAGGCTAGCGTTAAAGATGGGGAACTCCTTGAGCAGTGGTAGCAGAAGCTTGACAAGTAACGGCATGTAGGTGAGGTGGATTCCACGCTGCTCTGCCACAGATTGCAAGGCCTGGCGCAAAGCTATCAACGCACTGCCATCGACCTCATCGAAGGAGGTAGCGTGAGGAATGGTGCGCCAGGCATGTTCCATGTGCTCGGCGATGCGCTTGCGTAGCCCCGTCAATGGCTGGCGCTCTTCCAGAGGAGCGGGTTGAGAGACCGATGGTAGCTCTTTTATTTCAGCTGCTGGCGCGGATTGAACAGTAAGCTGCGCCTCTTTCGGCTCGGCTACTGGAGCAGTTTGCGCTTTACTTAGTTCGGCATAGGCCTGCACGTCCTCGATGCTGACCCGCCCATTTGGATTGGAAGCAGTTACTTGCTCCAGGTCAACGCCTAGCTCGAAGGCAAGTTTGCGTACCGCGGGAGCAGCCAGCACACGTTTTTTTGGGGGAGGAGATGCTTCTGCTGTTGAGATGGAAGAAGATGATGCACTTGCTGTTTGGGTAGCAGGATTGGTTGTTACGCTCTTAAATGAGCCACTGTCGTTTGTGGATGAGCGATCATCAGGCGTTTCGAAGACAACCAGGACTTCGCCCACTTTTGCCACCTGGCCTGCCAGCACACGGATATCGCTGATGCGTCCTGACACAGGGGAAGGAATTTCAACGAGGGCCTTATCTGTCTCCACCTCGACCATCGGTTGATCGAGCTTAATGGTGTCGCCAGGCTTGACGAGCCAGCGGGTTATTTCCGCTTCATGCATACCTTCGCCAAGGTCCGGAAGTTTGAATTCCTGCATATACTCATAACTCCTAAAACTACCAGGGCAACCGCGAGGGCCCACCCCGCCCAACCCAGCCACCCTTGCCCCTACTCGATGCGGCTTGGGGGCTCCCTCAAATCTCATAATGGATTTGCGTCTAAAAATTCCCCGATCCAGTATACAATCTGTACCGCTGCATCTTCTTGTAAGAAGTGGCTGGCATCTTCGATCTCATGAGTTACCGCGTGTGGATAGATATGCTGCCACATGCGCAGAACGGGTTCCGAAAGTACAGGGTCCTTCATTCCCCACACCAGGAGTGTTGGGGTACCGGCAAAATGCGCTAGGTCATGTTCAATACGCTTCATCTCTGCGTACGAAGGGTCTGTTTCACTGACGGGTATGTCGCGAGACCAGCACAGCATAGCAAGGCGCGATTCGGGCGTGGGAAAGGGTGCACGGTAAGCGTCCATCACCACTTGCGTCAGGTTCTCAGTGTGAAAGGTTGTTCCTAGCAACGCGGGTTCGAGATAGCCGTTCTTTTCTAAGACAAACTTTTCCCCTCTTGCGGAGCGAATCATTTCCAGCAGTCGAGGAAAAGGGCCACCAGGCCAGGGTGCGAATGCCCAGGTGTTCATCAGGATGAGACGTTTGATGCGTTCTGGATGGTGAGTTGCGAAGCCTAGTCCGACGGGGCCGCCCCAATCGTGGAGCACAAGGGTGATGTTGTGCAAGTCTAAGTGCAACAGGAGGCTTTCGAGATTGGCAATGTGATGCTGAAGTCGATACAGGTATGGTTCTTGAGGCACGCCTGACTTGCCCATGCCCATGTGGTCCGGCGCGATGCAACGATGACGTTGTGAGAGGGTCGGGATAAAGTTACGGTACAGGTAGCTCCATGAAGGGTCCCCATGCACCAGCACGATAGGCTCGCCGTTGCCCTCGTCCACGAAGTGCATCTGAAAGCCGTTGATGTCATGGTAGTGCGGTGCAAAGGGAAAGGTACCATCGAATGTTTCGTCTTTAATAGCTATCAAGTACACCCCCTATGGTTCCATCACCGTCCGTATTGCTGCCAACACTTTTGTTGGGTTGGGCAAGTAATAATCCTCCTGACCAGGCGCGGGGTAGGGAGTGTCGTAGCCGGTGATGCGCCCAACGGGCTTCAAAAGGGAATAGAGGCAGCGTTCGTTGATGATGGCGGTCACTTCGGCGCCAATACCGCCGGCACGGGGAGCTTCATGCACAACTACTGCACGGCCCGTTTTCTCGACGGAGGCGACAATGGCTTCTTCGTCGAGCGGCCAGACTGTGCGCAGATCGATGACCTCAACGCTTGCTTCAAGCTCCTGCTGTGCCTGCTTTGCTGCCTCTAATGCGACCTGCACCATCGCGCCATAGGTAAAGATGCTCACATCCGTCCCCGCTTGCACCGTCTTTGCCTTGCCGAGCGGGATGAGGTAGTGGTCTTCGGGAGTCTCCTGGCGAAATGAGCGGTAAAGCTTGATGTTTTCAAGGAAGAGTACGGGATCAGGGTCGGCGATGGCTGAGGCGAGCAGACCTTTTGCATCGGCTGGCGTCGAGGGGATAACCACCTTCAGGCCCGGTGTTTGCAAGAATACGCCTTCGGGGCTGTCCGAGTGTAGTTCCGGTGTGCGCACACCTCCGCCGTATGGCGCACGCACGACCATCGGGCAAGTGAACACGCCGCCACTGCGAAGACGCATGCGCGCTGCCTGTGACACCAGTTGGTTCATACAGACGTAGAGGAAGCCTGCGAATTGGATCTCGGCCACGGGTCGTAAGCCATAAATAGACATGCCAACGGCGCTGCCGATGATGGCCGACTCTGACAAAGGGGTATCGAAGACACGCTTTTCGCCAAACTTGCGCTGCAGGTGCTCGGTGACGCGGAACACACCTCCGTTGATGCCAATATCCTGTCCAAAAAGCACGACTCGCTCGTCTCGCTCCAGCTCCAGCCTGAGTGCATCGTTGAGCGCCTCGATCATGGTCATTTGCATACGCTCATCGTCCTTTCTGTTTGTCCTGGTCCGCGTAGCGCAGGAGATCACGACGCTGCTCTTGCAGGCGCGGGGAAAGGTTGGCAAATGTCCAATCGAAGAAACTATCGGGAGCAGGGGGCGGCATTGCTTCGGCTTCCCGCACCGCTTCGTTGATTTCTTCCTCTACTGTTTCGATGAGCTGTCGATCCCGTTCCTCGTCCAGCAGATCGCGTTTCATCAGGAAGCGTTTGAAACGCAAGATGGGGTCTTTTGCGCGCCATGCTTCTATCTCTGCCGTATCACGGTAGCGTGTGGGATCATCGGCGGTGGTATGGGCACCGATGCGGTATGTCAGCGTCTCCACGAGCGTCGGCCCATGTCCCGAGCGGGCATTCTCGATGGCCCTATGCATGACATCGTAGACAGCAAGGATGTCGTTACCATCGACCAGTTTCGACGATATGCCGAAACCAGCGCCGCGAGCGGCAAATGTTGGAGCGGCACTCTGCCGGTGACGCGGAACACTGATGGCCCAGCCGTTGTTCTGCACGACCAGCACGATAGGAGCCTGGAAGATGCCTGCAAAGTTCAATGCCTCATTAAAATCGCCCTCGGAGGTTGCGCCGTCGCCGCATACACCTACGGCTACTACTGGGTCACCGCAGATTTTAGCTGCCATAGCCAGGCCAACAGCGTGCAGCATCTGCGTGCCGATTACAATCTGGATCGGTAAGCAGTGCGCCTCCCTGGGATAGGTGGGTGTGTAGCCGCGGAACGAATACGTGACTGTGGGCAAGGGGACGCCTTTGACAAATAAGGAGGCAATTTCACGGTAGGAGGTAGTCAGCCAGTCCTGTGGCTGCATGGGAGCAGCCAGTCCTACGGCGGTTGCCTCCTGGCCCATCAGTGAGCCAAACGTCGTGGCTCGCCCCTGTCGTTGCAGAGCGATGATTTTGTTCGAGTATGCCCGGCCTAGTTGCATGAAGCGGTAGAGACTGAGAAGACGTTCTGCGCTCAGGTCGGGCATTTTGCCTATCAGATTGCCCTCAATATCGAGAATTTGGTGGGGGGCTGTGTCGTGTTCGGTTTGTTGAATGGCCATATGGCGCTCCTTAAATATACCATCAAAACAGCCAGGGAGCTTCCTGCCTCCTCCGTTCCTCATACTCCGCGATTTCATCGCCATGACTCAGCGTCCAACCGATATTGTCCAGGCCCTGAAGCAACGCCTGCTTTCTGAAGCCATCGATCTCAAAATGCAGTGCACGTCCGGTTGGAGTCGTCACTGTTTGCGCTGCGAGATCGACATGCAGCGTGTACCCTTCTGTTGCCTCGACCTCTGCGAAGAGTTCCTGGACTATGGCATCATCGAGCGTCACGGGGAGGATGCCGTTGTTGAAGCAGTTGTTGTAGAAGATGTCAGCAAAGCTGGGCGCGATGATGCAACGAAAACCGTATTCTCGAATGGCCCACGGTGCGTGTTCACGCGAGGAGCCGCAGCCGAAGTTATCACCTGTTAGCAGGATGCTTGCCCCCTCGTAGCGGGGCTGGTTGAGCACGAAATCAGGGTTGAGTGTCTGGGCTGTGCTATCAAGATAGCGCCAGTTGGCAAAGAGCACCTTGCCAAAGCCTGTGCGCTTGATCGATTTGAGGAAACGGGCCGGGGTGATTTCGTCGGTATTGACGTTGACGCGGTCTAACGGTACAACCAGGCCTGTCAGTGATGTAAATGGTTCCAATCTTTTTTCTCCTTATGTACTACAGATTTCTTATATCCACGAAGTGTCCGGCGATAGCAGCAGCGGCGGCCATGGCAGGGCTGACCAGGTGCGTGCGTCCGCCGCGACCCTGGCGACCTTCAAAGTTGCGGTTGCTGGTCGAAGCGCAGCGTTCCCCTTCGGTTAGTTGATCGCCGTTCATGGCGATGCACATGCTGCAACCGGCTTCGCGCCACTCGAAGCCGGCCTCGCGGAAGATGTCGGCCAATCCCTCTTCCTCAGCCTTACGGCGTACTTGCATTGAACCGGGTACGACCATTGCCCGTATGCTGGGTGCGACGTGTTTGCCCTTCACATATTGTGCAGCCATACGCAGGTCTTCCAGGCGCGAGTTGGTACAGGAGCCAATGAAAACGGTATTCAGGGGGATCTCGGTGATCTTCTGCCCTGGTTTGAGACCCATATATTGCAAGGCTCGCTGGTAAGCTTTGCGCTTCTCAGGGTCTTTCTGCTCGGCAGGGTCGGGCACGACACCATTGACGTCGACGACCATGCCCGGGTTGATGCCCCATGTCACCTGTGGCCCTAAGCCATCAACGTTGACCTCATGTACGGTGTCGAAGTGTGCACCGGGATCGCTGGGCAGTTGTCGCCAGGCAGCTACCGCTTGCTCGAAAAGCTCTCCCTTGGGGGCATATGGACGTCCCTTGATGTATGCGAAGGTGGTCTCATCGGGAGCGACCATGCCAGCGCGTGCGCCTGCTTCGATTGCCATGTTACACAGAGTCATGCGCCCTTCCATTGAAAGGTCTCGCACAGCCGCGCCGGTGAACTCGATGACGTGCCCGGTGCCGACGCCGGTGCCCAATTTGCCAATGATGGCAAGGGCAAGGTCCTTCGCTGTGGCTCCTGGGGCCAGTTTTCCTTCGACGCGGATGTTCATTGTCTTTGGGCGTTGCTGTAACATGCACTGCGTCGCGAGCACGTGCTCAATCTCGCTGGTACCGATGCCGAAGGCCAGCGCCCCTAGCGCCCCGTGGGTTGAGGTATGCGAATCACCACACACAATGGTCATGCCCGGTAGGGTGAGCCCCTGCTCCGGTCCTATGATGTGGACTATTCCCTGGCGTGCATCAGCCATATCAAAAAGGGTGAGACCGAAGTCGCGTGCGTTCTGCTCCATGGTGGTGAGGCATAATGCGCTCTCTTTATCTACAACGTCGAGCATACGTCGCCCCGGCACTGTTGGTACGTTATGATCGAGTACGGCGATGGTAGCGTCGGGTCGATGTACTTTGAGACTCGCAGCACGCAGCCCGGCGAATGCCTGCGGCGAAGTCATTTCATGTACAAGGTGGCGGTCAATATAGAGGATGGTGGATTCTCCAGGAACGTCTCGCACAATATGTGCGTCCCAGATTTTCTCAAACATTGTCTTTGGCATAGATGTGTCTCCAAGATGTCTGCGCACAAACAACACTTACCTGCATCATAGCACAAAAATCTATTATGATGGTGCTGCATTCAAGGAGTGCGGTGCATTTTTGCGCAGGGAGCTTGGTTGAGAGTCCGCCAGACTCTCTTGCCACGCAAGGAGTTACCTGTGTCCCCCAGATAGGGTGCTACATTTTAGCCTACCCTGTTCCTTCCCACAAAGAAATGAACCACACCCGCATCCAAGAGAGAAGCGAGATACCTAGCTGCGTTCCCACCGGACGCTGAATGCCGTGCCACCGCCGAACAGGTCGGATGTTTGAGCCTTGAAAGCACCAGCGTTTACGGAGAACATGAATATCTCTGCTGTGGAAGGGCCTGCGTTGATGGGCTTACCGTTGGCAAGGCAACCTGAGATGGTGACGGTGCCAAATTTGGCCAGCGGCAATACATGGTTTGAAGTGTCTGAAACTGCCTCGACAATGCAATCGGCGGAATCCAGGTGCGCTCCTGACTTCTTTCCCTGGTGTGTATAACTCCAGTTCTGACTGGAGTCATGTAACTGGAAATTGAACACTCCTTTCCTTACCAGGGTTACACTGGCACTCATCTGATCACCGGGATTCACAGGAAAGCTGAGTGTTTGGGCGGCTGCGGGGAGAATTTCGAAGAAGGCAAAGTACTGTGGATGAAGAGCATTGGCGCATTCAACCACAATGCCGTCCTGCTCAAGATCATTGCTGTGGGTAAGTCCGCCAATGCCAACCCAGATGCCCAGTGCCTGCTTGGAGTTACTACATTTGACGGCGGGCACCCGCCACGAACCTGCTACTGAGGTGAACTTACCGTTACGGCTGGCGTATCCTGCATAATTCTGGCTATTGAGAGTTTGGAGTGCTGGTGCGGCATGTGAAGGCCTGGTTAAACTCAAAAAGACAACGGCCATGATGATTGCTGCAATCAGCGTCAGGGCAATGGTCGATCTAATGAAACCTTTCATTTGTGGTACTCCAATCAATAATGAAAGTGGAGTTCACAGGGACCAAAGGCGGCAGCCCCTTGTGTGGGAGTGTGGGATATTCTCACGACTCCTTCTCCCCAACAGACATTGATACTAAATCCGGTGAATCACTGTTAAAACGATGCGGGTCTGAATTTTTCGGGGACAGGATTCCTGACTAGCCCCGGCAGACTTTCATGACGATCGACCTAACAGGATTTGATATGAGCATGCTGTTGAACCTTTATGATTGTACCACGTAGCAATTGGGAGATGGCTATATCTGGAACGAGAAATGGGAGAGAAAGGCTATATCATGTGCGGCACGACTGCCCGGCACAACAGGTAGACGCCCCGCACGATGAATGCCCCGCGATAAATCGGGGGCACATGCTCGATAAATCGTCATTCTACGTAGGCACCCGGCCTGGGGGACAGGTATCCCGATTTATCGCGGCACCACCCTAGGCACGCTCGGTGCCGATCAACCGGGCCAGCGCCAGGGCGATCAGGATGATGAGCCCGTTAGCGGCGTCGATCCAGAACGTCTGGATCTGCGAAAGGATCAGGATGTTTTGAACCAGCGCCAGCAAGATGACGCCGGTGAGGGCACCAACCATCCGCCCGCGACCGCCTTCGAGTGAGATCCCTCCAATCACAGCAGCCGCAAAGACTGAGAAGATGAGGTTGCTGCCCTGGCTGGCGGTCACCGCCACTACCTGCCCCGCCGTCATCAGGCCGGCGAGCGCGGCCAGGAGGCTGGCGACGATGAAAACGCCGATGCGGACCCGGTCCACGTGGATGCCCGCGGCCCGTGCCGCTTCCGTATTGCCGCCGATGGCGTAGATGGCGCGTCCGACCCGGTGATACCTCAGGAAGAGCGCCGAGAGCAGGAAGATCGCACCGGTGACCCAAACGGAGACGGGCACGCCAAGGAGGTACTGCGAGCCCAAATAGATGTACGCGTCGGGCAGGTGGTAGATGGTGCGCCCACTCACGATTCCCACCTGAATGCCGGTCAGGAGGATCAGCATGGCCAGCGTAAGGATGAAGGCATTGAAGCCCAGCTTGATCACCAGGAAGCCGTTAAGTGCTCCAACGGCAAGACCGACCAGCAGGACGATCGCGATCCCGAGAAATGGGTTCCAATCGGTGCCCAGGCCCTGGCCGTCCTTCGAGACGATCAGCCAGGCCCCCAGCATCGGCGCCATGCCGTACGTCGCTTGAAGGGACAGATCAAACTTGCCGGTCAGCAGGATCAGGGTCTCGGCCGCCACGACGGCGCCTAACGCAGCGGATTCTTGCGCGACGTTGATGAAGTTATCCGTGGTAAAGAAGGCCGGATTCACAAAGGCGCCGATGATCAGGAGGAGGACGATCACCGGAAGCAGGGAGAGTTCCCGGATCCAGTTGGCCATAACGTGTCGGCCATGGCGCCGCAGCGTCCCGGCGATCGTCTGTCCCGGCCGGTCGACCGGACGCTCTACTGTCGATTTACTCATCACGATTCCTCCTTACTCATTCCGATTCTCCTCGCGCGGAGGTCGGCTCGAGGCCCTCGACCGCAGCGATCAGCTCATGCCGGTCCCAGGGCGGCTGACGGTACTCCTTGACCAGTCTACCCTTGACCATGACGAGCAGCCGCGTGCAGATGCGCAGGTCCTCCAGATCGTCGGAGACCAGCAGCACCGCCGTGCCGCCATCGCGCGCCGCGTCGACCACGTTGAGGAGCGACTCCTTGGCAGCCACATCAACGCCGACGGTTGGCGTAACCGCGACCAGCACCGCCGGATGCCGGGCCAGTGCTCGCCCGACAACGACTTTCTGCTGGTTCCCCCCACTCAGCTGCTCGACCCGCTGGTCGAGGCCGCTAGTGACGATACCCAGCTGTTCCACCAAACCGGACGCGACTCGGTCGCGTCCGGAGCGCGAAACGATCCCCCAGCTCGATAGACGGTCGAGGATGCATACAGTCAGGTTCTCGCCCACCCCGAGGTAAGGAACGAGGCCGCGCGCGTGACGGTCCTGTGGTACATACGCAACACCTTGTCGCAGGGTTGCATCCACCTTGCCCGCATGGATCGGTTTGCCGTCCAGCCTGATTTCGCCTGATACCGGCTTCACCAGGCCGACCACGGCGTCCGCAACGGTCGCAGTGCCGGAGCCCTGCAACCCGACCAGGCCGACGCACTCGCCCGGGCTCACCGAAAAGCTCACGTCCTGCACCGGGCCCAACGTGGCCGGGACACGCAGGTGTGAAATTTCGAGCCGCGGCCGAGCCGACGCGATGACTCGCATCGGGGCGGCGATCTCCGTTGCCCGCTGTGGGGCGACCCCGACCATAGCCTCGACCAGGCGGTCCTGCTTGATCTCGCCGACCGGCGCGCTCAGCACGCGCTCGCCGTCGCGCAGCACGGTAACTCGGTCGCACACCTCATAGATCTCCTCCAGGTGATGGGAGATGTAGAGGATACCGACCCCGCTCCCTTTGAGCCGATGGATACTTTCAAACAGGCGTTCGATGGCGGCCTTCTCCAGCGATGCTGTGGGCTCGTCGAGGATCAGGAAGCGCGCGCCGACTGAAAGCGCGCGCGCAATCTCGACCACCTGGCGCTGCTCAACGGTGAGGTCCCGCGCGAGGCGGTTGACGTCCAGATCGAAGCCCCAGTCGAGCATAACCTGGCGCGCGCGGGACCGCATGGCACGCCAGTTGACGATACCGTGGTCATCTCCTGTTGCGCGATTGAGGAAGACGTTCTCGGCGACCGTAAGGCTGGGCACCACCATCGACTTCTGGTAGACGCACGCGACCAGGCGCTGCCAGGTGGCGCGATCCGCCAGGCT
>WNFA01000552.1_pt1 | contig 29821 bp, 20 predicted proteins | sample 5400481 | NCBI WGS metagenome assembly WNFA01 (sample SAMN13153340, study PRJNA577476) | soil metagenome | isolation source: 120 cm saprolite under Douglas fir tree site 2 hole 1 replicate 2 | place: USA:California | collected 2015-04-18 | reverse complement strand
TGATATTCTTAGATACTCAGTAGAAAACTAAAGGCGTAGGCCGTCTTCCATTAAAGATTGACGCTGAGGCACGAAAGTCGGGGCAGGAAAAAAGATTAGAGACCTTTGTACTCCCGACCGTAAACGATGAATGTAAGATGCTCTAGTGATGACTCGGGTATCGAAGTGAAATACGATAAACATTCCGCCTTGCCAGTATACTTGCAAAAGTGAAAACAAAAAAATTAGTCGGTTCTAAAGCAAACGAAGTGAAGCATGATGTTTAATTCGACAGTCCGCGAAAAATCTTACCACGCTTTGAATAGCTCTCATACCACCCAGGTAAAACCAAGGTGTCTTGAGTTTATTTTGTTTATTTAACAAAATTAGCATACAGGTGTTACATAGCTGTCTTCAGTTCGTGGCGTAAGCTGTAAGGTTAATTCCGATAACGAACGCAATCCCTACCATTAATTTTTACTTAGTGGTGATTCTTTGATATAAAGAGTATTATGGGTCCAAGACAAGTCCTTATGACCCGAATAGTGTGGGCTACAGTCGTGCCACAAAAGTCTAGACAAAGTGAAGCAATACTACCCTTTAAGGGTTACAGAGGAGCTAATCATCAAAATAGACTAAAAACGGATTGTTGCCTGAAACTCGGCAGCATGAAGGAGGAATTTCGAGTAATCGTTGATTAGTACGCAACGGTGAACTTTTAATTTGGAATGAACTAATTGTCGGTCAACGTACGAAAGCTAGTTAATGAGGAAGTTCTATTATAATATCATTTCTATAAATAGATGTGTTGTGACCTCTATTTAGAGTATGGTGTTTGTGGTTCCAATCATTGATAGTGATTGAACGTAAGTCCTAGCAGAGTAGCCGTAGTGGAAGCTGTGGCTGTATTATTTATAATTTTATCTACAAGGGAATAAAATTCCTACGATGTGGGGTTTCCATAAAATATGATTAAATCTACATAACAATTTACCCCTTTCCAGCCGCCAATACCAAAGCCAAAGCGGCTTATATTTATAATTGTTATTTAATATATAATATATATTTTATATTGTTCTAAGCATAAATAATAATTTATTAGTCAAGTTTTATTCTTAATTATATTTTTATAACAGGATATTCCAAAAAATAGTAATATTGAACCTGATACTTCCACATATTACTATCGTAATATCAAATATTGTTTAATAGAGCCTTTACTAAAAGAGTAATAAACAAAAGTGTTATAGGAATTATGGCAGAGCGGTTTAATGCGGCCGTCTTGAAAACGGTTTACTTAATAGGTACGTTTGTTCGAATCAAACTAATTCCGAATGTATAATATATATATATACAATAGAACTGTATATATTAAAACTTGTTACTAATATATACTAGTTTTATGTTATTGTTATTTTTGTTCTGTGTATTCGCACTTAATAAATATTTATAAGAATACTGCATTTATCCTTAAATACCTACCTTTCCAAAGTTTACTATCGTTCTTTACTTAGAAAAGCTTAGAGCAGTAATAATACTATTATAAAAATATTACTATATGTTATTATCGTTTACAAGTTTTAGGCCTACTATTGTCTACAAATTTGGAGCATATTATATCTATTGTTATAAATAGAAGCGTATGGTGCAGTGGCTAGCACGTTTTGTTGATGACGAAAAGACATTTGTTCAATTCAAATTACGCTTACTTTAATTAAGGGATAGCATTCCTGTATTATATAAGGAATATAAAATTATTATATGTATCTCCCTGTTATTGTACTAATAATATTTATAAAGAGTTTTTATTTTTGGATTATTAGACTAATATATTATATATAGTTTAATAAAGTTTATATAATTATAACATATGGCCTATATTCCATGTGGTTATTTCAATATTTAATATGTAATATACTACATATTATAAAAATAGTAGTTATAGAGTATAATATCATTTATATCTCAGCAGTAAACTAACTGGTAAGTTACACGCTTTGGGTGTGTGTTTTGTTGGTTCGAGTCCGGCCTGCTGAATTATTTATTCCAAATAGGAATATAGAGCAAAGTGTCATATCTGTTAACGTTTTTATACGTTAACTAGTATACTAAAAATTTAATTTAAAAACAGGAGCAATGCTCCTGTTTTAGCCAGTATAACTGTGTAGTATACATAGGTAGTCTCAATAGACTCGCTATCTATTATTAATAATATTTAATAATCAAAATGGTAGCCTCATTAAAAAAGTTTAATGCTTACATTATTATTAATTGTACCTTTAATTGGATCTTTGTTATTATTACCAATTAATGAAAATCCAAATAATTCAGAGTCTCTAATTTTATCTAGAAATAAAATGAGACAAATAGCTTTAGCAGCATCTTTATTAAATTTAATCATATCTATAGTTCTTTGAATCCAATTTGATTCCAGTACGAGTCAGTATCAATTTGTAACAAATATAGTTCCAGAATTAGGTTCTACTTCCCTAAGTATAAATATTGGTGTAGATAGTCTTTCAATTTATTTTGTGCTATTAACTACATTTATAACTCCTGTATGTATCTTATCCAACTGAGAAGATATAAATATAAATTTTAAATACTTTTTAATATCATTTTTAGTTTTAGAAACATTACAAATAGGTTTATTTATATCTTTAGACTTATTAGTGTTTTATATTTTCTTCGAAAGTGTATTAATACCTTTATTCTTAATTATTGGAATATGAGGTAGTGGTTTAGTAAGAGTTCGAGCATCATTTATGATATTCTTATATACATTATTTGGTTCTTTATGAATGTTATTAGCTATTGTAGTAATGGCATATAACTATGGTTCAACAGATTTACAGTTTATGCAATGAGCTGGAGAGATTAGTTTAGAATCTCAAAAATGATTATGATTAGCATTCTTTATTAGTTTTGCATTTAAAACACCTTTATTTCCTGTACATATTTGATTAAATTGAGCTCATACTTCAGCTCCACTTGGAGGTTCTATTATATTAGCAGCAGTAATTTTAAAATTAGCTACTTACGGTTTCTTAAGAATATTACTTCCAATATTCCCAGATGCTACTCATTTTTATAGTCCCTTAGTACAGACATTAGCTGTAATTACTTTAGTATATGCCTCATTAGCTACTTTAAGACAAACTGATTTAAAAGGTATAGTAGCCTTAAGTTCTGTTTGTCATATGGCTGTAGTAATATTAGGATTATTCTCTAATACTTTAGTTGGTATTGAAGGATCAATATTATTAAGTTTAGCCCATGGATTTGTTAGTCCAGCACTATTCCTTTGTGTAGGTGGTATTTTATATCATAGATTCCATACTAGAACTATCAATTATTATAGAGGTATAGCTTTAGTTATGCCAGTATTTACTATTATGTTCTTCTTATTTACACTATTTAATATGGGAGTACCTTTATCTTTAAACTTTGTAGGTGAATTCTTATCGTTATCAGGAATTTTTCAAAGAAATCCTATTATAGGAGCACTAGGGTCAACAGGTATCTTCTTTAGTGCTTGCTACTCTATCTGAATGTATAATAGAATTTCTTATGGAGCCTATAGTAAATATTTACCAGTAACAAAAGATGTATCTAGAAGAGAATTTATGCTTTTATTAACATTATTAATACCTACTTTAGTTTTAGGTATATTCCCTAATACTATATTAAACACTTTACATTTATCTGTTACAACTTTATTATATCAAGTATAATATTTTTACTTATAACCCCTTCTCTATTTAGATTAAGATTAGGTTTATAACCACACTATCAGTCTTTAATATAAAATATATATAATATATATATATATATCTATAAGATAGAAAGATTAAAAGTAGTTTTAATTCAAAACTTTTTACTTGTTCTTATTAGTTTATAACTAATTGCTTCATAAATTTATTATCCTTAATTCAATAATGAAGCGGAACAGCCCCTTTATATTAGGGCAATATAATTTAAAAAAATTTTAATCAAATGCCACAATTAATTCCATTTTATTTTTTAAACCAATTATCATTTGCATTTTTAACTTTATTAGCTTTAATTTTTGTTTTCTCTAAATACATTTTACCTTTATTTACATTACAACAAGTAGCTAGAATGTATATTGTAAAATTAAGTTCTAAATCTTAATAATATATTAACCCCTTCCTATATTAATTACTAAGTGTAAGGTAGGTATACTTCATTATTTTAAAATAAGAAAACATTATATGTTTGTATAATATACAAATTTAAATATCTATAAAGATATAATATATTGTTATTCTTATAATATTTTATTGTTGGTCGATATTGATATAAAAGTATCGGTGCATATATGGAAAACACTAGAAAGTAATTTAAAGAGGTTATTTCGGAAATCATAGCATTTTTAGAGAAAAAGGAAACTTCAATGAGCAGTTCTTCAATTAATTGAAAAATGAATTGCTATCCTAAGGGAAACCTTTTTTATTATAACTTCCCGAACCAAATCATTGTAGTAAGGAAAGGAAAGGAAATCAACTGAGACTCTGTTAGTAACGGCGAGTGAAAACAGACTAGCCTTTAATCATTATTAATAATTATTTTATACTTTATTTAAAAATAGGGTAGTTCTTTTCTTTAAAGAACATTAAGTTAAAATTGGGTATTTTTACGTAATGTAAAATATAGATTTCGGTCTATATTTTAAACCATAGAGGGTCATAGTCCCGTTATTAATAAATAATTCTTAATTTTGAATCATATAATCATGAGTACGACGAAGGATATTTTGTCGGAATATAGGGGAACCATCCTCTAAGGCTAAGTACTCTAAAAATAGCGATAGTGCAAAGTACTGTAAAGGAAAGTGCATTAAATACGAGCTGTAAGCTCGGACAACACGAAATGAAGAAGTAACTTTATAAGCAGCAGGAGTTAATACAAACGACTGCGTACCTTTTGTATAATGGGTCAGCAACTTAATAGGAGTAGCAAGGTTAATAACCTTAGCGAAAGCGACTAAAAACATATGTTTTATGGTATAGTTACTCGTATTAGACCCGAAGATAGGTGATCTTGCCATGATCAGGGTATAATGGCCCGAACGGTTAAATGTTGCAAAATTTTCCGATGAATTGTGGTAAGGGGTGAAAGGCCAATCTAACCTATTGTGCTGGTTTTCCACGAAAGATATTTAAGTATCACATCAATATAGAGATTTATGAAGGTACAGCTTTGATTACCATACGTTAAAGTTAAATTGGGGGGCTTTGCAACCCTACCTTTGGTAGTTAACCTCGGAATTACATAAATTGTTTATTGATAGCCAGACTATTCATGATAAGGTGGGTAGTCGAGATGAAAACAGTCGTGAGCACACGTTTAAGGTTCCAAAATATCGTTTAAGTGAAAATAAGGAAGTTTTTCTCCGTATACAACTATTCAATTCGCCTGGCAGTCGCGAGTGTTTGAGATCGTGTAACAACGCAATAGTCTAAATTTTATTTTTATAAATAAAACCGGAGAAACGCGCCGAAAATTTAACGGATCTATGACGATTACCGATACTGTGTTATTTTATATTTCTAATATAAAGTAGGTAGTGGAACATTCAGTGAGGACGAAAAACAGTGTTTCATTGTTTGGACAAAACTGAAGAGATTATGCTGACATGAGTAACGTAAAAAATTCCTATAATGGAATTCGCCGAATACGAGAGGGTTGTTAAGCTAGGTTAAACCTCTTAACGTGAATGCGGCCTCTAAGGCAGAAATGTCGATGAGTATAGTAAAGAAAATCCTTATATGATTCATATAAGATTACTTTTTTATTAAGTTACTTAATTTTTAATTAAATTTAGACTTAAGAAGAGAGAATTTAGATCTTGAAAATAATTTACTAGTCCACCGTACCCTAAACCGACAAAGGTTCGTAGGTAGAGTATACTAAGGCGATGAGATAATGCTTGTTAAGGAACTCGGCAAATTGTTCTCATAAGTTAGACGAGATGAGAAACCATCGTAAGATGGTGTCACAAAATCGGGCGCACCGACTGTTTACTAAAAACACAGATAACTGCTAAGATTTTATATATTTGTATAGTTGTCGAATTTTGCCCAATGCCATTAATATAAACAAGGTGAGTTATTTTTACCAAGTGAAAATCTGGTCAATGGCGGTCTTAACCATAAGGATCCAAAGGTAGCAAAATTCATTGTCCGCTAAATACGGTCCTGCATGAATAAAGTAACGATTGCGCCACTGTCTCTACAAGTATCTCAGTGAAATTGAATTAGCCGTGAAGATGCGGTTTGTCTATGGTCGGACGGGAAGACCCTAGCAGCTTTACTGTAAGTTGTTATCACATTTTTTTGAGTTAGGTGTAGCAATATAAGGGAGTCGACATGACGAAAGTGAAAGACCTTAACTAATTTCAATTGAATGTTAAACCTTTTTTAAGGAAACATATGACAACCTGGCAGTTTGTCTGGGGCGGAAGCCTTTAATAGAGTATCAAAGGCATCCAAAATTTAATTATTAATAATAATTATTAGGTAAATATAACCATATTAAGGTTTGCTAAAATCGGATGGAAATCGATTAACCATGTAAGGTTAAGAAGGCGTAATGGCTTAAGCAAGCTTGACTGAGAGACCTATAAGTCGATCAGATTCGCAAGAAGGGCATAGTGACCCGGCGGTATATTATGGAATAGCCGTCGTTCAATAGATAAAAGTTACGCTAGGGATAACAGGCTAGTCGCGGGAGAGAGTTCATATCGATACCGCGGATCGGCACCTCGATGTCGACTCATCTTATCCTCCGGGTGTAGGGGCTCGGAAGGGTTCGGCTGTTCGCCGAGTAAAAAGGTACGTGAGTTGGGTTTAATACGACGTGAGTCAGTATAGTCCCTATCCTCCATAGATATAAAGAGTAAAAAAAGGATGGCCTCTCAGTACGAAAGGATCAGATGGCTGTGTTTCTATAGTGTACCAATTGTATTTTTATGCATAGTTGGGTAGCCACAAACATAATGGATAAGAGCTGAAAGCATATTAAGCTCGAAACCAACCTTTAGATACTCTGTACAAATAAGAAATAGACTATTTCTTTAATAGGATGCATGTGCAATAGGCGTAAGTCTTTTAGCTTAGCATTACTAATTTATTACATCACTTTCTAGTTCCATATATTTAAACTCTTTATACATTTTTCTTTCTTTTTATTTAATAATGTATAATATAACTTTTTATAGTATTAGATGTCTTATAGACACAAGCGAACATGCTGAAATTGGTAGCCAGTCTTTTCTTAAGAAAAAGTGGATTTAATCCGTAAGAGTTCGAGTCTCTTTGTTCGTACGCTGTGTTCACTGTTCCTTTCATTTTTACACGAAAGATCGTATTAATCTACGATACGAGTATGCTGAAATTGGTAGCCAGGCTGTATTTAGGATACAGTGTCATTTGATTTAAGAGTTCAAGTCTCTTTACTCGTAATTTAGCATTAAATTTTTAATAATAACGTTAATATATTTAAATACTTAAAGTAGTATAAATTGTGTACAATATTCTAAAATAAAGTAGAGATTAATATAATTAAATTAAAAGAAGAATAAGTGAGTGTCGTATAATGGTTATTACCTTTGCCTTCCAAGTAAATGATCCTTGTTCGATTCAAGGTACTCATATATAATAATACGTATATTACAAAATATAATTATTAAATCACCTACACATCTTTAGCTAAATGGTACAGCGTTTGCCTTCGAAGCATAAAGGTACGAGTTCGAATCTCGTAGGATGTTGATACCTTATTAACCTCTTATCGAACAAGTATTCGTGTGATTTGTGCTTAAACTAACCAATAAAAACTATTATTGAGTATAGACCTTTATATATAAAAGGTGTATTAATATATTCTTAAGACCTCTTAGTATAATCGGTCAGTACACCGACCCTTCACGTCGGTAGAGCCAGTTCGAGTCTGGTAGAGGTTAAGAATTTTAATTCCTTAAACTAAAGATCAATACCTTGTAATTTAACTACATTATACTTAAAGTTTCTAAGCACGACCTCTAATTATGATTATATTTTTATAATACTATTTTAATATCGAAGCCGATTTATTTTAACTGGTCAAAATTACTTACTTGTAATAAGTAGAAGGGTGTTCGAGTCACCCCATCGGTATAAGATTCTTATAACAATTATTACTTTAATTGTAGCAATTGCGCTACCAACAACTAAAATATCTCCATTACAATTTGCTAGGCTATCCGCCATTTCATTCTTATTCAGTGCTTTCTTATCATTTTTATTATTAAATTTCTTTATTCTTTCTATATAAAAGATATTCTTATATATTTTTATGTTTAGATATGGTTTAAGATATTTACATAATATTGTATTTTTATACCATATAGTTATATTTTATTACATGCCTCTTTGTTCCTTTTCATTAAAACCAAATTAGGGAAGGTTTAGTATTGTAAATATATTCAAATATGAATTGTAGGGTAATTTGGCAACCCGTCATTTTTTGGTAATGGAAATTATCAGTTCGAGTCTGATCAATTCAATTTACACAATAAAATATTTATTATACCAAAATAAGCAATAATATATACTCTGTATATAATAATATAAAGGATTTCTGGTATGTATATAAATAGAATACATTTCTAATGTATTAAGATTTAATCTTAAAACTCAAACAGTTTTATTTATAGGAAGGAAACATAGCTTAGTTGGTAGAGCGTGGTACTTTTAATGCTAAGGTCGTCAGTTCGAATCTGACTGTTTCCACTCTATTTCTACTGTTTCTATATTCTATTATAAGATCTCTATAAAAGTAACAAAGTAAAGGTTTATATATAAGAATAAGTAAAAATACTTTATTTGTAAATACGAGAATAGGATAAAGGGTGATGCCAGAATGGTAATAGGGGTTGTCTGTAAAACAATTGTATTTTATACGGGGGAGGTTCGATTCCTTCTCACCCTACTTCTATTCCTTAGTTATATATGGTAGTATATATATATTATATCACCCTCTAAGGGTGTAATTATATCATATGTATTACAATACTACTATTTTTATAATAGTAGTAAAGGCTTTAGCATAGTTGGTAAATGCAATTCGCTCATAACGGATCTTACAAGTGTTCGAATCACTTAAGCCTTACTATATTAAGTTGAATCAGATATTCAACGCGTTAAAACCTTTTTTTGAGCAACCAATTAGTGTCATTTTTATAATGACACATTATCCGTTTAGGATACCATTGGTGTCGTACTCCTCTGGAGTACAAAGATATAAATTATATACAATATGACAAATATACAACGAACAGATTATCAAACACATCCTTATCATCTTGTAGATCAATCTCCTTGACCACTATTAACTAGTTTAGCTTTATTAGGTTTAGTAGTATCTGCTGTATTATATATGCATGGATTTATGTCAGGTGGTTTACTTCTTAGCTTAGGATTTATATTAACAGCTAGTGCTATGACTCTTTGATTTAGAGATATTATTGCTGAAGGAACATACTTAGGTCACCATACTTTTGAAGTTAGAAAAGGTTTAACTTTAGGTGTAGCTTTATTTATTGTTAGTGAAGTATTTGCCTTTTTAGGTGTATTCTGAGCTTATTTCCATTCTAGTTTAGCTCCAACTATAGAACTAGGAAGTTCTTGACCTCCTATAGGTATTACACCTTTAGATCCATTCGCAATTCCTTTATTAAATACTATTATATTATTATCTAGTGGGGCTTTTATCACATGAGCACACCATGCTTTAATCCAAGGTAATAGAAATGCAGCTGTATGAGGTACAATTTATACTATTTTATTAGCCTTATTATTTACAGGATTCCAATACATGGAATACAAACAAGCAGGATTCACTATAGCGGATAGCGTATATGGTACAGTATTCTTTGCTTCAACTGGTTTACATGGACTTCATGTTATTGTAGGTACAATATTTATCCTTGTAGGATTCTTTAGAATCTTACATTATCACTCTACAAATAACCATCACTTAGGATACGAATCTGCTATTCTTTATTGACACTTCGTTGATGTTGTATGACTGTTCTTATTTATCAGTGTATACTGATGAGGGAGCTAATCGCAACATCTATATTAACTATATATTTACCCCTTCCTATCTTTAGAAAAAAACTAAAAGTAGTTAAATAAACCACCTAAAAAGGGATTAGCTTAGTGGTAAAGCAGTACTTTTACACAGTATGCACAGGGTTTCGATTACTCTATTCCTTAATATATATCCAATATCAATAAACATAATATACTTATATACATATTAAAAAGAATAATTTTTAATTTGTTTAACAATGGGTATAGAGTACCTATCTCGGTTCCATTTTAGTGATCTTACACGAGTATCATTGGTACTCTTAAATATTCTAGGGCAAGACTGTATAAGCTATATCCTATAATGCCTTTTAATTACAATAATAAAGGAAAGAGAGCAGAATGGTTAAAATATAATTAATTTTCAATGTTTAATATTATTCAAACAGCTTTAACTCAATTATTCTTAAGTACAATTATTTATAACGATGCTCCAGAACCATTTCAAATAGGCTTCCAAGATGGTGCATCACCAGGTTATACAGGTATTGTTGCACTACACGATTCAATTTTCTTCTATTTAGTTCTTATATCAGTAGGAGTATTTTGAATACTATTTTCAGTTATGATCAATTTTAGTACGACAAAATCACCTATCATATATAAATATGCTAATCATGGTACACTAATAGAATTAATTTGAACTATTTCTCCAGCTTTAGTTTTAATTGCTATTGCTTTCCCTTCATTTAAATTACTTTATATGTTAGATGAAGTAATTTCTCCAGCTTTAACTATTAAAGTATCAGGTAATCAGTGATTCTGATCTTATGAATATTCAGATTTCATAAGAGAAGGAGGTGATCCTATAGAATTTGATTCTTATATGATACCTGAATCAGACTTAGAATTAGGACAATTCAGAAATTTAGATGTTGATAATAGAGTAGTTATACCAGTGGATACTCATGTACGATTTATTGTTACAGGTAGAGATGTAATTCATAATTTTGCAGTACCTGCTTTAGGTTTAAAAATTGATGGAGTTCCAGGTAGATTAAATCAAACTTCAGTAATTTTAAAAAGAACAGGTGTTTTCTATGGACAATGTTCTGAAATTTGTGGAGTTTACCACGGTTTCATGCCTGTAGCTATAGAAGGAGTAGAAGCTGAAAACTTTTTAGTATGATTAGATCAAGTTTAATTTAACATATAAATTATATTTTTTATAATTTAACATCTGCACAATTAGGGAAAATAGATCTTATATTCGCTGCATTATCTCTATATTATGTGTTGTTAGTATAGCTTTTTCTTATTATGGAGGTTTAACAATAGTTAAATTTAGATAAGAAGAAAGATTTCCTCGTATTGCTCGATGAATTCAATATACTAGAAAGTATAAACATTAAAATATTAGATTTAACCTATTATTAGTATTAATAATATCTGGATATATGACACTTGTCAATATTTCTGTAATATAATATATACAATTAACCCCTTTCTCCAAAATAAAAATATAACGAATATCAATATAGGACATAACTTCTAATTTAGCTATTGTTTAAAAATTTAGACTGGTTCTATAATCTATTAATAGAACAGTTAAATTACAAAGTGTAGGACATGTTAATACTTAAAGTATGCTTATTTTATTAAAATTCACTTTTGATATAAAATATTATGAGTACACAATTATCATATTCCTAGTATTATATATTGTGTATCGCATGATTGTATATTAATATACAATCATTAAGTATAAAAGAGGTAAAATTATTTCAAGGGTAGAATGATGGTCTGTGGCTCTGTCGGTTCCAGTTCGAATCTGGAATTTTACCCGTTAGTTAACTAAATCTGGGATTAATTCATTATTTATTCTGTAAATACTATACTGTATTAACAACAATATTAGAATATAAAAGATATTTATTAATTTAGTGAAGGTTCAAGGTAACTTTAAGGTATATAAAAAGTCAAGATTTCATATTTTATAACAGTCCCTGTCGCCTTTTCTTTCACCTTAGTGCTTAGTGAGGGTTACGTTGACCAAAGAAAGAGAAAGAGGGCTTTACTAGGCAGTATGGTAATTTAACAGAAAATATATATAATTTTAATACAATTATTTGAAACTAATAACTCCTATACTTTACCCCAATATTTGTGCAATTTAGATAAAGATTCAGAACGTACATAACTTGTCTTACAGTATAACTAACAAAACATCAAAGTATGTTTTTCATACTTTGCCTTAATAGTTCAGTTGGTTAGAACGTACCACTCATGACGGTAAAACAAAGGTTCAAGTCCTTTTTTCGGCTATAATTTTGAATTCTTGTTAATAAAATGTACACCATAATTTATTATTATAATTTAATAATAATAAATTATTAATAATAATATAGAATTCTTCTCAATCGTGGGATAAGAATACGGAATAAATGTTAAGACTCAGAATATTTTTATAGAATGAGACCTCTACTTTATTAGTAACTTATATAATCATATTGACTTAAAATGATCAATAACATAACAAAATATTTTTCACGTACAAGCACACATAATATTATTAATAATAAAGGTCCTTTAACTGCAGTTAATAATCTAAAACTACAACATCATAAAATAAAAATTATTAATAGAATCTTAGTTAATTTTTTTAAAAAGTTTTATATTTTAATTAGTAAACCTGTTTTTACTATCACTCCCAATGGAATCAAAATTTCAATATTGTATTATTTACCTAAAAATACAAATTTTAGTAAAGTTCGGTCGAGTCAACGGATTATCTCAAATACAAAAAGATCTTCCCTTAAAACTAGACTACAAAAATCATATTGAAATAAATTTACTACTAACTTAAATCTATTACAAGCTAATTCTAATAATAGGAATACTCCGGTTTCTCTAAGTTCGAACACTAAATCTGAACAAAGAGGCTTTTCACGATCACGATTGACTTTTTTAGTACTCCTACTATCAAAAATACTTACAACTAATGTTCAATTAGAAATTGTAAGATTAAAATATGTTTATCATGATAGTAATATATTAGCTCAATTCTTGGGTATTAATAGCCATAAGAGTACTTATGGTCAATTTAAAAACTTACTATGAAAAAGAGTAACAACACAAACTAATTCAATAAAAACAGAATTACAAGATAGACAAACAAATAATAAGCATTTATTACACCAAGATGATATGTCACCTGTTACTAAACTAACAGGTTTTAAAATTAGAATTAGTGGTAGATTAGCTCGACAACGAGTTGTACCTAAAAAAACGGTAAAAACAACATATAAAGGTGCTATTTCTCCAAATAAATATAATTTAGTAGATCAAGCTACATTTACAGGTAAAAATAAAAAAGGTGCTTATAGTATCAGAGTTTGAACAAGTCATGGTACAACACCTAATATACCTTAAATATTTATTTTAACTGCATATTATATTATATTTTTATATACCCCCCCCTTTCTCTAAAACTAAAAGAGTTGAGATACTATCTTATTTGTATGCTTTATTTATTATTAGTTAATAAAGTAAAACTAAAATAAGAATACCTTCTTCCCTACTAATATAAGTATATATTAATATATTTGATATATTTATATAATTATATATATATAATACATTAAAACATAGGGTCAGAATAAAATATTTAATATATGCTATGCTATTATATATTAATTACCACGATTAAATATGATTTAGTCTAGTATAGACTAAATAAAAATAGACTAGATGTTTATCTAGGTATTTATTCTAAACTTAATTGTTTAGATATAACAAATACGAACCTAGTCGTTTATAGACTGTATTAACAGTTTAATTAACTACAAATTAAATTTATGAATATTATATGAGAATATTAAAAAGTCATCCTATTTTAAGTTTAGTGAATTCATACGTTGTAGACTCACCGCAACCTGCTAACATTTCTTATATGTGAAATTTTGGTTCACTATTAGGTTTATGTTTAATAATTCAAATATTAACAGGTATCTTTTTAGCTATGCATTATTCACCTAATGTTGATTTAGCTTTTGCTTCTGTAGAACATATTATGAGAGATGTTAACTATGGGTGAGCCGTTAGATATGCTCATGCTAATACTGCATCTTTATTCTTTATCTGTGTGTATTTACACATAGCTAGAGGACTATACTACGGAAGTTATAGATCACCTAGAACATTACTTTGAGCTATTGGAGTTATTATTTTTATTCTAATGATGGCTACAGCATTCCTAGGTTATGTTTTACCATATGGACAAATGTCCTTATGAGGTGCTACAGTAATCACTAACTTATTAAGTGCAATTCCATGAATTGGACAATCATTGGTTGAATTTATTTGAGGTGGTTTCTCTGTATCAAATGCTACTTTAAATAGATTCTTCTCATTACATTATTTATTGCCTTTCGTATTAGCTGCATTAGTAGTAATGCATTTAATCGCTTTACACACACATGGATCAAATAATCCATTAGGAATTACTGGAAACTTAGATAGACTACCTATGCATCCTTATTTTACATTTAAAGACTTAGTAACTATCTTTTTCTTTATACTAGCATTATCATTCTTTATTTTTTATTCTCCTAATCTTTTAGGTCACCCTGATAATTACATTATGGCAAATCCTATGCAAACACCTGCATCTATTGTACCTGAATGATATTTATTACCTTATTATGCTATTTTAAGATCTATCCCAAATAAATTATTAGGAGTAATTGCTATGTTTGCTTCTCTATTAATTTTATTAGCTATGCCAGTATTAGATACATCGAGAGTTAGAGGTAGCCAATTTAGACCAATAATGAGATTTATGTTCTGAGTATTCTCAGCTAATTTCTTAATTTTAATGTGAATTGGTAGTCAACATCCTGAAAGCCCATTCTTAGAAATCGGTCAATTCTCTACTTTCTTATACTTTGCATGATTCTTATTAATAGTACCATTAACAGGAATAATTGAAAATACTTTAATGGATTTATCAGTTCAAAACAATAAAAAGAATTAGGCTATTAACAATTTAGACTAGCTTACCCCTCCTCGTAAATCTATATTTTTATATGTGTCCCCTATACAACAGAGTAAACTAGTTTAAATTGGTTTGATATATGATTTATCTTTGTATAATTATATTATATATTAATATATATTAGAAGTTCAATTCTTCTTGAACTAATTAGAGTTTCTCTATCTTGATTACTTTATCATTTGTAATAATTTTTAAAGACTAATATTAAGTGATCTTGCCAAGATATGCACAATTATAGTCTATCATGGTTTAATAGCTGGAAACTAAAGAATTCTTCTTTTTTTGTTTAGTAAGAACAGGAACTAATAAACCTATTAATGATAGTTGAATGTACATTATTGTACTGCTCAAAAATAGAATACTAGGCTAAAGTTATTTTAATCTCTCAATATTTTAATTAGGGGAGTACTGTTAAATATTAATATAAACTGCTGTGCTTTAATATGTATTAACACGTTTATTTAAATAAACGTATTTATGCTAGAACTCTAGGTATTATTTAAACCTAGACTCTAAGAAAATAAGGTTCAACGTCTTATTGAATTCCATTTTTTGTTTTTAATATAATGCTATATCTGACATATAATTTTTACACTGTTATAGTTTTAAAACTGTTAGCGGCTTTTTCTATAGGTATTTATTTAGACCTTGCAATGAAGAAAGGTTATTTGGGCTATTGAGTTTTAAATAAATTTTTAGACCATAGTAACAATCCTTCTGTATTTTATACTAAAGTAAGTGTTTTTATCTTTTGTTTCTACGTAACATTGGGTGTTCTCCAATCTATCTTATTGGTATATATAGATGATTCAAATACTGGAATCTCTATTATTGGTAATTCTATTTGTACCATTTCTACCTCAAATGTACCTGAGAGTGAAGGATTTGTTGTAAACGAAAATATTTCTAACAATACAGCAAATGTAAACGTCCAAACAGTTAAGATATCCAACCTTAATATTCCTGCTTCTGCCTTAAACAACGCTGGTACTGCTATTGGAAATGGAGCAATAGTAGCTGCAAGCATAAAAGCTGCTGCTAAAGTTAGTAATAGCTTACCCTCTGTTGGAGGTAAATTGGCTGTAATAAGTTCTAGTCTTGTTTTAGGTGGTGCAGCTATAGTACTAAAAGATATAGCTTCTAATCCTTCTTTATTAGGAAAGTTATCGAAATCTAATTTTAATTCGTATACTGATTTCTTATCTCAATTTAGTTCAGGTAATACTACTTTAGATTTTTTATATGCATTGCAGATTTTGCATAAACTGCAAATTCTATTTATTTGTTTTATTATTTATTATTCTCTCATTAAATATTGCAATAATTCTTTAGTACAATTAGTTGAAAAGTTACCAATAACTTTTACAAAATATGTTTTAAAAAGTATTAATTATATTAATACTGCTGGACACGTCTATGTACTAATATTCTCATTTTTAGCATTAATTAGTGCATTACTTACGAACCATTATTTTGATTTCTTATTAGATCATCTGGATAACTTTATTTCTATATACCAACAAAGTAAATAAGTTAAATCTTTGATTCTTTATTATATATAAAGATATTTTTGTTTATGTATAAGCCATATATATATATTATATGTACCTTTAAATGTGTTAAATAAATAAAACTTATTGCTAACCCCCCTTTCCTTTTTAGGGTACGTTATTATAATAGACAATTTTTGTTTAAGAAGGTTTATATTTTATATCTTATAAAGATAGTTTATAACAGATCTAGTTTAAATGGGTTAATATGTGAATCTATACTTTATAGATAATTTTTTTTATTACCATAAAATACATTATTAATTATAATTGGGTGTATAGGTATTCATATATTAGAAGTTCAATTCTTCTTAAGCTAATTGGAGATCATTCACTTTAAGCTTTTTATACCAACTCCAGAGAGGACTTAAAGTCAAGGTAACTGTTTAAAGTTATAAATTAAAATCATTATTTATATAACTATATATAATATTATTACCTTAACTTCTTTCTATTGAGAGGGTATTAATTAAAAATAAATTGCTGTGCTTTAATTGCTTATATCAAAGTAATGACTTATATCTCTTATTACTTTCTTCTAATGATTAAGATTATATTTATTTAACATATAGTATAATGATTAAAATTAGAAAAATACATCTAGACTTTCTATCTAGAAAAAATATAACATAATTTATAATTATCATGATTAATTTATTTGGTTCAATAGCCCAGGATATTTTTGCTTTTGCTGCGGTAATTTCTAGTTTATTAGTTATTACATCTAAAAATCCCGTAATATCTGTACTATTTTTAATATCTGTTTTTGTTAATTCAGCTATTTATTTAATGTTTACAGGTATTAATTTTATTGGTATTTCTTACATTATTGTATACGTAGGTGCTATCGCAATACTTTTTTTATTCATACTTATGATGATCAACATCAAACTTACAGATATTTTAGAAGTGGGTAAAGATTATACTAAAAATTTACCTTTAGCACTAATTATTGGCGCTCTATTTATTTTTGCTATATTTGGTTCAGTTACAAATTTAAACATTTTCCAAACTTCTTTAGTAACATCTATTATACACTCACTAAATTCTTTTATTACTATTTCAGCTTCAGACCTAACATCTCTAACTTCTGTAAATAATTTTATTTCTCTACATACTACTGTTTACCCTTATTCTGTGGATACACATTTAATGGAGTACACTCAAATAGAAGCCTTAGGTCATAATTTATATACAAATAGTGCAATATTATTAATATTAACAAGTTTTATTTTATTATTATCAATGTTAGCTCCAATAATGTTATCTAGTTTCTATAAAAAAGTAAGTTAACAGTCAATTAAAGACCATGCATATTTTTATTTATATCTAGAAAAAAGATGATGCATGTGACCCGATATAAAAGTAGATTAAACATTTTTCTAATTGTTAAAATTAAGAAAATTTATGGCGAAGGGATAATTAACTAATAATTTATTTAAATGTTAGCAGCAGCAAAATACATTGGTGCCGGACTAGCCACAATTGGACTAGCAGGTGCTGGAGTGGGAATCGGTATCGTATTCTCAGGTTTAATTACAGCTACATCTAGAAATCCTGCATTAAGACCACAATTATTCGCTTATGCAATTCTAGGTTTCGCTCTATCAGAAGCTACAGGATTATTCGCGCTTATGATTGCCTTCTTATTATTATACTCATAATTTGTATTAATAATAATACGGAACGACTAACCCCTTTCCTGTATATTTTATATAAGACTGATTACAATAGGAGTTTAGAGTTTAAACTAAAGTCCGGGTAGCTCAACTGGTAGAGCACAAAACTGAAGATTTTGGGGAGGGTGTTCGAGTCACCCCTGGGACAAATATACAAAATATATTCTATTATTCTATATAATATTATTTAAAATAAATAGTAATTAATAGTCTAATGCAATTATCGTATTCAAATCAAACTGGGGTCGTCAGATAACTGGTTAATCTATTGTGTTTGCATCACAAGAATCTGGATTCGAGTTCCAGCGTCTCCAAATTTTGCTTTAATAGTATTTATTCTAAAATTTAGAGTGGATTTATACTTATTATGTTTATATATTGATTATAGTCTGAAAACTTTGGGAACTTTCCATTTGTTATTTATTTTTAGGAGAAGTATACTATTACAAGTGTAGAATAGAGTACGATTGTGCTCACTTAATTTGCGTAATAATTCTTCCATCACAGCTTTAACGAGTTCGTTTTGGAAAATAGTTTTAAAATGGCATTAACATCTTTAATCATTAATTCACCTTTAGAACAATTTGAAGTAGTTAGTTATATTAATATAAATGCTCCATTATTAGGTTATTTCAACTTAGCCTTTACAAATTTAGGATTATATTCTTTAATAACATTATTTTTAGTTATTAGTTTACATACAGTAGCGAATAATGACAAAAAATTAGTACCTTCAGCATGATCAATTTCTTTAGAAAGTTCTCACGCGAGTGTACTTAATATAGTAAGATCTCAAATAGGAAGTTCTAATGAAAAATATTTACCATTTATTTATTCATTATTCTTCTTTCTTCTAATTAGTAACTTAATAGGTAATGTACCATATCAATATGCAGTAGGTACATCAGTAATTGTATCTTTAGGACTAAGTATTACAATCTTTATGGGTGTAACAATCTTAGGTTTAGCTAAACATAAATTACACTTCTTCTCATTCTTCGTACCTGCAGGTACACCTATATTTTTAGTACCAATGCTAGTATTAATTGAATTTATCTCTTATGTAGCGAGAGCTTTCTCTTTAGGAGTCCGATTATTTGCTAACTTAGTTGCCGGACACTCATTATTAAAAATATTATCAGGATTACTTGCTAAATTATTCACTAGTGGTATAGTTGTATTTATTGTTACTTTAGTACCTTTTGCTATTTTCGTGCTATTATGTGGTCTTGAAATAGCTGTTAGTATAATCCAAGCTTACGTATTCTGTTTATTAACTTGTTCATATCTTAAAGATGCTATAGATTTACATTAATATGTACTGGAGTTATTGCTATATGATTTATATATAGTATATATTAATTGAGTAGGTGGAAATATAGATCTCTACCCCTTCCTTTCCCTCCTTTAATATATAGATATTTATCTATATTTATATAGATAAATATATATTCGATTTACATGAAAAGTTTATATTATTATAATCCTTGTTACAAACCTTATTAAAAAGGGATTAGCTTATCCAATTTATTATATAATAAATATAATTGTTCTAAATAATCCTGATATTTAAATAACGAGATTAAATTATTATATTCGTTAACTATTGATTCCAATATTTCTAATTCTGTAGTAAAATTAAAACCAACTTTTATAATATCCTTAAGATTGTTCCCTAATTCTAATATTTTAATATCAGAGATATTCATTATAAATATATAATCACACCTTCCGTTCTTAGAATATCTGGGCACTCAAGGATGAGAATTATAATAATCTAAATAGACACTATTAGGTATTTTTATACCAGTAAGATCTTTATATACATAAGATCTTACTACAATATTATGTTGATCTGTTAGTCTAGGTCTAGATAAATTTGTATAATCTATAGCTTCTTTAGCAAAAGCAAAGTTATAAAAGGTCTTACCTTTTTTGAAGATGAAATCGCGTCACCCGTATAATTCTCAAATATTGAAGTTCCATCATTAGGCCTATTAATCAGAATAAAAAGGGAAAAGAGCAGAATGGTTAAATTTCTTAATAGTAATTTATTATATTTAAACACAACCAAATAGTTTTAATTCATATCTATTTAATTTTTATTATACTTTAATAAAAATAAGAGTTAAAGGTTGTATTTTCTCTTAAAAGAGGGTTTAGTTTACAGTTGGTACTGTAGTCAGATTGCAAATTTGATTCGGTATGAAACCTAATTAGGGTTCGATTCCCTCTAAACCTTATAATATATATGAAACCTATAAATAGACAGGACGTTCATTTAGCTTAATTGGTAGTAGCCTTATCCTTCTAAGATATTGGGTTTGGGTTCGAATCCCAAAATGAATTAATACTCTCAAACTACTGTGTAATATTCCACGTTAAATATTATTATTATATAATAATATTATTTATACAACTATAACATAAAATGTATAAGTATACTTATATATGGACTTTAGGTATTATCGCCTAGTGGTAAGGCACTTCACTGTTAATGAATGAACAGGTGTTCGATTCACCTTAGTACCTTTTTATCTTAAGTTTATTTCTAAATACTCCACAAAGAATATGAATTAATATAGTATATGTCATATTGTTTAAAGAACATAGTATAATGGTAGTATATCCGTCTTCAAAACGGTAGGTAGAGGATCGTTCCCTCTTGTTCTTGAAATTTTTAATATTTGTAACTCATATATATTATATATAATATACTATACAGTGTTATAATATTATAAGTTTTATTATATTCCCTTGATATATTATGGGTTATTACTATTTACAATATAAATATTTAACCTCTCTAGTAGTTATTGTGTTTTCTTACAATAACATTATAAAATATAATTTTATTTGTCTCAGAGGTACTTTTTATACAAAAGTATAAAATTACAGAAAGTAATATATTATAAAGCAAACAAATTAAATATGTTTGCTTTCCTATTCAAAACAAGATTAGGTAAATTATCTATTAAAAATAAAACAAAATATGACTATCCTATTTAATTTATTAGAAGTATTGGTTGTAATTGTTCCAATGTTACTTGCCGTAGCTTTTGTAACCATAGTAGAAAGAAAAATGTTAGCCGCTGCTCAGAGAAGAGTAGGTCCAAATATTGTAGGAGTATACGGAGTTCTTCAACCTTTTGCGGATGCTCTAAAATTAGTAGTTAAAGAAGTTGTAGTACCTGCTAATTCTAATAAAATATTATTTTATTTAGCTCCAATGGCTACATTAATATTTAGTTTATTAGGTTGAGGTGTAATTCCATTTGGAGAAGGATTAGTAATCTTTGATTTCTCTCTAGGATTACTTTATACTTTAGCACTTTCTAGTTTAGGAATATACGGAGTATTATTTGCAGGTTGATCTGGTAATTCTAAATACGCCTTTTTAGGTTCATTGAGAAGTACTGCCGCTATGATTTCGTATGAATTAATTTTAAGTACAGCTGTTATCATTGTAGTATTATTATCTGGTACATTTAATTTAACTGCTATTATTGAAAATCAACAAGCTATATGATATATAGTACCTTTATTACCGGTATTTATATTATTCTTTATTTCAATTTTAGCTGAAACAAGTAGAACTCCTTTTGACCTACAAGAAGCTGAGTCAGAATTAGTAGCTGGTTTCTTTACAGAACATTCAGCTATTATATTTGTATTCTTCTTCTTAGGTGAATATTGTTCAATAGTGTTAATGAGTTCATTAAGTGCTATTTTATTTACAGGAGGTTGATTAATGCCTGAATTATTTTTAAATGATACATTTATTAATTTACAAGCTATTATTTTAGGACTTAAAACTTGTTTCTTTGTATTCTTATTTGTACATAGTAGAGCAACACTACCTAGAATCAGATACGATCAACTTATAATTGTAATGTGAACTCAATTATTACCAATAGCTATAGCTTTAACTATATTAGTACCTAGTATACTAGTAGCTTTTGATATTGCTCCATTATAAATATCAAAATATATAAATATATAAATATTAATCTATTACCCCTTTCTTTCTAATATTTATTCTACTACCTAGAATATAAGAGTCAATAGTATAAGAAAAGTTTTTAGAATTTAATCTAAATCTATTTTTTGGAATAGTTTTCATTGGTAAGATAAGACGATTGCTAATTGTTCGGGTTAAAATCCTTGGGTGTTCGAATCCCCCCTATTCCGTTTCTATTTAAATCTCTATTTATTAGTGTCAACCTTAATATTAAAGTTGGCATTAATAAGGAGTTCATTGCTTTAAGAATAGCCGTTTAGTATTAGCCGGGCATGGCACGGTGATTGTTTTCTACTAATGCTAAAGATATTGGTACTTTATACTTAATATTTGCAGTATTTGCAGGACTAATAGGAACAGCTTTTTCTGTTTTAATTAGATTAGAATTATCAGCACCTGGTGTACAATTTTTAAATGGTGACCATCAATTATTTAATGTAATTATAACGGCACATGCCTTTGTAATGATTTTCTTTATGGTTATGCCAAGTACTGTTGGTGGATTTGGTAATTATTTAGTACCTGTACAAATAGGTGCAGTGGATATGAGTTTCCCTAGACTAAATAATATCAGCTTCTGATTATTACCTCCCTCATTAGTGTTACTATTAGTTAGTGCTTTAGTTGAAAACGGAGCTGGAACAGGATGAACAGTATATCCTCCTTTAGCAGGAATTCAATCTCATTCCGGTGCTTCTGTGGATTTAGCTATATTTAGTCTACACTTATCAGGTATCTCTTCAATCTTAGGTGCTATAAACTTTATTACTACAGTATTAAATATGAGAGCTCCAGGAATGACAATGCATAAATTACCTTTATTCGTTTGAGCTATATTTGTAACTGCTATACTGTTATTATTATCACTACCAGTATTAGCTGGTGCAATTACTATGTTATTAACAGATAGAAACTTTAATACATCATTCTATGATCCAAGTGGTGGTGGTGATCCAATCCTATATCAGCACTTATTCTGATTCTTCGGTCACCCAGAAGTTTATATCTTAATTATACCAGGTTTCGGTATGATTAGCCATATTGTATCTACTTTCTCAGGTAAACCTATATTCGGTTATCTTGGAATGGTTTATGCTATATTCTCAATTGGAATCCTAGGGTTTATTGTATGAAGTCACCACATGTATAGTGTTGGACTTGATGTGGATACACGAGCATACTTCACTGCTGCTACAATGATTATTGCTGTTCCAACAGGAATTAAAATCTTTAGTTGATTAGCTACTTGCTATGGTGGAAGTATAAGATATACTACTCCTATGATATTTGCATTTGGGTTTATTGCTTTATTCACAATTGGTGGTTTAACTGGGGTAGTATTAGCTAATGCTAGTCTAGATGTAGCAATGCATGATACTTATTATGTAGTTGCTCACTTCCACTATGTGCTTTCAATGGGTGCTGTATTCGCTTTATTTGCAGGATTCTATTTCTGAGCACCTAAAATAATAGGTAAAAACTATAATGAATTCTTAGGTAAAGTTCACTTCTGAACTCTATTCTTAGGAGTTAACTTAACATTCTTCCCTCAACACTTTTTAGGATTAGCGGGTATGCCTAGAAGAATCCCAGATTACCCAGATGCTTTTGCATATTGAAATGCTGTATCTAGTTTTGGTTCAATACTTTCTGTAGTTGCTACAGCTGTATTTATCTATATAATCTATGATTTATTCACAAATGAAACTCAAGTATCAAATAACCCATGAGCTGTACCAGCTTTCTTCAGTTCAACTCATCCAGAATGAGAAGCTGAACAAGGAAGTGTAACATTAGAATGAACATTGGCTAGCCCAACTCCATTCCATGCATTTAATGTATTACCTGTACAGTCTTAACTATATTTATCGTTTATTAACGGCTCACGATAAAATACAGTCATTTGTATATATAAATATATAATATATTTTATTATATATTATACCCCTTCTAAGCTTATAAGAGGCTAAAAGAAGACATATTATTATAACAACATTTGTTAAAGCGAGAATAATGATTATCATAACAATTATTACTTTAATTGTAGCAATTGCGCTACCAACAACTAAAATATCTCCATTACAATTTGCTAGGCTATCCGCCATTTCATTCTTATTCAGTGCTTTCTTATCATTTAATGCTTTTGACATTGAATCCTTAGGATCAGGGGTAGGAATCTTTAGTGGGCTATATCAGGTATCTCCAGTTACTCAAAGTATTGAAACATTTATTTATTTAATTGCATCATTTATTTTAGTACCTTGATTTATTATGCCTGTTGCTCGAAATGGGAACTCCCGATTATTACAAGACCCAAATCAAAATACGGGTCCAATTTTATCAGAATATTCATTAATATTACTATTCAGTGTATTAGGAGCTACTTTATTAATTTCAAGTACCGATTTAATTTCTATGTACTTAAGTATAGAATTACAATCATTTGCTGTTTATATCTTAGCAGCTATTCATAGAGACAGTGAATCTGCTACAGCGGCAGGACTAAAATATTTCTTATTAGGTGGTCTTTCTTCTTGTTTTATATTATTAGGTGCAGCTTTAATTTATTCTTATACAGGACTAACTAATTTAGAATCTATATTTAGTTTAGTATCAAGTATGGATAATGCTTCTTACTCTACAATACCTGTTTTAGGTTTATTGTTTATAGTATTAGGATTTTTATTTAAAGTAGCTGCGGCACCTTTACATAATTGAGCTCCTGATGTATATGATGAAGTACCAACTATTGTAACTACTTGATTGACAATTATGCCTAAAATATCTATAATCATCTTTTTATTAGAATTAGTAAATAGTTCATTACTAGGCTCAGTCTTTACTAGTGCAGATCTAATCTCTACATCAATATGATCATTACCACTTAAAAATGTTTTACTTGTTTCTTCATTATTATCTTTAATAATAGGTAGTGTGCTAGGATTGGCACAATATAAAATTAAGAGATTATTAGCGTATAGTACAATTTCTCATGTAGGTTTTTTACTTTTAGCTTTAGGTATTAATACAGAACAATCAACAGAATCTTTAATCTTTTATTTATTACAATATTCTGTAACTAATTTAAATACTTTCTTAATTTTATTAGCTTTTGGTTATACATTGAAATCAATTGGATATCAGAATATAAGCAGTTCTACTATTGGTGCTAGTACTCTAGATATTAGATATATTTCAGAGTTAAAAGCTCAATTTATTAAAAATCCTTTATTAAGTCTAAGTTTAGCCTTCTGTCTATTCTCTATGGCTGGTATTCCTCCTCTATTAGGTTTCTTTGCTAAACAGCAAATATTATATGCTGCTACATATAGTGGATATTATTTTATGAGTGTAGTAGCTATATTAGTTAGTGTAATTAGTGCATCTTATTATTTACAAATAATTAAAGTAATGCATTTCACAACTAATCCTACAATTAATTATGGGGATACTCAAGACGCAAATATTAATATTAGTGCAAGTCATAGTATGCTAATTAGTGTACTGACTTTAAGCATAGTTTTATTTATGTTAAATCCTAATATCTTATTAAATAGCACACACCTTCTGGCTTTAACAATTTTTCAAACATAATATATGAACGCATTAATTATACTTTTTATACTTGTACCTGTAATAGCTTTAATTCTACTTGCTCTAAACTTACTATTTAGTGTACATAAACCTGATTCAGAAAAAGTAACAAGTTATGAATGTGGATTTTCTCCAATTCATGGGCAAACTAGAACTCCTTTCTCAGTACAATTCTATTTAGTAGCTATACTGTTCTTAGTATTTGATCTAGAATTATTAGTATTATATCCTATAACAGTAAGTCTATATGAAGTAGGTACTTTAGGTTTCTGAGTAGTATTAATATTCTTCGGAATTCTGACTGTTGGATTCGTATACGAATTAGGTAGTGGAGCTCTTAAATCTATATTACCTGTAACACGAACTACAAATCGAAGTTATTAAATATTTATATAATAAAATACCCCTTTCTCCGTAGTAAAAGAGATGTATAATAATTTATGATTAAAAATGGTGATGTAGTGCAAATGGTTAGCATAATAGACTCATGATCTATTGATTTAGGTTCAAGTCCTAATGTCGCCTAATATAGTATAAACATATGCTACTACAAGTAGTAGGATCTTTAGTTTAATTGGTTCGAACACATAAGCGTCACTTATGAAAATTTGGGTTCGAGTCCCAAAAGATTCGTATTGCCTATACACAGATCGAATTCGATTTGATGAGTACAGGTTTAAATTTTAAATGTACCAAAAGGAAAACACGTCACGTTTTATGAATTTATCATTATTATTATTTATCTCAGGAATTCTGGGATTTGTATTAAATAGAAGAAATATTATTTTAATGATTATCAGTATTGAAATGATGCTATTAGCAGTTACTCTGTTAATTTTAATTAGTTCATACAATTTTAATGATAATATAGGTCAAATTTTTAGTGTTTACATAATATCTATTGCTGGTGCTGAATCAGTAATTGGATTAAGTATATTAGTGGCTTATTACAGATTAAGAGGAAATATTTCATTAAGAACTTAATGTATTTATCAATTATATTTTTACCTTTATTAGGTTCAACAGTAGCAGGATTCTTGGGTCGAAAACTAGGTAGTACCGGTGCCCAAATTATCACTATATCAAGTTTAACTATTACTTCTGCAATGGTATTAGTTGCATTCTATGAAGTAGGGTTATGTGCTAGTCCTGTTTATATTAAACTACCTAGTTGAATAGACTCTGGTCTATTGGATGTTTCTTGAGGATTCTCTTTTGATAGTTTAAGTGTAGTAATGCTATTACCTATACTAATAGTATCAACATTTGTTCAAATTTATACTGTAGATTATATGAGAGAAGATCCTCATAATCAAAGATTCTTCTCTTATTTAACATTATTCTCTTTCTTTATGATTTTATTAGTTACGGCTGATAATTATTTATTAATGTTTTTAGCTTGAGAAGGGATTGGAGTTGTTTCTTATTTACTAATCAATTTCTGATTCACTAGAATTGCTGCAACTAAAGCTGCAGTATTAGCTTTAACTCAAAATAGAGTTGGTGATACTTTATTAACATTAGGTCTATTTGGTATGCTTTGAGCAGTAGGTAATTTAGATTACTCCACTGTGTTTTCTATAATACCTTATATGAATGAAACTTCTATAACAATTATAGCATTATTATTATTAGGTGGTGCTTCAGCTAAATCTGCTCAATTATTTTTAAATACTTGATTACCACATTCTATGGAAGGTCCTACTCCTGTTTCTAGTTTACTACATGCTGCTACTTTAGTAGTAGCTGGAGTATATTTACTCGTAAGATCTAGTCCAATATTAGAATATAGTCCTACTGCTCTATGTGTTATTACTTGAGTTGGTGCTGTAACATCTATATTTGCAGCTAGTTCAGGATTATTACAAAATGATTTAAAAAGAATCATTGCATTCAGTACTGTATCTCAATTAGGATATATGTTCATGGCAATAGGTCTAAGTCAGTATGATGTAGCTCTACTTCATATGTCCTCTCATGCTTTCTTTAAAGCTCTATTATTCTTATCTGCTGGTGCTATTATACACTCTTTAGCAGATGTTCAAGATATTAGAAGAATGGGTGGATTACAACAATTCTTACCATTTGTATATTCTGCAGTAATAGTAGGTTCATTATCATTAATGGCATTACCTTGATTAAGTGGATTCTATTCTAAAGATCTAATTATTGAATTAGCTTATGCTCAATACACAGTAAGTGGATTTACTGCTTATGCATTAGGTACAATGACAGCTGCTTTAACTGCATTCTATTCATTTAGGTTAATTTCTTTAGTATTCTTAAGTTATCCTAATGCACCTCGAACAGATTACTTACACGTTCATGAAGCAAGTATACCTGTAATAATACCTCTGTTAGCACTTTCTTTATTTAGTATTTTCTTTGGTTATATATTCTCTGATTTATTAGTAGGTATGGGTTCAAATTTCTTAGCAAATAGTGTATTTACTCATCCTAATCATATAACATTAGTTGAAGCAGAATTCTCAATACCTTTAGGATACAAATTATTACCTTCTATTTTAAGTATATTAGGTGCAGCGGTGGCTGTATATTTATATAATATATCACCTAGATTCTTAATTGATCTTACAGATGGTGTTTCAGGTTCAATTGGTAGAAAAATTTATACTTTTTTAAATGGAAAATTCTTATTAGATGTAATTCTTAACCAATTAATTCTAGCTAAAGGAATGAAATTAGGTTATACTATAACTAAAGTATTAGAAAAAGGAGTAATTGAAGCAGTAGGTCCTTATGGATTATCTACAGTATTAAGTAATACAGGTTTAAACATATCTAAATTAGATACAGGTATAGTAACAAGTTATGCATTATATATAGTACTAGGTTTTATTAGTATTTTATTTATTGTATTCTTACCTATATTTATAAACTCTGGAGTTAACACATACGGTATAATTAGTGAAAATCTTACTGAAATAAGATTATTAATTATTTTATTTGCATCATTACTTTTTGCAGTATCTTCACAACCCAAAGGTTTATAAATAGCTCATAACACAACCCCTTTCGAATTTTACAATAAAAGAGACAGATTATAAAAATCACACACTTTATTTTTATTTTTATATATAAATAACAGTCTTGTGTATATTATACGATTATAAATAAATAATATTTATATATCTAACTAACAATAGAATTTAATTTTGGTTCCGATTGAACGTTATTCAGTAGTTTTAAGGCATGCAAATCTTTTTTAGAATTAAACCTAAAAAGGTGTAGAGGTGAGTATTTATGTTGGATACCCTATAGATCTCAAAAATGGAGAATAACTCAAAAAGAGATAAATCTCGCTATAGGATTCTGATATATAGTGACTAGGTAGTTGGTGAGGTAGTGCTTACCAAGCCTGAGATCAATAGCCAAGCTTGAAAGAGTTATTGGCCACATTGGGGATGAAATGGCCCCGACTAGTTTTATACTAGCAGCAGCCGAGAATATTTGTCAATGCTCGCAAGAGTGAACGAGCTAACTGAAAGAATAAAAAATCTAACCTAAGGAAACAAAAATGATATACCCTTAGTAATAGTGTCGTCCAAAATCTGGTGCCAGCAGACTCGGTAACACCAGAGACGCGAACGTTAGTCATCTTAAATTGGCATAAAGGGTGCGCAGGCAGCTTTAATATATTGAAGCTAGAATCTAATAGAGGTTGATTAAATGCTAAGTGGAGAGATGATATTCTTAGATACTCAGTAGAAAACTAAAGGCGTAGGCCGTCTTCCATTAAAGATTGACGCTGAGGCACGAAAGTCGGGGCAGGAAAAAAGATTAGAGACCTTTGTACTCCCGACCGTAAACGATGAATGTAAGAT
>WNFA01001795.1_pt1 | contig 29823 bp, 27 predicted proteins | sample 5400481 | NCBI WGS metagenome assembly WNFA01 (sample SAMN13153340, study PRJNA577476) | soil metagenome | isolation source: 120 cm saprolite under Douglas fir tree site 2 hole 1 replicate 2 | place: USA:California | collected 2015-04-18 | reverse complement strand
ACTCTACTGGCTTCGCCCCTTGCGGTGGGGTGGATCACCGCTTGGTCCCTTTGTAAACCACAACCACTTCGCAGGCTTCGTGGTGCTCATTGTCCCGTTCGGCCTGGCACTCATTCTGGGTACAGCAACACGGCGAGACAAACTACCGCTCTTGTTTCTTTTCACGGCTTTGCCGATCGGGGCCTTGTTTTTGTCAGGATCACGGGGAGGGATGGCGAGGTTTCTGCTTGAGGTTGTTTTGCTGGGATTCCTGGCTACTACGAATAGACCGGGTAGAAGACGTTTGGTGGAAGCAGCCGGATTTGCGGTTCTCGCGGGAGCACTTGTTCTGTGGTTGGGGGTCGGTCCGGCGCGGTGGCAGCTCTTTGGTTCACCTTTTGCGGAGATTCCTCACGACCGAAGAATCTCGATGTTCAAGGATACCTTGCGGATTTTTCTCGATCATCGCTGGATAGGCACGGGGCTAGGGACACTGCAAACCGTTTATCCCCGATATGAGAGCTATTACGACGGTGCGATCGTCACGCACGCGCATAACGACTACTTGGAGTTACTGTCCGACACCGGTCTGGCAGGAGGAATGTGCGGTCTGGCGTTTGTGGTCATTCTATTTTGGCGGGGAATTCAAAACTGGCGTGCCGCCGAGAGTCCGTCTAGTCGGTCTTTTTGTGCGGGAGCGGTGGCGGCCTGCGGCGGGATGCTTTTACATAGTCTGGTGGACTTTAATTTGCATATTCCGTCGAACGCCTTGCTGTTTCTCGTTCTGGCTTGCTTAGTCACATCCACAGCTCAGGAAAAGATTTGACCGCTTCAATGCTGAGTGGCGCCACCTCTCAAGAGGGTTAAAGAGGAAAACGGATGGATCTCAAAGTGCAGCGGCTTCCATCACTTTTTCAACGGCACGGCACACGTCGAGCATGTCTTCTTCGGAAAGCGTGGGGTGAACCAGGAACATCAAGCTGCTCTCGCCCAACTCACGCGCCACCGCATGGCGCACGGGTGGCCGTATCCCTTCGGCAAATGCCCTCTCGCAATAGATTTCGCTGCAACTACCAACCGCGCATGGGATTCCTTCAGCAGCAATAGCCCTCAGGAGGCGGTCTCTGTTCCACCCCTCGCGCAAGCGTTCCCGGCACGCAAACGCGTAGTACTTGTAATAAGCGTGGGAAAGCTCAGGAGGAGGTACGGCAAGCCGCAAGGCTGGGATGCAGCTCAGGTATCGGCTTAGTACCGTGGCGTTCTTTTGCCGCTGCGCGACGCGCTCGGAGACTTTGTGCAAGAGGACGCGGCCTATGGCCGATTGCATTTCCGTCATGCGCCAGTTGGTGCCAGGACAATCGTGCACCCAGCGATAACCCGTGAGATTGCTCCCGCGACCCGCCGTCTGCCAGTTTTTGCCGTGGTCTTTGAAGCTCCAGGCGCGTTCCCAAACGGCTTCGTCGCTCGTGACAAACATGCCGCCTTCACCGCCCGTGGAAATGATGCGGCATCGCCAAGGGCACCAACCGGCCGGCCTTTGTAGAAGGCACCGTGGGCCTGGGCGCAGTCCTCGATCACTCGGAGCTGGTGCTCACGCGCGAGCGCGAGCAGCGGATCCATATCGCAGGGCCAGCCAGCGAGATGGACGGGAATGATTGCGCGCGTCCTGCCAGTGATCAGCGGGCGCACGCTCTCGGCCGTCAAAGTGCCACTGTCGCGCTCAACGTCCGCGAAGACGGGGGTACCACCGCGCATCAAGATACAACTTGCTGTGGCGACAAAGGTCCGGCTGGGCACAATGACTTCGTCCCCCGGGCCGATGCCCAACGCGTAGAGCGCCAGCTCCAGGGCAAGCGTGCCGTTAGCTACTGCCACGGCACGCCGGCACCCAATCTGCGCCGCAAACTCCTGCTCGAACTGAGGGCCGTTTTCGCCGGTCCAGTAGTTGACTTTCCCCGAGCGCAACACAGCGGCGGCTGCTTCGATTTCTTCGGCCGAAAATTGCGGCCAAGGAGCGAACGGATGGGTGCGCACGGGCGGGCCGCCGTGAATGGCCAGGCCGGATTGACTGCTGACGGCTCTCAAGGACATGAGGAAACTTCTTTTCCTACGGGAGCACGAACGCGGGCGGGCACTCCGAAAGCCACAACTCCCGCAGGTATGCTGTGGACGACAACGGCTCCCGCGCCGATGACCGTTTGCGCGCCCACTGCGCCGCCAGGTAATACAACCGCGCCCAGGCCTACGTGGGCAAGCGCGCCCACCCGAGCAGCGCCTCCGAGCGTTGCATTCGAAGAGAGGTGCGCGTAGTCACCGAGGATGCAGTCGTGTTCAACAACCGCGCCGGTGTTGACGATGACGCCGAGGCCAAGCTGCGCGTCCGCATTGATCACCGCTCCAGCCAGGATCACGGTCCCCGGTCCAATCCGCGCAGAGGGCGAAATTGTCGCGGCAGGATGGATCACACGCACGAGTTCCAGTCCCCAGGAACGACAGCGCTCCGCCACGGTCTGGCGAGCGCGATTATCACCGATGCCGAGCGCAATTCTTGTGGGTTGAAGGTCTCTGTGTGCGCAAAGCCATCCGCTGGCGACCACCGGGAGGTCGAGCACAGGCCGGTCCCAGCGGGCAGCCGCATCGTCCACGAAACCAGCGATGGGAAGTCCTGCGGCGCGCAGACTGTCCGCGACGACCTTGCCGTGGCCGCCGGCGCCATACACATAGATGTGATCGAGCTTCATCGCTGTGCGGAAGCCTTGCCGAGAAATTCCGGCATCGTGGCGTGGTATGGCTGGGAAATTCCTGTGCATTTAAGCACCTGCCAGAAGGTACGCGAGAGAATGCGCAGGTCCAGCCAGAGACTTTGGCGGTCGAGGTACCAGAGGTCGAGATGGAACTTTTGATCCCAACTTAAAGCGTTGCGGCCGTTGATCTGCGCCCATCCGGTAATGCCGGGCTTGACGTCATGGCGGCGCGCCTGCTCGGGAGTATAGCGATCAAGATATTGAACCAAGAGGGGGCGAGGACCAACCAAGCTCATTTCTCCTTTGAGAACGTTCCAGAGCTCGGGCAACTCGTCCAGGCTGGACCGGCGGAGCCGGGAACCGAGTCGGGTGAGGCGATGCTCATCAGGCAGTAGACTCCCGTCGACATCCCGTGCGCCGGTCATCGTCCGGAACTTGATGAGGGTGAACGGCATGCCCCTGTGGCCCGGGCGCAACTGGCGAAAAAAGACCGGTGAGCCCATTGTCAGACGGATGGCTGCCGCCACCACGGCGAGAACGGGCGACAGGAGCAGTAAGCCTGTGACGGAACCAAGAATATCCAGGCCACGTTTGAAGGCATAATATGTCCAGCGTTGCGGCATGAAATGGCGCAATGAATTCACTTGTCCAATCGCCCAACCAGTAGCCAGCCTGCGCGCCCGGCTACCGGAACCAGCTCGAAATCCACCAGACCGACCTCGCGGCAGATCCGTTGCAGCCTTTTGCGGCTCGAGAAATATACCGGACAACCGCGCATCCAATAGCGCAGTTTGCGCAACGGGGCACGCACCATGGAAAGCCCCGGAAAGCTTGCCACTACTCTTTGCTTGGCCAGCACTGTCATCCGGCGGAGCAAGTCACGGGGATCCTGGATGTAATCAAACACTCCGAGCGCAACGACAACGTCGAATCTCTCACGAAAAGGATGGGCCAATGCGTCCGCGCGGATGAATTCGCAGTTCCCGGCGACGCCCTTCTCGCGGCGGTAATCTCGAGCCATTCGAATCATGTTTTCGGAGAAATCAATTCCCACGACGCGGCACGCGCCGGATTTCAGAAAAACGAGGCTGTTCCGGCCTGAGCCGCAACCCAGGTCGAGGACGGTGAAATCGTCCAACCCCCGGAATGCCTCCACGGTCAGGCGCACGCGTTCGTAAAGCGCCCGGCGGAACACGCGATTGAAGTAGTAGCGCCAGTCGCGCTCTTCGGCATAGAGGGCGTCAAATTGCCGCGCGCGCTGCTGGAAGTAAATTTCGATCTTCGGTGAGGTGGGCTGCATCCAGATACTCCTGACAGGAAGTGAATTTGAATTCATGCAACAGGGCGGCCAATTTTGAGGTAGTACCGGCGCGGCCGAGGTTTTGCTGCCAGTTCAGCCATTGCACGGAGAGACGCTGCGTCCACCCGTCACGGGGCAGAACCTGGAACAAATTGAGGGGCACTGGGTCGAACTCGTAGGGATGGAAATAGGTGGTCATCGGCATTCGACGGGCCTCGTGTTCAAGCACTGCCCGGCGCAAAGCCCACAACGGCAGCACGCGGAAGTATCCGCCCCCGGCCACCGGCGCTCGGAGCCCCGCGAATGGCACGGTAGCGAGAGGCAGTTCCGTGATGCGCAGCCCGCTGGGCAGCCTGTACCTTGCAGGGTGAGCGGCAAATCCAGGAACCCCGTAGCGGCGGTGGTGGATCGGAAAGATGCTGGAATCGTACGCAAAACCGCAAGCGGCTAGAGCATCCAGGGCCCAAAGAACGGAGCCGTTGATGGAAAACTCCGCGGCACGATATCCACGAATAGGTTTGCCGACAATGTCCTTGAGGACATCCCGAGCGCGGCGACAGTCATCGACAAACTCTTGCGGCGAAAGACCGCACACCCGCAAATGGGCATAGCCATGAGAGGCAATTTCGTGACCCCGCGCTGCAATTCGGCGGATCAATTGCGGGAAGCATTCGGCAACGATGCCCAGGGTGAAAAAGGTCGCGCGGGTCTGAGCTTGATCCAATAGTTCCATCACGCTGTCCACCTGGCGAAACAGCGTGTCGCGGGCGGGCGGCAGTTCTCCGGTTACCCGGCGGTGCTCGAGTTGATACCAGTCTTCCAAATCAAACGTGAGGATATTCACGCTGCGAACCTGTGGCGCCCATGACCGTTCTCCAGCGCCGCGTAAAAGTCGCAGATGCGCGCAAGCACCTGCCGGTGGCTAAAATTTCGCAAAACATGCCTGCGGCCCTCGATGCCCATCGCTTCAGCGCGCCCACGGTCCGCCATCAGTTGCTCAACGGCCACTACGATAGCGGCGACACTTTTGAGAGGAACGAGCAGGCCGGTTTCCCCGTGGCGGACCACTTCCCGGCAGCCCCGGATATCCGTAGCGATTACCGCGCGCTCCATCGCCGCGGCTTCCATGCAGGCGCGCGGGAGGCCTTCTCGGTGCGAAGGAAGAAGAAAGACATCCATAGCGGAGTAGCACTCCCTCATATCCTTGCGGTAGCCAGCAAAGAAAGCAGCGCCCTTGCGTTCCAAGGAAGCGATGCGCCCCGGAGACACCGCATCACTCTGGTCGGGTTCCTGCGGTCCGACGATGAGAAATTTCACCGCGGGGTAGCGAGTGGCCAGCCGCTCCGCGGCAGCGAACAACTCCGCATAGCCCTTCTCATAGACCAGCCGGCCGACGCTTCCGACAACGAAATCCGTATCACGAAAACCGAAGCTGCGGCGGAGGCGCGACCGCGCCGAATCCATCGCGTGCGGCGAGAAACGTTCCACGTCGATTCCATTTCCAAGATGAGTGATCTTCGCTGGCGAACAAAGGCGGAGGCGAACCGCCGTGTCGACATCTTCGGAGCTCTGTGAGAGCAGATGATCAGACAACAGTGCCGTGAACCTTTCAGGAAGCCAGAACATCCAGCGCTTCCAGCGCAGCATACGATCATGAAACAGTAGCCCGTGGATGGTGTGGAGCACTACTGGAACGCCGGCGAGACGAGCGGCCAAGGGTCCCAAGAGCCCAGCCTTGGGCGTATGCGTGTGCACCACATCGAATCGGTGGCGGCGGAAGAGGCGGCAAAGTTCCCTCAGGGATTTCAGGTCGCGGAAGGGGCTTAGCTCGCGCACCATTCCTATCGTTTCCAAGCGAACGCCGAACTTGCGAATTTCCCCTTCCCAGGGCCCCGGCGGACACACCGCAGTCACGTGATGTCCTTGCTCCTGGAGAGCCAAGATGTGGTCCAAGAGCAGATGGCGGATGGAACAATCCGCGGCCGCGACTTGCGCTATTTTCAAAGGCATAGGCGAAAAAATGTGAAAACTAACTGAGACCGCGGCCCGTGAAGACTCAGCGAGCCGATGCCTCGCGTACGAGCACAGGTTGTGCGGGAGTAAGCCGAGTTTGTTCGTCCTGCCTCATGAACCGCCGGTGCCACAACTCGAAGTTCATCAACGCCCAGATATGGATTCCGAAATTCCTCTTGCCGCTGGTGTGTTCGCGCAGAAGCTTCTCGACGGCGCTGAGATTGAAATAGCCGGAGCGTTGGGCGCTGTGATCGAGCAACACATCCGAAGCGAAGTTTTTCAACCGGCCGCGAAACCATTCGTCCACGGGAACGGCGAATCCGTGCTTAGGCTTGTGGAGTGTAGATGCTGGCAAGACGCCTTCGAGCGCCTTCTTGAGCAGATACTTTGTCGTTTTGCCTCTAACCTTCCATCGCCCCGGCAACCGAAAGGCGTATTCCACGAGCCGATGATCGAGGAACGGAACGCGGCCCTCAAGACTGACGGCCATGGTTGCCTTATCGATTTTTTCGAGATAGGTATCCGGCAGCCATGCCTTCAAGTCGGTATAGAGCATGCGGTTGACCGTGTCGAATCGCGGGAAGCGGTTGTAGTACAGCCGATAGGAGTCATAGGCATCGAAGTGGTCCGTCATCGACCGCACGGAGGGTTCGAGAAGCTCCGCTTTTGCGTCTTCGGTGAACGTGGCCAGCCAATTCCCGTAGCGCAAAGCCTCGTCGCCAATGGACATAACTTCCACCGCCTTGCGCAGCCGGCGGAATCGCGGCGTTCTCGGCACGACGTTGTCCCCACCGAGCAGGTGTGCGCATGGGGCTAGAAAATGGAGATAGCGCGACGCTAACTGAGCATAGTACCTGCGGTAGCCGCCGAAGATTTCGTCTCCTCCTTCGCCGGAGAGCACCACCTTGACGTGCTGGCGGGCGAACTCGGACATGATCAGTGTCGGCAGGTTGGCAGCATCGAAAAAGGGTTCATCGTAGTGGTACACCAAACGTTGGATTAGGCTTTCTACGTCCACGTTCGTAATAATCTTTTCGTGATGGTCGGTTGCGAATCGCCGCGCAATCAGCCGCGCGTCTTCCAGCTCGTTGTAGTAACCGCCAATGTCAAACCCCATGGCGAAGGTTTTCACAGGCTGGCTTGACGCGCGCGACATGAACGCGACTACGGCGCTCGAGTCGATCCCACCGCTGAGGAAAGCGCCCACGGAAACGTCGCTGACCATGTGACTTGTGACGGCAGTCTGAAGGTGCAAGCGAATCTGCTGGATGGCATCCGCCTCGCTCACTGGACTAGCAGCAGACTCTTGGATGTCCCAATACTTCGAGATTCGCGCACTTTGCGTGGTGCACTGGAGATAGTGCCCGGGGAGCAATTTCTTAATTCCTTTATAGATTGTGTCCGGTGCTATGGAATGGCCAAACGTGATGTAGTTCACCAAGCCTGCGGGGTTAACGGCTCTGGGAACTTCCGGGCACGCAAGGATGGCCTTGATCTCCGAACCGAAAACGATGCGCTGGTCATCCAGATAGTAGTAAAGCGGCTTAATACCAATGCGGTCGCGCGCGAGGAAGAGCTCTTGCGCGGAGTCGTCCCAGATGGCAAATGCGAACATGCCTTCGAGTTTTTCGAGGCATGCAGGCCCCATGCGTTCATACAGGCGCAGGAGCACCTCCGTGTCCGAGGTCGAGCGGAAGGATTCGCCGCGCTGTTCGAGTTCGCGTTTCAATTCAGCGTAGTTGTAAATTTCGCCGTTGAAAACGATCCAGAAAGCACCGTTGCTGGCGGACATCGGCTGGCTTCCCGCTTCGCTCAGATCAATGATGCTGAGCCGCAGGTGGCCGAGTCCCACCGGGCCACGCACGAAGTGACCAGCACTGTCCGGGCCGCGATGACGGATCGTGGCCATCATGGCCTCGACTGTCGATTGGCTAACCGGTTTGCCGGAGAAATTGAATTGTCCGCAAATGCCGCACATAGCAGGCCTGCTTTTTGTGTCCGCGAGGTGCTCTTCGGCTAACTCAGGAAGCTGCTCAACCGGGAGGCAATCTCTCTCCGGTAGAGATAGACAATCTCAGGAGAAGCCACGAGCCCGCGCCACAAGTAGCCGAGGGCGCGGGAATACTTCTCGTACCGCAGACTGATGCCCAACAGGCTGAAGTTCAGCGAAGCATCGGAAAGATGCATCAGCCTTCCCTGGTCCGGACCAAAATCGTTCTCCGCAAAAATTTTGTCGCGCACGCGTTTGTAGGCGCGCTCCTTTTCGTCCAGGTTGGCGGTTTTGCTGTTGGGAAGGATGCGGTAGTTGACGAGCGCCCGGCCGAGATAGAGAAATTCGCAGTATCGGGAGAGGCGCACAAGCATGTCCCAGTCTTCGGAAGAACGAATGGTCTCGTCGAACATGCCGATTGTCTCGAGCAACTCCCGCCGAAGCATGACGGTCGAGAAGGGCACAAAATTCTTGATCGCGAGTTCGCGAGTGACTCTGCCAGATTTGTACCGCCCGGTGCCGCCGCGGCGCCTCGCGTGCCTTCCCTGGGCGTCTATCAAATGAATGTTTCCGTACACCAGTCCCACTTCCGGGCGGGATTCCAGCGCTTCGGCCTGGAGCCGAAGGCGATCAGGGAGGCTGACGTCGTCTCCATCAAGGTACGCCAGGTACTTGCCGCGGGCATTGCGCGCGCCGGCATTGCGAGCCGAAGCGCTGCCGCGGTTTTGCTGAAACACCGACCGCACCAGATTGCGGTAGGATTCGATCACGCGGCGCGTCGAGTCGCGCGAGCCGTCGTCCACAACAATGATTTCGCGGTCGATGAAGTTCTGGTGCAGGAAGCTCTCGATCGCGGGGCCAATCGTGGCTTCGTTATTGAAAGCGGTGATAATCGCGCTTACGAGGGGTGGTCCATCACTGCTCATGCTTCCCTCAATGCCAGCAGATTGCCGCCCGCCGTGGCATCGTAATCTCCGTTGATGTGCACCAGCGAGTCTCGCAACGGTTTGTAAATGCGGAAACCTGCTGACTCCAGCAGCGCTCTCAGTTCGCGGCTGTTGCGTCCGTAGCGATTCAGGTTCCACTCCGAACACTCGAAGTAAATGCAGTCCGTCCGCGACAACAACCTAGTGGCACCTTCGAAAACGAACGGTTCGAAGCCTTCTGTGTCGGTCTTTAGGAGTGCAACCCGTCCCTTGAATTCAAGTGAGTCAAGTGTCACGACCGGAACTTTGGTTCCTCCGTTTGAATCCAGGTGATTCATGTCGTCGGTTCGGAAATCCGAGATGTACGTCTCACCCGGATGGCTGCCTACCGCCGCGTGAAGGCATCGGACGTTGGTAAAGCCATTGAGGCGCACGTTCTCGCAAAGAAAACCAAATGTCCGGGGATGGGCCTCGACGGCGATCACCGAGCCCGCTGGCCCGACTCGCTGAGCTGCCAGCAAACTCAAATGGCCAATATTGGCGCCGACGTCCACAAACGTTTCGCCTGCATGCAACCGGCTAAGAATGAATTGCTCTTCTTCTTGGTACGAGGCGGGGTCAAGCCACAGACCAGCTGAGATCGAAGTTGGAAAGAAACATATTCGCGGGCCGTGTGGCAACCTAATCGAAAACAGCCGACAGAGGCCCGTTGCCCAAAGAAATCGCGACAGCAAGAAACGGGCTTTGTGTTCCTGCTTCACAACGCTCAAAAATCTTTCCCCAACCGCCCATCGATAGGTGCCCATCGCTTAGTGGCCTTGGTGCTGACAGGAATCGAAGACGAACGGATGCGTCGATTTCAAATTATTGGTCTCGTAGGGAACAAAGGAATAGCTCTTCCTCATCTGCAAGCGATAGCAGACTTCCGAGAGGGTCAGCAGAAACCACACGTGCCGGTGCCACAGACCTTCCGTTCCCAGCATCCAGCCCAAAGTGGCCAGGAGGGCACAAGCTACGCCGATCGCGATGGGCCTTTCGTCCATCCCGGCGCGGGCCAAGACGATGCAATTGCGAAAGGTGACGAAAAGGATTGCGCAGAACAAGCAAAGACCCAGCGGACCGGCCTCCACCAGCAGCCACAGGAAATCGTTGTGGATGATCAGGGGCAGACCAATATATTGCTGGGCGCGAGAAGAAAACGTGCCGATGCCGATCCCTAAAAGCGCGTTCGCCGGACTCTCCAGGTACATGTTCATGGCGGCCCGGTTGGCGTCAATTCGTAATGCGAAGTTGGCGCTGTTCAGTTCGGTACTCCAGAAATCCGAGACGGTCTTCGAGGAAAATGCATATACAGAGAGAACCGCTATCATCCCTACGAGCACCGCGAGCCCTAGTCCCAGCAGCCGCACACTCGCTTTCACGCGGAAGAATACGAGCAGCCCCAGCAGGCCGGTCACCAGCCCGACCAACGTGCTTCTGGATTGCGTCATCAAGCACGCCATGCCCAGCAGCGCCACGTTCAGATGCTGCGCCCACCGCGGAAGCCTAAGAAGCTCCGACCCGCCCAGAAGGAGCGAGAACTGGATCAACAGGATGCAGAGGGCAAAGCCACCATAGGCGCCGGGGTTTATCATGAACCCCACCAACCGCGTGCTGCTGCTTTGCCGCATCATCATGTTCGGGATTCCAAAAGCATAGCGAGCGATTCCGCCCACAATTGCTACGAGATTAATCAAGGATCCGGACAGGACAAACACTCGGACCGCGGCGTGCAGCTTCTCCCGGGTATCGAGCAAGCGCAGCAAAGCGAAATAGCAAACGATCAAATCGATCAGGCCGATGTCTTTATTGAGCCAGGTCCATTGGGGCAGCGTGCCCAGGGCAACAAACGTCACCAGATTTCCGACCGTCAAGAACACAGCGACAAATCCAAGCACAAGCGTTGATAGGACGCTCGCGCCGCCGCGGCGACTGTCACCCCTCCGAGCTAGATAGAACAAGGCACCAATCGCCATCGAAGGAACAAACAAATCCGAAAGTGCCGGACGAAAATCTGAAAAAACGATCTGGTAATTCAACTGGACGCTCAGAAAAGCGATCCAGCCATACACGCTCCTCCACGGACTTTTCAGCCAAGCCAAGAGTGCGACCCCTGCGACAGCGCAAATGCTGACAATCAATGCTAATTCTGTCATTTCAATCGGCCGCTATTTCGCCGCGGGTCAGCTTCCTCGAGCGCAGGTACAGAGAGACCAGCCGCAGCTCGAACTGGAGCGAGAAGAGATCGCGAACGCTGATTTCTCTCCAGGCGCGGCTGTACACCAGCTTCAAGATGGCCACCAGCCCGAACGCCAAGGCGGAAGCGACCGCCGCGCCCCAGAAGGAATACCGGGGAATGAGCAAGAAATCGAGGGCCAATCCAATGACCAGGCCCGTCATGTCGATACACATCAACAGAACCGTGCGATTCTGCAACAGGAGGAGGTTCTGGCCCGGATACGCGGCAATGATCATCAAAAAGCCCACCGCGAGTAACGGCAGAACCTGGCGCGAAGCGAGGTATTCCTGGCGCGCCAAGAGCTTCAGGATGAGGTGAGAGAACGTGAGCAAAATCGCGGCTCCAGCGCCGAACGCCGCGAGGCAAGCTTTGAACGTGTAGGTCAGCAGAAAATTGCGTCTCGTGCGATCCGCGCGGTTATGAGCCTCGAAGACATACGGCAGAAAGGTGTTGAGAATGACGAGAACCGAAAAAGAATAGATGGTATTCAGAAGTCCGTACGCGAAGGAGTACAATCCCACGTCCGCCAGGCTGCGATAATGAGACAGAATGAAACGGTCCGCGAGCTTCAGCACGTAAAAGCTCAGCCCCGGAACCATCATGGGTACGCTGAAGGCGAGACCAGCCCGAATGACGCCGGGATCGGGCCGCGCACGCCACCACTCCCTTTCCACGCGCCGAAACGCATAGCAAATCCCTAGAAGGACGCCCATCACTTGCGCAACAACTACGGTGGTGACAGTGAGTCTCAGTCCGAAATACCAAAGCGCCAGCAGCGGAAAAATCCATGACGCCTGCGCGATAAGGTCCATACGATTGGCATCTTCGATGTCTGTTTTCGCCCAGAGATAGTGCTGTAGTTCCGTAAACGCGATAAGCGCAGCCAGCAGAATGCAGCCTGCGATGAAAGCGTGTGCATAGTTCGCAGCCTTCAGCCGGTGTAGCAGAGGCAGAAGGGTTCCTGACAGAAGGAAAATGGTCAGCAGGATGCCGGAGAGAACCACTTCGAACAAGAACGTGCTCTTGAACAGCACGACTCGGCGCTCCACGGAGTGTCCGGGAGTTGCCCGATACACGTAGTTATAAAGGTTCAACCCTAGAACGATTGTTCCGAAGGTGGTAATCGTCGTGACCAGGGCATAGGCGCCATAGTCTTCCGGTGCGAAGATATGCGCGAGCAAATAGACGAGTGCGAAACGCGAAACGAAGATGAAAAGCTTCGTACCTCCCGTATGCGCAGTTTGTTTCAGAAAACGGCTATTCACTCAGCACCGCTTGGTTTGGATTCCTTTCGGTGTCGCGGCCCATCTCATGAGACTGCGGATTGCGCCTCCATTTCATGCGCAATACTGGAGCCTTGCCCGAGCCATTCCAGATGCTGCCGGATTGCGTCCGCGACTGCGGCCACGTTTTCAGCCGACAGAATGCTTGGGCTGTAGTCCGGGTGCTCGATGCGGCCTGGGTACGTGCCCTCCAGCGAGGCGGTTACGAACTTCAACAAGATCTCACGGTCCGGCTTGTGGTCCGTGATCGCTTCCCGAAGCACGCCTGGCAGATCGGACATTGCGCGGATCTTCCGCACCAGATTGCAAGCGTCGAACCACACATTTCCCAGCACGATGACGGGCTTGCCGTGCATTAGAGCTTCCCAGCCAACGCTGCTCGTGATAACTGCCACGGCGCTGGCTGACCGAATTAGCTGATGACTGATCATGCCGGGCGAAATGAGTCTGACGTTCGGAAGCGAGCGAGCTGCGCGGTAGAAAGAAAGCGGCCGTCTTCCCTGCATCACCGGATGCTCTTTCACGTAGAGCAGGTGGTCGATAGGGAGGCTCTTTGCAAGACATTCGATCACATGGAGTTGGTTTGTGTAGAACGGCGCAAATACCAGCGTGCTGCACTCCGGCTCCATCTGCAGGGGAAAGAATACATACCGTTCTCCCTTTACGGGCTGCTGGAAGTAACGCCGTGCAGAGATCGCGGCGCGAAAGACCCTCTTACTTTTGCGCATTAGAACCTCCGCAACCGTCCCCGAATAGGAAGGGTCCAGGCGGTGCGACCGGTCGAGGCGGTTTCTTCGCGCGACGGCATACAACAAGGGAAGTTCTCGCCCAGAAAACAGCCGGTTATAGCCCCCTTTCAGGTAGGTTGGTAGGATGTCTTTCTCGCGGTATTCGCGGATGAGGCCAGCGGCCCGCGTTCTTTGCTCCTGTGTGAGGGAACTCTCTCTGAGGCGAAGATAGATTTCTTCTACTTTCTCCCAATGATTGCCGGCATTGCCGTAGATGGCGATTCGGTTTGGCGCCGGAGAAGCGTAAGTGATGAGATACGGAATGCTGCGTTCGCGCGCGGAATAATAAAGCACAAGACTGAGGAGGTCGTCGGTTCCCTCACCGACGATGACGTCCGGCCGAATTCGATCCAGCAAATCTTTGCAACAGCGGATAACGATGGCGACAATCTTTAATCCTTCCTCACGGGGAAAGGTGTAATATCGGCGGTCACTCGAAAGAATGGTGCTGAGGGACACTCCGTGGCGCTTCTCCCAGTCTGCAAGAAGACTCTCTGGGCGGTGCATGAGCGGAAGCTCTCGGCTCAACTCCTCCGTGAGGACCCAGAGTTGCTTCGAGGGAAAGCGGCTGCGTTGCAGGTCTCGAAGCTGGTCGCGTCCGTACAGGATGCCGCTGAATTCAACTGTGGGATCATGCTGCTGTAGCACTTTGGCTACCTCGCAATAGAGTTGATGCAAAATGGAAAAGAAAAAGAAGATCTTCACCGGGGTTCTTCCTGTGGTTGTCGGCAGGTGCGAAGTTCACACGCGTGGGAACGGCATGATCTCTGTAATTCCTTCTCTCAGGGAACGCCAAGTGCAGATATCAGGCTGATCGGGATTGGGTTTTGGCGACCGAAGCCCAGCTCAACGGTGTCCCTCGAGGAATATCGAACTGGGCTCGACAAGCCAAGACATCCTCGAGGTATTTCGGGTGAAGTCCGTGTCCCGGCCGGATCGAGCGTACGTTCCGCTCCGTGAACGCATCCCCGGCCTTCATGTCCTCCACCACGAATAGTGAACGCCGGAAAACAAGGTTCGGCGCCTCGCGCTCGCTAGGGCCGAAGCGCACTTCTCCCAACGCTTTTTCCGTCTCTCGAATTGCGTCCGCCATTTGGCGAAATTCTTCGGGTTCGAGCGAGAACGCGCTATCCGGCCCGGGCACGCTGCGGGCGAGTGTGAAATGCTTCTCGATAATGCATGCTCCTAGCGCCACTGCGGCAACGGGCACCGCGATGCCCAAGGTGTGGTCGGAGAGCCCCGCGGGCACGCCAAAGATGTCGCTCAGCGCTGCGATACTTCTCAAGTTCATCTCCTCGAGCGGCGCGGGATAAGCACTCGTACATTTCAGCAGCGCAAGTTCTCGGTTACCAGCCTTTTGCAGGGTTTCAACTGCCTCTCGAATTTCCTCGAGCGTGGCCATTCCAGTCGACAGTATGATGGGTTTTCCGGTGGCCGCGATGCGCCGCAACAAGGGCAGATCCACGATTTCAAATGAAGCGATCTTGTACGCTGGCACGTCCATTTGTTCCAGAAAGTCCACCGCAGAAGCATCGAACGGCGTTGAAAAGAAATCGAGCCCCAGTTCGACAGCGATCTGTTTTAATCTGGGCTGCCATTCCCATGGTGTGTAGGCTTGACTGTAGAGTTCATAGAGACTTTGTTTCCCCCACACTGTGCCGGGACCAATGCGGAAGTGCTCGCCTTGACAGTCGATGGTCAAAGTGTCCGGCGTGTAGGTCTGTATCTTTACCGCGTCGGCGCCCACACGCTTCGCCTCGTAAATAAGTTTTTCGGCGCGATGCAAGTCCTGGCCATGGTTTGCAGATAACTCGGCCACGATATAGATTGGTTTGCCGACGCCGATCGAACGCTCGGCCATAGCAAGGTACTTGTTCGCTTTCGTATTCAACTTCATGAATCAATCGCGGTGGGTTTGAAATTGCGCGACCATCGGGCGATGCAGGGATTCACTCTCCCGCGCCAGGGTGCTCTGCAAGACTTGGTTCGGTGAGAACGTGGGACCCCTCCCGTTCCGGATGATCGATAACGCGCCTGCCCCCTCATTGAAAAGCAAATCCAGGGCCGATGCGAACGGTAGAAACAATGGGTGTAACTGGCGGTAGGTCGGATGCGTGTAGTTGTGGAACGACACCTCGATTCCGCCGCGTTTGAAATGTTCGAGGTCGTCCAGCAAATACGCAGCCGCACCCAAAGGGGAGAGGTACTCAGTCGCTCCTAGGGCCTGACACATGGCCACAAGGCGTTCGGTACGGCGGCCATTTACCAAAAGGGTAGACGAACGTACAAGCGGTGTGGCAATCCCAAGAGTAGCCGTGAGCCATCTGAGCAGACCCAAGTTGATTTCGACCAGCGAACAAGAGACCGCAGTTTTTTCATAAATTTCCGAGAGCTTTCGGAAGATCTCTCCGAAAAATCGAGCTCCACCATAATTTGCCTCGATTTTTGCCAGGTGGTCCTTCCAGAACAACGGTACCCTGACCTTGACGTCCGTAATTAGCTGACCCAAGCGGCCATGCACTATAACCGGAATAGATAGCCACTCCAAACCGTTGGGTGTCTTGATGCGATTGCGGTGCTGCCAGGAACCTTTGGAGAATTGGACGTCGTCTAGAACGACAAAATGGTTCACTTGGTCCATCAAATCGAAGTATCCCATCCAAGGCAGATAGGTGGGCTGCATGATCGCGATCTTCAATTCGCCCTCATGTTCGACAGACGAGGGCCCGACTTTGTCGCGGCAATTAGCAGGTCGACTACGCGACGGGAACCATTTCCGTCTACGATGGTTCTTCCAAGATCACGCATGCGGCGTCGGGCCATGGGATCCGAGCCGAGCTCACGTAAGGTAGAGGTGAGTCGCCGTTCGTCAATATCATTCAGGCCGCCAAGCAGCTTTAGAGCCCCGCGTTTACGCAAGGCGCAAAGAAGTGCCTTTTGCGAAGGATCGCGAAAATAACAGATGACCGGGCACCCGTTATGGAAGAGTTCCCACAATGTAATCCCCGGGGCAATAATGGCGATTTCCGCCCATCGCATCAGGGCAGCCATATTCTTGACATCACTTTTCAGCTTAATTCGGATGCTATTTTCCTGGGCCGCGCGCCGGAGCGCGCGGAGATTGGGATTCAAAACCCCTACCACAATCTTGAACTCGAAATTATTCAGCAAGGATCTTTTGAAACTCTGCATTATGGCGAGCGTGGCGTTCTCAGGATCGGCACCGCCTAAGCTGACGAGAACCCGGGACCGCCCGCGCTGGGACACCGCGCGGCGTTTCCTGATAAAGAGCTCGCGCCGCACCAGAGAATATTTCGTACCAAGCAGCAGTTTCGTGCATGGCTCTGCAGAGTAATGAAGAAAACCGGCATGATAGTTCTGATTGAGAATAATGTCGGCATAGTAGTGCGGTAAGCTGGCGGAGTCGTCTATCACTAGCAAGCGATGACCGCGGATTTTGATCTGCCTCTGGTAATCTTCGGAGAACTGACAACCGTCCAAGATCAGCCATGAGCCAGCGATTTCCCGCATGACTTGGGCGGTCATCTCGGCGTCTCTTGAATGGGAACGGCAGCGCTCTAAACTGACGATGGTTGCTCCTTCACGGCGATAACGGCTCAGGAGACCTTCGAAAGAGCAGGCCGTGACCAGCACGACGCGCCCCCGCCGATCTCGCCATTGTTGAGCCAAGGCGAGGCATCGCATGAAATGACCTGTTCCGGTTTGTGGATCGGCTTCGGCGCGAATCACGAGTGTGCCGGGACTCGTCATCATCCTTCCTGCAGCGCCTTTTGTCGCACGTGCTGATTGATTTGGGCCAATTCGGGGAACGACGAAAGAAGACTCAGCACATCACGCCAGCCAAAATCGTCTTTATTCCGGAAGTGAAGATAAACAGCCCTTGCGAACTCCAGATCCTCCGCCGTGTCCACGGTCCATCGAAACTTGCTCCAATCTTCTTCGGCGGTCACGGAAAGAAGTTGGAACTTGGAAGGGTTTTCGTAAATATACGGTGTCACATGCGCGCGCTGGTGGGAGAGAATGGCCTCCCGCCAAGCCCGAGAGAGAGCAGCATGAGTTATTATTTCCGCATCCAGACCGAAGGGGTAGGTTCGTACCAAACAATTGCTCGCGTAGTCCGGACGGTGAGCCAAGAACGAACGAAGTAGCTCGTCGAGAAGAACAGGATCAACGAAGGGACAGTCAGCGGTTACGCGCAATACCGCATCGGCCCGCGCCTGCTGAGCAGCATTGTAATAACGGTCCAAAACGTCAGTTTCGCTACCGCGAAACACATCCACAGCGAGCCGGCGGCACTCAGAAACGATGGCGTTGTCCGCTGGCTGTGAAGTGGTGGCCACCAGGACTCCGTCCGCCAAGGCAACGCGGCGCACGCGATTTAGTACTCGCTCCAGCACGGTTGCGCCGCCGAGATCTTTAAGGACCTTCCGGGGCAAGCGCGTGCTCCCCATGCGGGCCTGCACAATCGCGACCACCCTCATGCTGCGCTCTTTTGCTGTTCGAACAACCACCAGTGATCTCTGTCGAATCCATCCTCAGGGCCCCAGTAACCTTTCCGCAAGAGAGATAAGCCAGGGAGGCACTGTTGAAAGTGGAAAAGGAAATCGCGCTTCCACAGCAAGTCATTGTGCCCGCGGTACGGGATCGTGGTCTCTTGTTCGGCGAAGTATTCCACCGCCAATAGATAGCGTCCGCTCACGCGAGCCAATTCCCGCATTGCAGCATGCAGAGAATCTAGCGGAATGTGGATCAGCACACCGACAGTAAACACTAGATCGAAATACCCGCTCTTGAACGGCAGGTCGAAGATGTTGCCGCACATGGCCGTTACTTTTGGGCTCGCTGAGCGAGCGATCTCTAGGGCATACCGATTGGGTTCGATTCCAATGACCTCGCTTTCCTCTCCAAGCAATTCGGATAGCGCCAGAAGGTTGTGTCCGCGGTTGCAGCCGACCTCGAGAATCCGGGCTAAACGCAAGCCCGACAGCATGGTTCGAAACGCGGGCAACCGCGTACGCCAGTCAAGAATGTTGCGGTCCGTGTACAGGCGACCAAATTCGCCACCCCAACTTTCCAATTGCGCTTTCACCAGCGCTATCCTTGTCCCGGCCCGTAGTGTTCCAAAACCTTGTGCATCGCGACGATCACGTCGGAGACGTCCTCGTCGGTCATGCCGGGAAATAGCGGCAGGGTGAGAATCCTCTCGTAAGCGGCTTCCGCGACAGGGCAAATCCCCGGAGCCGTGCCAAAGCGTTCTCGATAGAAGGGGTGCAGATGCACGGGGATGTAGTGGACATTGACGCGAATTCCTTCGGCCCACAATGCCCGGGAGATTTCGTCCCTACAAGCAGTCAGACGGCTGAGGTCGAGTTGGACTACATACAAATGATATGCATGGGAGACTTTCGGCCGTACGTGCAGCGGCTTGATCGCGCCCATCCTCCCCAAAGCATCGTTGTACCGAGCCGCGATCGCTTGCCGACGCGCGACGAAGTCCCCGAGCCTCCGCAATTGACTTAACCCAAGCGCACATTGGAAATCCGTCAAACGGTAGTTGTAACCAAGCTGGGTCATTGCCTCGCCTGTCGTGATGTGCTTCACCGGATGAAAGGAAAAAGTGTTCAGGTCGGCGAGCGAGCCCACTGGCCGACCCTCATGACGTGCGCCGAGGGCGTGTGCGGCATCGTCAATGATCAACAACCCGTCACGATTCGTGAGGGATCGCAGCGCGGGGTAATCGCAGGGCTGGCCGGCGTAATCAACCGCAATCACGGCGCGCGTGCGCGAGGTAATCTTTCGCTCCACATCTGCCGGGTCGAGCAGCAAGGTCTCCGGGTCCACATCTGCAAAGACCGGGGTGCCCCCTTGGAACACCGCGCAATTGGCGCTCGCCGCGAAGGTCATTGCGGTCACAATGACCTCGTCACCCGGGCCAATTCGGACCGCACTCATTGCGGCATGTAGCGCGGCGGTTCCGCTGCTAACCGCCACCGCCTCAAGTGCTCCTACAGCCTGCGCAAATGTATTTTCAAATTCCTCGATCTTCGGACCGGTTGTCAACCAATCGGAACGGAGCACTTCGTTCACAGCTGCGATGTCAGTTTCATCCAGGCTTTGCCGAGCATAGGGCAGAGGGATTCGGCGGGTGGGCCGACCGCCTTCAATCGCCAATGCTTGCCGCTTTGGTTGCGCGATGGTCATACAGGAGTTCTCGAAACTCGGCGTGGGTCAGCCAGTCCGGGTTGGTATCGCTGGCATAGCAAAATCCGTCCGGAACGGGTTTGCCATGGGACCAATTCCCCGCCCGCCACCAGCCCTGCGAAGGCTTGATGACATACATGTCTTCCAACTCGACCGTATGCCGGGCCTCATCCTCGCTGACTAGGATTTCGTGCAGCTTTTCTCCCGGACGGATGCCGATGTATTCGATCTGGCATTCCGGTGCTAGCGCCCTGGCGATGTCGACGACACTCATACTCGGAATCTTGGGGGCGAAAATCTCTCCTCCGTGCATACGCTCGATCGCTTGGAGAACAAATCTCACGCCTTGCTCCAGCGTGAGCCAGAAACGGCTCATCCGGGCATCGGTTACTGTCACAACGCCGTGCTTTCTCTGCTCGGCGAAAACTGGCACGACGCTTCCGCGGCTGCCCACAACATTGCCGTAGCGCGTGCAAGCGAATCGGGAGCCGCCTTCGCCCGAATAGGCATTGCCCTGCACAAACAGCTTTTCGGCACACAATTTGGTCGCGCCGTACAGGTTCACCGGACTCACCGCCTTGTCGGAGCTAATGGCGATCGCCTTTTTTACGCGCTGGTCGATCGCCGCATCGATGACGTTCCTCGCGCCCATCACATTAGTCTGGATAGCTTCAAACGGGTTGTATTCGCAGGCAGGGACCTGTTTGAGGGCGGCCGCGTGAATCACGAGATCCACTCCGCGGAAGGCGCGGTTCAGCCGCTCCCGGTCGCGTACATCTCCGATGAAGTAGCGCATCGGCGATTCACCGCTGTCCGGGAAATTCTGCCGCATTTCGTGCTGCTTGAGCTCGTCCCGGCTGAAGACGATCAGCTTCTTTGGACGGTGCTCATGCAAGACAGCCTCAACGAATTTCCGCCCGAAGGAACCCGTGCCTCCCGTTACCAAGATAACTTGTCCGTCGAGCGTCATCGTTATTCGAACGCCGCGGCCGAAGCGGCCTTCCGGAGCGGCTGGGCGGCGGCTCGTGATACCGCTGCCATTTCTTCCGCTTGAAAGCCAATGTGGAGTTCGCGGAGAATCCGATAGACGTCCTCAACGGATTGCCGGCTCGCGGCCCGCTCCAATGCGCTCAGTTTCTGCGCAAATGCGAACACATCAAGCTCCCGAGGGGGAATCACCTTGATCTTTTCGAAGCGGGTTGGCCGGAGCTCTTCTGTGTCCTCGTCAAATAGCTGCTCACTGATCTTCTCGCCGCGGCGCAGTCCCATAATTTCGATGGGAACATCCTTATCGGGACGCAGCCCGGAGAGCTCAATCAAGTCTCTCGCGAGTTTGCCGATCAGCACGGGGCTGCCCATATCGAGCACGAAAGTTTCTCCCGCTGTTCCCAGGGTCCCCGCCTGGATCAGGAGCGACACAGCTTCTGGAATCGTCATTAAAAATCGTTGCGCCTCGGCGTCGGTAATCGTCAGCGGCTTGCCGGACGCAATCTGTTTCTGAAAGAGCGGAATCACGCTGCCGTGGCTGCCGAGAACATTGCCGAATCGCACGCAAGAGAATCGCGTGCTGCCTTCGCCCTGCTGCGCTTGCACGATCATCTCCCCTACGCGCTTGCTTGCCCCCATGATGGAAGCGGGCCTGACCGCCTTGTCTGTCGAGATCAGCACGAAACGCGAAACGCCAAAATTCGCCGAGAACTCAACAAGATTGCGCGTACCGGTCACATTGTTGAGAATCGCTTCGCAGGGGTTTATTTCCATCAAGTGCACATGTTTGTGCGCCGCAGCATGGAACACCACTTCCGGATGAAATTCGGAAAACACGGAGCGAAGCCGCGCAGGAAACCGCATGTCGGCAACCACCGCATAGACTTCGCTGCCAGTACATCCTTCCTTCACGCGAAGGCACGCGTCATGGAGGCTGTTCTCGTCCTTGTCGAGCAGAATGAGCGCAGCAGGTTGCAGCCGTGAGAATTGGCAAGCGAGTTCTGCCCCAATGGACCCGCCCGCCCCCGTAATGAGGATCCGTTTTGATCGATAGGCTGCGGCAAGTTCCGTGTCGTTGGCGGCTAATTCGATGCTTTCCCTCCCAAGCAGATCCGTCATCTGCACCTCGCGAAACGCGGCAATGTTGACATTCCCATGCAGGATTTCCTCAAGGGTCGGGACAATCTTGATCTGCACGGTGAGCGCTTCACATTGCGCCCAAAGCCGCCGTAGAACGGAACGCGGAATGCGCGGAATGCAGATAACGACCTCTTCCAGCCCGTGCCCACTTGCGATCGCTGGCAGGGCGCTCAACGGCCCCAGGACTCGCAAGCCCTGTATATCCATACCGATTTTCTCGGGGTCGTCATCGAGAAAGCCTACAGGCCTGAAATCAGAACGGGAGGCAAGTTCTTTCGCTACCATCACTCCAGCGTCGCCGGCACCGACAAGCACCACTCGCGGCGCCCGAACTCCGTTACGTTTCTTGCCGTTCAGCCGCTCATACAAAACTCGCCGCGAGGCCCGCACGCCCAGTGCCGTCACCAGCGAGAGCAAGAATTGGATCACGATGATGCTGCGTGGAATCCTCCACAACGCCCAAAGCCGCGGTGTTGCGAAGAAAGCCGTAAATAACAAAGCGGAAAAGACGGAGTGAGAACGGGCCACCAAGCTCGCGTCTGCCAAGCTGATGTACCGCCAGACGAGGCGGTAGGTGCCCATAAGTGAACTGATGAGTACCTGACCTAGCATGGCCGGGATCAGAAAAAGCCACATCTGATAGGCGTTGGCCGGAGGAACTTGCCATTCGAATCGGATTTGATAGGCCAGGTAGAAAGCCGCACCTGCCATCAGAGCATCAATGATGCCCTGATTGACACTTGAATAGAACTTGTAGTGGCGATTCACGGCGAGTTGAGTGTTTCGCTGGATTGCAAAGACGCAGCGGGCAACTTACCATTCCTGCATTTAGTTACGCAGGACCGCCCTGATCAAAACGCATAGCCATCCATCATTTCTTAGACTGGGCGTACTTGGCGAGCAGGCCTATCCTAGGCTCATCCATAACCGCTTGTGGGACCAATGTCCTCGGCCTCGACTTCCACTGCCACCGCGCGCATGAGCAAATCAACCGAGACGACCACACGCAGGCTGTTTTTCTTTCGCAGCAGGATGCCTTCGAGTCCCTCCAGCGGTCCGCGCCGAACGCGCACTCGGCGACCCGCTTTCAAGTATCGATGTGGTTCCAGGTGCAAATGCTGGGCGAGCCCGTTTCTTATCGATTCAATCTCACTGTCAGCAAGCGCCGCAGGATTACCGCCAAATCCCACTAATCGAACTACGCCCTGAATGCGCAGAACCCGGAGAGTTTCTTCGATGGGGATGCGGACAAAAACGTATCCAGGGAAAAGCGCCAGCTCCAGTCGTATCCTGCGGTCTTTCCATTGACGCAAGGATTCGTACAAAGGAAGAAAGTGTTCAATCTCGCGCCCGGTGAGCTGCAGAGCAACGGTCTTCTCATGGCGCGCTGATGTATACGCTGCAAACCACCGAGGTTTCCTGTTTTCGAGGAAAGGGTTCGGCAATTCTGTTTGGGTCGGCAGGTCCAAGCCTTGTACCGTCCTCGGTGTGACTCTGTCGGCGAAAATGGGCACAGCTCCGCCCCGTCACCCACAAAAGAAAATCATTCTAAGTGCCTGACTTACAACTGCTTACGAACTCTTCTCGGACTTAACTGCCCGCTCAACACCTCTCGCAGGCCACCAGCCCTAGGCATGCTGCCGGAGCGCTTTCTCCTCGTTCTTCACCGCCTCATTTTCCGTCGCGTCGGCATAATACTTATAACCGTAGTTGTAGTATCCTGAATAGTATCCATCGCGGTGAAAATCAACGCCGTTCAGGACAACGCCGATTAACCGGGTCCCGGCGTGACGCAAATGCAGACTCGCGCGCTGAACCAGCTCTCGCGGCGTTGCTTCTCCCCTGACCACCAGAATGGCGCCCTCGGAGATCGAGCTGAGAATGCGCCCATCGGCGACATGCAGAAGCGGGGGAGAATCGATGAGGACAAACTGGTATGCGCTGACCGCTTCCCGGAAGAGTGCTTGCATCCGCTCCGAGGAGAGCAATTCGCTCGGATTCGGCGGTACCGGACCACACACTAGACAATCGAGGCCGGGCACTCCGGTAGTTTGAACCTCGTCTGGCCATTGTTCCTGCCCAGCAAGATAGCTGGCCAGGCCGCCGGTTTTGCGTAGAAGGAAAATCTTGTGTAAAGAGGGTCGCCGCATGTCGCCATCAACGAGCAGCACGTACTTCCCGAGCTGCGCCAAGGCGATCGCCAGGTTGCAGCAGATTGTCGTCTTTCCCTCACGCGGAGCCGCGCTAACAATAACGAGCGACCGCGGGGGGCGGTCAGCCGTCGAGAGCATGACCGAAGTGCGCAAGCCCCGGAAGGCTTCTCGCAGGGACCAGTTCGGCTCGAGCTCTGCATCCATGCGGTACCAGCGGTCTTGTTCGCCGTTTGTCCCGTGCATGGGCAGCCGTCCACGGAGGCGGGCCAACGAAATCTCCTTCAAGCTTCCGCGTTGCCTTTTCTCCTCCGCCTGGCTAAGAGAATGTCGCGAAGGAATGATGGCCAGGGCCGGGAGATGGAGCAAACGCTCGACGTCGTTGGGTGTTTTCACGGTGTTGTCGAGATGTTCTTGCAGGGAGGCAATCCCCACACCCGAAACCAGCCCCAGCAAGAGGGCAAGAGACAGATTAAGAAGCACGATGGGCTTGACCGGCTTGGTCGGCCGCACCGCAGGATCAACGATCCGAATATTGCTGGCTTTTAGTCCCGCCGAAACCCCTGCCTCCTTCAGGCGTTGGAGCAGCCCTTCGTAGAGCTGTTTATTCGTGTCCGCCTCGCGCTTCAAAATGTTGTACTGCACGGCGCGTCCCGCCAGGAGATTTTCCTGATTCTGCGCTTTTTCGAACGCCTCGCGAACCAGCGTTTCTCTGCGCACCGCTGCCAGGTAGTCATCGGTGATCTTCTTCACCGCGTGCGACTGCTCCTGCGTCAGCGTGCGCTCAATGCCTTCCATGGCATTCTGGAGTTGCGTCACCTTGGGAGAGCTGGTGGTATAGCTCGTCGTCAGCGTGTCCTTCTGAGCCTGTAGATCCGCGAGTTTCACGGTTAAGTCTTGCATCACTTTGCTGTCATAAACTCCGGGTAGCGAGGCGTACTCTCCCGCCTGCGCCTGCCGATACGCCGATTCTTTTTGATAACGATCCGCTTGAACCTGCGTGAGCTCGTCCTGGAGCTGACGCAGGCGAACTTCCAGCAAGTTTTCGGCCTTGCCCTTGTCGGTTTCGAGAAAGAGCAAACCATTGCTTTGGGCATAGCCCTGGAGTTCGTTTTCGGACTTTTCCAACTTTGCCCGCATGTCCTTCAACTGCTCGGAGAGCCACTCCGACGCCTTCTGGGCGGCCTCCCAACGAGTCTCCAGGTTTTGTTGGATGAAGTTCTCCGTGAGGGAATTAACGATCATCGCCGCCAGCGCGGGATCCTGCGAATCGAAGCTGATCCGCACCAGCCGGCTCTCTGGGACAGGTTTGATGTTCAGCTCGACTTCAAACTTCCGGAGGATGGCTTCTTGGTGCTCCGCGGGTGCGGGAGCGGACTCCTTTCCCCTGGCGTTAACTCGTGTGTTTTTGTTCTCCCGGCCCGTTGGAGAACGGAATTCGTCGGCTTGCTCGAGATGCAGCTTATCAATGACTCGCCGAGCCAGGCTCTCACTCTGAAGGATCTTGTACTGCGTTTGCAGGTAGTTGTCGGAAACGTTCTCAATCTGGAAAAGTTCCTGTACGCTAACGATATTGGGATTTTCTTTCTCAATTTCCAGCAGAGCTGCGGCGCGATAAACAGGCTTCTCTTTGAGAGTAGCAATCAGGACGAGCGTGAGCGTTGCGAGAACCACTGAAAGGATCGTCCAGCGGCGCTTCTGCGCAACTCCCCAATACGCCCGCAGGTTTGGTTCCTCCTCTCCGTCAATCCCTTCGTAGACCCTCTGCGGCCCGGTAATCCGCGGTTCTCCATTCGCCGGAGCATCGAGCAACGGAACGTTCCTAGATTCCTTCATCTTATCTCCGGTAAATCGCCAACCCCGTTCCCACCGAGACGGCGGCTTCCAAGCCTCGGTAAAGAGCGCTGCGGCTGCCGCTGCCTGGAACAAATAGAATGTCTTTGGAATGCAACATTGGATCGGAGGATTTGCCAGCCAGGATCTTGCCCAAGTCCAGCGGCATTTCCTCTTTGGTGCCGTTCTTTTCGTCCGTCCGGATAATCCGAGCGTGGGTCTTTGCAGAGGTCCTCGTTAGGCCCTCGGCCAAAGCAAGTACCTGCAAAACGGTGATATTCTCATTGCTCCTTAACTGAAATCCGCCCGGCTTCCTGACCTCACCCACTACATAAACAACTCCCGCGCGCGGCACCTTCACAGCGTCGCCGGGGTACACCAGGACGTTGGAGCTAGCATCACTGGATTCGACTAGAGCCTTCAGACTGACTTCTTCACTGGCAGAGATCGGAGGGGCTCCCTGCGATGAATCGCCAGCCGTGGAAGGAGAAGCGCTGCGGGCTTCTTTGCTGTCTGTAGTCTCATCGGCCCGGGAGCGCTCCTCCGCCGTCCGGAGTAAAATTCCCGCCCCTCCGTGGCGCACGATGATAGCTGTGTCTCCCGCATCGTCCGCCAAGCCTTCTGCCATCGCTAGAATCTCCAAGAGAGTCTTAGCGCTGCGGATTTGGAATACCCCGGGCCTCTTCACAGCGCCGAAGACAGAGACGGGATGGCTCTGCACCTCTTTCACGACTACACCCACATGGGGATCTTTTAAATAGTTGCCGCGCAGCCGCTCCCCTACAACAGACTCCATTTCCGCCGCGGTCAGGCCTGCGGCGTGAAGCAGGCCGAGCATCGGCATGGAAACCTCACCGCCCGCAGAAACACGCAGAGCACTGTTGAATTCGGGAGCTTCGAAAACGGAGATTTCGAGAAGGTCTTCAGGGCCGATCCGGTAATCCCCGCGGGTTGCGGGCGCTTTTTGCTTCTCGAGCGCCTGCTCGAGCTGTTGTAGCTGCAGTTTGTATTCCTGGATAGTCTCTGCTGGTGCGGTTACCGTTTTCTGCGCGGACGGAACGTCAGGGCGTTGCGCCGCTCCTTGCGCCGCTAAGAAGGTCGGGTAACCGATCACAACTCCCGTGACGACCAACCACCACATCGCCCTGCGTCTGCGGAATTCCGGAATATGCTCGGTCATTTGGCCGTCCCGTTTTGGTGGAAAGAATTAAGTTGACGGCCCCTTTCTACGGGCACACGATCCGCGCTGTCACTAAGGTCGGGGATACAATCTTGCAGTCTTGGGGATTGGGGCGGCTGACGGCGATAATTCCTAGGATTAGTCCGGTCAGGCCGGCCGCGACAGCCGTGATGAACACCCAGGTTTCCAAACGGCCCCTCGCCGAGGCTCGTGTTCCTGTCGGACCTTGTTCAGGAGCAGATGCCACCGTGGCATCGAGTTCCTTCCCCTCTGGCACTTCGATCGCTCGATCGGCTGACTCGACGGTTGCTTTGCCACGACGCGCCAATACCTTCAGTGAGTTACCGCTAATGGCAACTTCAATCACCGCAGCAGAATCCGCGGGCGGGAGAATTCGCACACCGTTTGCCTCAACTGTCGCTGGCGAGCTGTTCTTACTTAGCACCGCAAGAGCGCCTTGCTCCAATCCCACTGTCACGTGGTCTCCCTTTTGTTCTAGAACCACCACGCTGGATGCAGGCAAGAAAACATTTCCGCCCTTCGTTAATTGAAGCTCGGCAATCGAGTCAGTGCTTGTGGCCACCCGATCGCCAGCAAAGAGCGAAGCTCCCGAGGGTGTTACAACGTCATTAATCCTTGCTTGTCCTTTGATGATCGCTTGACCGAGCGTCGGCGGGGCAGCCAAGGCTGGCTGATAAACGATGGCCGCGGACAGCACAACACCGAGAAATGACCTTCCAGACATGGAGCCTCCTTTTGCCCGAGCGTCCGTTCCGTGCCTGCGTTCCTGGTTCAGGCTCTTTATTGACAGGCGTCGAAACCGTCTTACCCGGGGAAAGCTCAACAACAGATATGGGGTGAGGTCGCACCGTTTCACACTGGCACGCTCAACGCGGATGTCTCACGCCTGCGGTGAAAGATGAGCCCACAGGTACGCCCGTTGCCCACTTCAAGCCCTTCCCCGACTCCCGTTCGAGTTAAATTCATGCAAGGAATGAACCACATTGAAGATACAATCCCGGATTATTTCGAAAGACTGCTCGCTCTTCTTGTGCGCTTTATCCGTCATCTGTTCTTCGGGCCGACAATGGGACTTAGTCGTTTTCTTTCTTAAGCTTGCATCTTGCCCAGTGATCCTCCAGCGGATGCTGGGTCGGAAAGACAACAAACGGTGGGTTTGAGCTAAAGCGCTGACAAATTTCTACTTACTGTAGAACATGCCCTTTTGACACAAGAATCGTTCCCAATTGATATGAACGTGCCAATTTGAAATCCTCACCCTCTAGCCGCGTGTCCTGACACCGCTTCCTAAATCATTCGCCTTGTTGGATGAGTTTCAACCTGTGGCCGAGCCAGCAGCTGCCAACTTGGGGGTCAGGCTTTTCGTACCGCCCCGTGCGAGTGAGGGCGATTTGCTGACGCCAGAAGAGCGGCAATTCTGGCGAGATGGCATTTACGACCAGATCCGAGAAGTTATGTCATTGCGAGGCAGCTTGAGTATCGAGCGCACCTGTGAACTGGCCCGAGTCAGCCGGGCAAAATTCAAGTCATCCGATGAAACCTTCGACGAGTCCCATCGAACTGCGGAATCCATCATCGAGGTTCATTAGGCCCAAAGACCTACAAAGTGAACATAGAGAATCTGCTCGGGTGGCTGAACGGGAGAGGCGGGCAGTTCCTTTTGATTTTGCGCACGGAGGAGAAAAAGGACTCCACCCAGAAGTGGTGGCTCTCAGAGAGAGATTAATCCATCAAGCCTCGCGTTTCATGTCAGAGCAGATGTCAGATCCGTGTACCTGAGCCGGGTAAGGTTTACTTCGTCCGCTGTCCGTCGAGCAGGGCGCTCACGGCTCTCACTGATAAACAGGTTGCTCAGCAATTCTCCCGATCGCGCTTTTTCCCGTAACGAAACGCCATCCCAACACCGAGGGTCATGAACCCGATCGGGGGCACCACCAGCACGAGAACACCCTTGCTGATAGCTTTCTGGCAGGCGACCACCGAACACATGGTAAGCCACTTCATCCTCGATACTTCATATTTTAAGTGCATGAAGTAGCCGATGATCAGCGCGGCCTTCACAAGCGACAACCCCATCAATATCGTCAGCATCTTCACGGGCCGCATATTCTGATAGGTCAGAAAGACTTCGATGGCGGTCATCGCCAGCAGCGCGCCCCAAACCCAGAAGAACAGCGCTTTGCCATGATGGCGGTGCTGTTCTGCAACCCGTTCCGCGATGGCTATTTGAATGGTATCCATATCCCTCCAGCTCCTAGAGAATTTTGGCGGACATCAGATAAACCAAAGGAAAAATGAACATCCAGACGAGGTCCACGAAGTGCCAGTACAGGCCGGCAACTTCCACGTCCGACGAGTCGTACACCTTGGGCTTCAGCCACAGGATTATCCCGCACACAATCGCCGCGACTAAGAGAATGTGTGCGCCATAGTGGAACGGGCTGTAAACCGGCGTTGCCAACCAGGCAACCAGCCAGAGGACCAGCAGGATGGGGATGAACTTGCGCCGCAGCGCCACCACGCCGAGGTAAATCACACCCAGCGTCACGTGCAGCATGTGCATCCCGGTTAGACCGAAGAAAGTCGCGCCAAACTGCGGCACGTTTTTGACCACGTTGACAAACTCGGCGGCAGCTTCGTGACCCGGAACCTTGGGGAACATGGGAAGAGTCAGGCCTTCCGCGATCAGCTTGCTCCACTCGCGACCGTGAAGAACGATGAATCCCGTGCCGCATAGCATGGTGGCAAGCAGCCAGAAGCGCTGCGCCTTGGCATCGCCATGGACGGAAGCCCTCACCGCCAGCACCATCGTCAGGGAACTGGTCAGCAGAAACGCCGTCATGATGGTGGCATTGATGATGCTCTCCGAATGGAATGGCGTGGGCCAACCTTCCGTCGAAATCCGCCCGTAGCTATAAGCGTAGAGCAACGCGCCAAACGTCAGCGAATCGGAGAGCAGAAACAGCCACATCCCGATTTTCTTGGAATA
>WNFA01000711.1_pt1 | contig 29827 bp, 29 predicted proteins | sample 5400481 | NCBI WGS metagenome assembly WNFA01 (sample SAMN13153340, study PRJNA577476) | soil metagenome | isolation source: 120 cm saprolite under Douglas fir tree site 2 hole 1 replicate 2 | place: USA:California | collected 2015-04-18 | reverse complement strand
AGAACGTGATCTGGCTCGTGGCGACGCCAACCAGCTGGTGCGGCAGGCCGGCCTGGACCACGACGAGGGTGAGCGGGAAGGTCACGCTTAGCCCGGCTCCGATGATGATGATGTCGCGGGCGACTTCCCACGGGCTCGAATGCGGGCCAACCTGGGCCAGCAAGACCAGCCCCAGGATCATCGCCCCGAGCGCCGCGGTGCCGACGAACCTGTAGCGCGGGACGCGGGCGAGGAGAACACCTGTCGCGGTCGCAGTGACCACCACCGCCAGCTGCATCGGAGTCAACAGCTGGCCGGCGTTGGACGCGCTCACCCCGAGCACGCCTTGATAGACGAGCGGAACGAACACGATCGCGCCAAACATTCCGATCGCGCTGAAGAAGGCGATCAGCGCCGGGACCGCAAAGACGTTGAGCCGGAACATCTGAAACGGCACTATCGGGTGCTCGACGCGGCGCTCGGTGATGAAGAACGCAACCAGGAGGACAGCCGCCAAGCCGAGCAACCCCAGCACCTGAACGGAAAGCCAGGAGTGGTCGCGCAGCATCGAGAGCGAGATCAGCAATGGTGTGAGCCCGGCCAGGAGCAAAGCCGTGCCTGCAAAGTCGATGTCCCGAAGCCTGGCTTGTGAGCGCACGCGAGGCAGCTGCGTCGCGACCAGGATCGTGGCCACGACACCGAGCGGAATGTTGACGTAGAAGACCCAGCGCCACCCGGGCCCGTCGGTCAGCAATCCGCCGAGCGACGGTCCGATGACGGACGAGAGGCCGAAGATCGCGCCGAACACTCCGCTCATGCGTGCTCGCTGCTCGGGCGGAAACAGATCCGTCATGACCGCGAATGTCGAGGCGAACAGGACGCCGCCAAAGACGCCCTGGAGGCCGCGGAACGCCACGAGCTCGAGCATGTTCTGAGACAGGCCGCAAAGCGCCGAGGCGGCGATGAAGCCGACCATGCCGGCGAGCATGAAAGGCTTGCGGCCGAACATGTCGCCGAGCTTGCCCGCCACCGGCACCAGCGCGGTCGACGTGATCAGGTAGGCGGTCGTGACCCACGCATAGAACTGGATGCCGTGCAGGTCGGAGACGATCCGGGGCATCGCGACGCCCACCACGGTCTGGTCGAGCGCCGCCAGCAGCAGCGCCATCGCCACGCCGAGCGTGGCCAGAATCACCTGGGTACGAGACGCGCCTTGGGTCATGACTTTTCTCCTTTCATCGGGCTTGTTCTGCATGGGTCAGGCTATTGGCTATTGCGGAACGTTTGCTTCCTAAATAGGATTCAATCTCGAAACCAGGATGCTGAGCACCTCCGAGCGCCTGCTGCGTGTTCTGACCCTTCTCGAGGCGCGTCGAGACTGGTCCGGGGCCGACCTGGCGGAGCGCCTTGAGGTCACCACTCGGACGATCCGCAACGACATGGTTCGCCTGCGCACGCTGGGCTATCCGGTGGGTGCGGCTTCTGGGGTAGCGGGCGGCTACCGGCTCGGCGCCGGTTCGGCGCTGCCGCCGCTTCTGCTCGACGACGACGAAGCAGTGGCGGTGGCGGTGGCCCTGCGGTCATCGACCGGGGGCGTGGCAGGGATCGAGGAGACATCGGTGCGCGCGCTGGTGAAGCTCGAGCAGGTCCTACCTTCGCGCCTTCGCCGCAGGGTCAACGCGCTGTCCGCCTACACCGTCCCGGTGGCATTTCCTGGACCCACCGTCGAGCCGCAGCTTCTCTCCACGATCGCGGCCGCGTGTCGCGATACCGAGGTCCTGCGGATGGACTATCGCAAGCACGACGGCACTGAAAGCACACGTTCAGTCGAGCCTTACAGGTTGGTCCACATGGGCCGCCGCTGGTACCTGGTCGCGTGGGATAGAGACCGGCGAGCCTGGCGCACCTTCCGTGTCGACCGCCTGCAACTTCGCAGCCCGAACGGCCCCCGTTTCACACCTCGCGAGCTGCCGGCCGAAGACATCGGGGAGTACGTGATGCGAAACGTCCGGTCGGCGCCGATGACCCATCACGCCCGAGCGGTGGTCCAGGCTCCGGCGGCGGTCATCACCGAGCGCGTGCCCCGGGGAATTGTCGTCGAGCCGATCGACGACGACACGTGCGCGGTCCACGCGACCGCGAACACCATCGAGATGCTCGCGCTCTACCTGGGCATGCTCGACGCCGACTTCACTGTGACCGAGCCGCCCGAGCTGCTTGAGCGACTCACCAAATTGGCCGAGCGTTTCTCGACCGCCGCGAGTCGTTAACCACGACCGAATAGGCCCTTTTGGCTGTAACACTCGCCCGCGACGCGAACATTTGGGCCCGAATGGCGGGACCCCCGATCAGCGCTGGGCGGAGTAGATCCAGGTGAAGGCGATCACCAGCCCGACGACCAGCAGGAAGAAAAGGAGCTCGACCCTGATCGCCAGCCGCACGAGGCGCCGTGCCCTTCGCGTTCGCGAGCCGCAGCGCTCGCAGTAGGCGGCGTTCGGGACCAGCTCCGCGCCGCAGGAGTCGCACGCGACCTGGGCCTGCTGCATTACTTCAGCTTAGATGGCGCTGGCCGCGGGCTCAGTCGTGGCAGGTCGCGTTGGCTTCGAACCGCACCGCACTCGAGGCGATCGGCTGCGACGCGTCGCCCTTGATGTCGAAGTGGGTCAGGACCCCGCCATCGACCTTGCCGCCGGTGGTGTCATGGAAGACGTCCACCTGTTTGCCGCCGTTGTCGAAGAAGTTGTACTGGAACGTCAGGTTGTCGCAGGTCGAGCCGCGCCGGTAGTCGAACTCGATCTCGGTTCGGGAATCGATCTTCGCATTGGACACGCCTTCACCCGCATAGGGCTGGTGCAGCAGATTGAAGGCGATGTAGCCCACGGCGCCGAAGATGAAGACCGCGAGCACGATCAGGAGGATGGATGGCCTGAAGCCTCTCGGCCGGGCGACAGGCTGCCAGGCCGCGCCATTCCACCAGTAGCGCCCGTCCTGGGAGACCCAGGCGGCGCCGTCAAATCGGGGTGGCTGCCCGTCCGGTCCGACCTCGGCTGACACGGTCGGCTCATGTTGAGGCATCGGTACCCTGGTTGGCCACTCGTTATCGTTGGTCTGTGGACCTCGAGGAGGAGCTCTCGCCTGCCGACGCCGTGCTGCTCATGAGCTCGGTGCCAGAGCGGATCGCTGATCTCGTGTACGGGCTGGACGAGGCGCGGCTGCGGTACCGCCACGGCCCCGCGTTCCCGACGCTCGGCGGTCTGATCGGACATCTCGTCGACTCGGGATCCAAGGTGGATGGACTCATCCGGCACGCTCACCTGGACGGTCTCGCCACGGCCGATGTGCGGGCCACGATCGACCCCACCCACGACCAGGAGCTCGACCGCCCCTTGCAGGAGGCGCTCGAGGACTTCGCGCGAGTCCGCCGCCGCACGGTCGACCTGCTCCACGGCTGGGGCAAGAACGAGTGGGACCGGACCGTGGTCGACCCTCGAGGCGGCATCGTGACGCTCCTCGAGGTGTGCCAGATGGTCACACGCCACGAGATGGCCCACATCTCCCAGATCCGCAACCTGACGGTGCTTCTGCCGGAGACTCAGGACCTGGGTCCACTCCGGCCCGTGAATCCGGTCGCGAACGGGGAGCCCGTCGTTGGCTGAAGAGCCCTCACCTCCAAGCGCGGCACCTGCGGCGGATCGGCCGCCGAAGTCCGGCCGCTCGCGTCGGAAGCGCAAATCCGGGCGTTCGGAGGGTCGCTCTCTCCAGTACTGGATGGTGGTCACGTCGCCGGACAACTTCCGCAAGACGCGCGAGCTCGGCTTCACCATCCAGGGCCTGAAGAGCCGCCACCGCCGGCGGGTGGAGACGATGCGAGTCGGCGATCGGCTCCTCTACTACGTCACGGGGCGCGCGGCATTCGCTGCGACCGTGACCGTGGCTTCGCCCATGTATGAGGACCACACCCCCACCTGGCGCACCGCGCGGCGAGACGAAGACTACCCGTGGCGAGTCCACATCAGGCCTGACCTCGTGCTGGACGATCCGGACTGGGTGCCCGCGAAAGAGCTCGCCTACCGCCTCGATTACGTTCGCAAGTGGCCACCCGAGCACTGGACGCTTGCATTCCAGGGTCACATCCACGCCCTGCCGCGCACGGACTTCGGAATCATCGAAGACGAGATCGCGCGCAGCGCGCGCCAGAAGCGATCCCTAGCGGGTTGAGCCGGCTGAAGGAGCTATATACCTTTCATTTCCAGAGCGAGCGGCGGGAGCGATTATTCCTCGCGTCGATCGGTTTCCTGGTCACGTTCGGCGTCGTTCGCGGAATCACGCACCTCATCCGCGCCGGCATCGGCCCGTTCCACAACGTGACCAGCGGCGGCCTCCACATCCACCACCTGGTGTGGGGCATCCTCATCCTGATCCTGGTCGGCTACGTGTGGCTCATCGAACAGGGCGTCGGGTCGAACTGGATCGCCAGCCTCACCGCCATCCTCTTCGGAGTCGGCGCCGCCCTGACCCTCGATGAGTTCGCCCTCTGGCTGAACCTCCAGGACGTGTACTGGGCCGGCGCCGGGCGCGAGAGCATTGATGCCGTGATCATCTTCATCTCGCTCCTGTCGGTCGGGATCTGGGGCGGTCCGTTCTTGCGCGAGGTGGCCAAGGAGTTCCTCAAGGTTTTCCAACCCAAGGCGGCCTAGGTGTCACAAACGCCCAAGTCGTGGTGCTCGGTGATTAGTGGGCGTGAATTTACCCCCCGAACTCAGAGGCGTTGCCTTGAGTTCGCGGGGACCCCTGATCGAGGTGGCCGCTGAGGGCCCAAGGCGACTCGTGAAGACTCGCGAGGAGGCATTCGAAACCCTGTTCAAAAGCGAATACGCGCGGGTGGCCGGGATCGCCAACCGGGTCCTGGCCGATCCGCAGGAGGCAGAGGACGTGGCCCAGGAGGTTTTCATCAGCTTCCACCGGCTGCATTCGGCCAGCGCTCAGTTCGCGCCGGCGTGGTTGCACCGCGCGGCGGCGCACACGGCGCTGAACCGGGTACGAGGCCGCAAGCGCCGCGAGCGGCGGGAGCTGGCGCAGGCGCCAGAAGAAGCCTCGCGGACAGTCGATCCCCAGCGAATGCTCGAGGTCAGCGAGGACCGGCGGATCGTGCGAGCCGCGCTCGCCCGATTGGCGCCCAGGCCCGCAGCCGTGCTCGTTCTACGCGCCAGCGGCCTCAGCTATGCAGAGGTCGCGCAGGCGATCGGAGTTGGAACCGGACAGATCGGAACATTGTTGAGGCGCGCAGAAGCCGCACTGCGCAAGGAGGTCACTCGTGGCACATCTATCTGAAGGAACGTTGCGCCGGCTGGTCGACGATCCGGACGCGCTCACCGGGTCGGATCGCCGGCACTACATGGACTGCGCCGGCTGCCAGGCCCGCTACAAGGGAATGGCCGACGATGCGCAGGCGGCCGCGACCATGCTTTCGGCGCCCGTTCTCCAGCTCGACGTGGCGAACGCTTTCAAGCGCGTGCAGGCCGCGCCGGCTGCGAAGCCACGCTTTGGCTTCAGCCTTCCCATCCTGCGACCGTCCACGCGGCCGATGTTCGCCGTCGGCGCAGCCGCCATCGTGGTGGCGCTCGCCATCACCGCCTTCGCCAACATCCTGCCGCTCTTCCAGCCGAAGACGGTGCAACCCGTCCCGGTGACGGTCGCCGACCTGCAGGCGCTGTCGGCGTTGAGTGAATACGGAACGCTGACCTGGTCCAAGCAGCCAAACGCGCAGATCGTCCTGACCGCAGCCGACGCGAAGGCGGTCTCGGGGCTCGATGTTCCGGTCGTCGCCAAGCTGCCCGTCGGTGTGTCCTCCACCGTCACCTATGCGGCGATGCCGAGCGCGGTCGCTTTGTTCACGTTTGACGCCAAGAAGGCCGCGGATGCCGCGGCCGCGACAGGCAAATCGTTGCCCAAGCTGCCCAGCGGCATCGATGGCGCCAAGCTCACCGTGACCATTGGACCCGCGATCGTGGAAGTGTTCGGCGACATGCATGCCGGCTCGGGCGCCGACTCGAGCTCGCAGGACATCAACCTGCCGCAGCTGATCGTCGCCAAGTCGGCCGTGCCGGTGGTCACGTCAACGCAAGTGACGGCCAAGCAGCTCGAGAACTACATCCTGTCGATGCCGGGCGTGTCACCGGAGCTCGCTGCGGCGATTCGCTCCATCGGTGATCCCGCGACTACCCTTCCGATCCCAGTACCCGTCGAATATGCCTCCTCGACCAAGGTGAGCATCAACGGCGATCCCGGCGTCGCGCTCGGGGACAACACCGGCCTCGGCTCCGGAGTGATCTGGATCCACAAGGCCAACGTCTTCGTGGTCGCCGGTTCGCTCAAGCAGTCGGTCGTGGTGGACATCGCAAAGCATCTCAAGTGAGCCGAAACGATCTGACGGTATAGCCTGCTCGCGTGGCTGAACCAGCACCTGTTTCCACGGCGGCCATTCCCATCGGAGTGGCCGCCGCCGCACCGGCCATACACACGGCCGACCTGACCAAGCGATTCGGGAGCACTGTCGCGCTTTCGGGTTTGTCGATGACGGTGCCGCGCGGCGAGATCTTCGGCTTTCTCGGTCCCAACGGCGCAGGCAAGACGACGTCGGTCAAGCTGCTGCTCGGCCTCCTAAGGCCAACCTCGGGCGAGGCATGGCTGCTCGGCGAGCCCATCGGCGACCTCGGCACCCGCCGGCGAATCGGCTATCTGCCAGAGCTCTTCCGATACCAGGGCTGGCTCGACGCGCGCGAGGTGCTCGCGCTCCACTGCGAGCTGGCGCCTTTGCCGCGCTCGACCTGGAAGGAAGAGATTGCGGCGGCGCTGGACACAGTCGGCCTGTCCGAGCGCGCCGACGATCGCGTGAACACGTTCTCGAAAGGCATGCAGCAGCGTCTCGGCCTCGCGGCTGCCCTGGTCGGCAAGCCCGAGCTCGTATTTCTCGATGAACCCACCTCGGCGCTGGACCCGGTTGGCCGTCATGACGTGCGCGAGATCATCCGCGGCCTTTCCGCCCGAGGCACCGCCGTCTTCCTCAACTCGCATCTCCTGAGCGAGGTCGAGCAGGTCTGCGACCGCGTAGCTGTGGTCGACCACGGCCGCGTGATCGCGTCCGGGACGATGGACGAGCTGCTCAGCGGGACGGCGGTGAAGGTGCGCGTGAGCGGCCTGGACGATTCGGCTCGGACCAAGCTCGCAGCCTTCGGTCCGCTTGACGACGAAGGCGAGCATCTGACGTTCACGAAGCTCGACGTCGAGCGGGTCCCCGAGCTGGTGTCGACGATCGTCGCGCTGGGCGGCCGGATTTACGAGGTGGCGCCGCGGCATCAGACGCTGGAGGACCGCTTCCTACAGCTGCTCCACGAGGACGAGAAGTAGTGCCCCCGATTCTAGTGTTCGCGCGGCTCACCGTGCAGGAGTCATCGCGCCGCCGGCTGCTGCTGGCGCTCGTCATCCTCACCCTGCTGGTGGTCGGGTTCTCCGCGTGGGGCTTTCAAAAGATCACGACGGTGACGAGAAGCGACGGCACTCTCCTGCCGCATGACCAGGTCAGCCTGATCACATCGCAGCTCCTGATCGTCATCACCTTCATGTACAGCGGCGTGCTCGCGCTCAGTGCGGCCGTGGTCGCGGGCCCGCTCATCTCGAGCGAGGTGGAGAGCGGCCTGCTGCTTTCGATGCTCGCGCGTCCCGTGCGACGCAGTGAGGTCGTGATCGGAAAATGGCTCGGGCTGGCGATCCTCGTCACGATTTACGCCGGCGGGTCCGCCGCGCTCGAGCTGACGGCCGTGAACTGGGCCACCGGCTACGAGCCTCCACATCCGATCGAGCTCGTCCTCTACGTCGCCGCCGAGGGCCTCGCGCTCCTCTCGCTCGGGCTCGTCCTGTCGACGCGCCTATCGGGCATCACGGGAGGCGTGATCGCGCTGGTCGCGTGGCTCATGGCCTGGATCGCGGGCGTCGTCGGCGACATCGGGACCGGCCTCCAGAACTCCGCGTTGCAGAACGTCGGCACGATCAGCCACCTGCTCCTGCCCACCGACGGGCTGTGGCGCGGAGCGGTCTACGCGATGGAGCCGGACGTGATCCTGACGGCACTCCGTGCCGCCGGGACCGCGGGACGCGCCAACCCGTTCAGCGCCGTCGATCCCCCGCCCACGGCCTTTCTGGCGTGGGTGGTGGTGTGGTTCGGGCTGATGCTGACCCTGAGCATCTGGAGCTTCCGAACCCGAGAGATCTAGCGCCATTCCGTACTTTTGGCGTCAGCGGCGCCCTTGGCGCACGCGCGATGGGCGCCGTTGGCGTCTGAAGCGCGTAATCACGCGCGAGCGAATCGATCAGGGATAGAGGCCCCGTTCTCGCGTGGCGCCGGCGACGCGCGACACCGCTCGCACGTAGGCGGCCATCCGCATGTCCAGCTTGAGCTCGAGCTTGGTCTTCAGCACCTCGGAGAACGCGCGCGAGAGGATCGCCTTCAGCTTCTGGTTGACCTCGTGCTCCGACCAGAAGAACGACTGCAGGTCCTGCACCCACTCGAAGTACGAAACGGTCACGCCGCCTGCGTTGGCAAGGATGTCGGGCACCAGGAAGATGCCGCGCTCGCGGAAGATGGCGTCGGCCTCGGGAGTGGTGGGACCATTGGCTCCTTCGACGATGAGCTTCGCCTTGACATCACGCGCGTTGCGCGACGTCAGCTGATTCCCGATCGCCGCCGGCACGAGCAGGTCGCAGTCCACTGTCAGCACATCCTGGTTGCCGATCTCCTGGGCGCCCGGAAACCCCCGGAGAGTCTTCTCGCGCGCCCGATATTCCTGCACGCGCTTGATGGAAAGGCCGAGCGGGTTATAGATGCCGCCGTAGTCCTCGCTGACGGCAACGATCGTGCAGCCCGCCTCTTCGAGCAGCCGCGCGCTGATGCTGCCGACGTTGCCGAACCCTTGCACCGAGACGCGTGTCCGGTGCGGAAGACGGCCGAGGCACTCGAGCGCCGCCATCGAGCAGATCGTCACCCCGCGGCCGGTGGCCTCAATGCGCCCGAGCGACCCACCCACCTCGATCGGCTTGCCGGTCACCGAAGCTGGGACCGAGTAACCAAGATGCATGGAGAGCGTGTCCATGATCCATGCCATCGTCTGCCCGTCGGTGTTGACGTCAGGCGCGGGGATGTCGCGGTCGGCGCCGATGAGAATTGAGATCTCGGTCGCGAACCGGCGCGTCATGTGCTCGAGCTCGTTGAGCGAGAGCTCTTTCGGGTTGACGATGATGCCGCCCTTGGCGCCGCCGAAAGGGATGTTGACGACCGCGCACTTCCACGTCATCCACATCGCCAGGGCCTTGACCTCGTTCAAAGAAACGTCGGGGTGGTAGCGGATGCCTCCCTTCGCCGGCCCTCGATTGATGTTGTGCTGCACGCGATATCCGGTGAACACGCGCAGATGGTGGTCGTCCATCTGCACCGGGAAGTTGCAGGTGAACTCGCGCTGGACCTCGCGCAGCACCTCGCGCAGCCACGGCTCGAGCTTGATGATCTCGGCCGCGGTATCGAACTGAGACTGCGCCGTGCGCCACTCATCCGCTTCGACGACCGGGTGCAGCTCTGTAGCGCTCACATCAACACGGATGATCGCGGATATTCCGCCTTCGGATCACAAATAGCGTTTATGCAGGCGGGCAGGCCGGACGCAAAGGCACGGTCCAGAGCGGGCCGGATCTCGTCCGGGCGCTCGACCATCTCCCCGTACCCTCCCAGGGCTTCCACCACCTTGTCATAACGGGTGCGCGGCGCCAGGTCCGCGGCGACGCTCATGCCCAGCATGCTCTCCATGGGGTGCTTCTCCAGGGCCCAGATGCCGTTGTTGCCGACGACACAGACCACCGGGATCCGGTGCCGCACCATCGTGTCGAACTCCATCGCAGAGAAGCCGAATGCGCCGTCTCCGGACACCAGGATGACCTGCCGATCCGGGTGGGCGAGCTTGGCGGCCATCGCGTAAGCCGGGCCGGAGCCGAGGCTGCCGAACGGTCCCGGGTCGATCCACAGACCGGGTTTGGGCCGTTCGATGAGCCGGCCGGCGAATGAGACGAAGTCGCCCCCGTCGCCCACGTAGATCGCGTCGGGATCGCCGTATCGATTGACCTCGGCGATCACGCGGGCCGGGTGCAGAGGAGAGGAGCCCGAGCCGGTCATGGTGGTGTCGCGAGCGCGTGCTGCCGCCTCGGCTTCGCGAAGGTGGGCCAGCCATTCGGTCCTCTCCGGCGCCTCGGCGGAGGCGGCCAGGGCAGCCAGCGAGGCCTTGAGGTCGCCGTAGATCGCCACGTCCGGAGCCTTGTGCTTCCGCAGGTCGTCAACGTCGAGGAAGACGAGGCGGGCGCCATCCGCGAAGACGGGGGCCTGGCCCCAGTTGAGCCGGAAATCGAGAGGCACGCCGACGACGAGGATGAGGTCGGCTTCGCCGAGGGCCACGCCGCGAGAGCGTGGAAAGAAAAGCGGATGACCCGGCGGTAGGACTCCACGGGCCATGCCGTTCACGTTCAGCGGCAAGTGCGCGACCTCGACCAGGCGCTTCAGCTCATCCTCCGCGTGTGCCCACCAGACGCCGCCGCCCGCCATCACGGCGGGACGCTCCGCTTCGCGGATGAGCCGGGCCGCCTGCTCGATGGCATCGGGATCGGGCAGCGGTCCGTGGTCAGGCGTGAGGTGCTCGGTCGCCTCGGGTACGTCGTCCGAGCCGAAGAACACATCGAGTGGGACGTCCATGAACACGGGACCGGTGCGGCGGCTCAACGACGTCCGAATGCAGTCGGCCGCGAGAGGGTAGGCCTGCTCCGCCGACCGCAGCGTCATCGCCTTTTTGGTCAGGCTCTGAACGACCGCGACGTGGTCCATCTCCTGCAGAGAGCCCATGCCCCATCGCGCCTCGGGTGCGCGGCCGCCAATCAGGAACATCGGACTGTCGCCCGCTTGCGCCTGCGCCAGCGCGGAGATCGAGTTGGTGACGCCCGGGCCGGCCGTGACCGCGGCCACCCCACATTCGCGCGTGACCTTGGCCCACCCTTCGGCGGCAAAGGCCGCCGACTGCTCGTGGCGCACGTCGACGATGCGAATGCCGTGCTCGGCGGCCCCGGTGAGGATCGGCCAGATGTGGCCTCCGTTGAGCGTGAACAGATGGCTGACCCCTGAGCGCTTCAAGGCCAGCGCGATCAGCTCGCCGGCATTGGCCGAGTCGCTCATTTCGATATGGCGAAGGGCATGGCCGGCGTGTTGAAGGCCGCGTGCGGGGGCCCTTCGCGGCCGATGACGATGACTCCCCCGGGGGCCTGCAACGACCTGGCCAGGAAATCGACCGCGCCCTGGGCCACCGCCCTCGGATCCATCCCGTGCTGCAGCTCGACAACCATGAGCCGGGCCAGGCCCAACCGGATGAAGGCCTCGCCCTGTCCGGTTCCGCAGACGGCGCCGAAGAGATCGTCGGCGTAGATGCCCGCGCCCGGGATGGGCGAGTCGCCGATCCGCCCCGGCAGCTTGCCGCTGATGCCGCCTGTTGAGACCGCCACCGCCAGTCTGCCCTCCGAGTCGCGCGCGACGGCGCCGACCGTGTCCGCGCCCGGCTGGCGCTGCTGCCGCTTGCGGTTGTTGATGAACACCGAGGGATCGGTCATTTCGATCCCGTGGTCGCGAGCGAAGCGCGAAGCGCCCGATCCGGACAGCAGCACGTGGCGGCCGTCCTGCATCACCGCGACCGCAAGGTCGATCGGGTGGCGCACGTCCTTCAGGCAGGCGACGCCGCCGGCTCGCAGCGCAGCACCCTCCATGACGCCCGCATCCAGCTCCACCTCGCCGTCGGCGTTCAGGCAGGCGCCGATGCCGGCGTTGAGAAGAGGTTCGTCCTCCATATGGCGAACCGCAGCGACAGCAGCCGCCAGCGCGCCGTCACCGATGAGAGCCCAACCCAGATCGAGCGCCCGCTCGACGGCGGCCTGCCGCAGCGGGCGTTCGGCGGCCGGAACCGGTCCCGCGCCCCCGTGGACTATGAGCGCGGGAGGGGCCAGGGCTTTCTTGTTCAGGCGGGCGAAAAGGCCCGACGGTCGAAGACGCGGCGTTCGTGTTCCCGCCGGTCGGGGACGAACTCGACGCGCCGGCCTGCGACCGAGCGATCACCCGACCGCCGTTCGCCGAACCGACGCTCGGGGTTCAACCGTCTCATCGACACCCGTCTGTCTGGGACGCGTTCCACCTGGGTCTCGCTGGATTCCATGCCACCCTCCCTCTCTTGATTAGGTGGACGATGCTACGGCACCCGACGGTCCATTGCGGAAAGCTTTTCATCCAGGCGGCGCTCCGACCCCCGCCGCTCGAGCTCGTCGCCCGGCCCCAGGTCGACGAACCTCGCGTATTTCGAGAGCCGGGGATGGACCTCGCTGACGCGCCGGAACATCTCCTGGGCGATCCAGCGGTAGTCGGGGTGGCCCTGCGGGGTCGTCCGCAGCTCGCAGAGGTGATAGATCTCGCGCAGGTTCACGCGGAAGTACCAACGCACGCGGTAGGCCAGCGGGACGACGTACTGAGCCAGCGCCGGCCCGAGGTCGCGCTCCATGCGGCCGTGGGCTTCCGCCGCGCCGGCGAGCGCAGCCACGAATCGCTCCTGCATTCCGAGCTCCGCCAGCCCAGAAGGCACGTCGAAGCCAAGGGCGGTGCCGAGGAGCTGGCGTTCCTGCGTGAGCATGCGGTGGCGGTGCAGGTCGCGGTAGGCGGCGAAGTTGGCGACGATCTCGAATGTGTACTGGGCATGCTCGAGCGCTCGAGGAGGCCGCTGGCGCCGATTGGCGCGGTCGGCAAGCAGGGCCTCCAGCACCTGACCGGGGTCGCCTTGCAGATCCTGCCACCGAGCATTCGAATGCGGGAACAGCGCCGCGGCGACCACCTTCCGCTCGGCCTCGGCATCGTGCTCGATGAGCCGGACCGCGGGCCCGGATTCCCTGGCTGCGGTTCTCGGCGCCAGCGCCGCCGTGGCCTGACGCATCCGCACCAGCCGTTCGGCGCTCGGGGCGCCGTAGCGCTCGTCCAGCGCCCGCTTGACGAAAGCGGGGATGACCAGCGAGAGCTCGCGGTGGAGATCGATGGCCAGCGCCTGGCATTCGGGGAGCTCATGGGCGGCGAGCTTGGTGATGAGGTACTCGAAGGCTCGTCCATTTCCGAACAGGCCGAGGTTGGTCAGTGTCCCCGCGGGCAGAAGTCCCCTGAGCATGTCGAGGGCTTTGGCCCGGGTCGCGGCCTTCCACGCGCGATCGGTCTCGCTCTCTTCGATCGGAAAGCGTTCGCGAATCGCCTGCGTGAGCGGCTCGATGAGAGCGCTGTAGGTGTCGAAGAGGAGGTCGGCCGCAGGCTCGTAATCCGGGTGGGCGAGCTCGGGCCCGCGGTGATAAAGGAAGCGGCCGTCGCGACCAGGCCGGTCGAACCTCACGTATCGGGTCGACTTCTCGAGCGGCGAAATGCCGATACGGCTGTCTTCGAGCGCCTTGGCGGCGAGCGTGGATGTGCGCTCGACGGCGACGTGCGCGCCCGCGAGCTCGGCGACCGAGTCGTCTCCATACCCGACCAGGACCCGCTCATAGAACTCTTCAGCGCGGCGGACCGCCACCATGTCGTCCGCATCGACACTGGTGGTGGTCAGCGCGTCAAAGCCGGAGTCGGGCTCGTTGATGAACTCGTCGAGCAGTACCTTCCGAAGGCTCTTCTCGGTGCGCGAGTAGCGTGAGAACAGAGCTCCCTTGACCACCTCCGGTAGGTTCCGCAACGCGAAGACCGGGCGATCGAGGTTGGTGAAGTAGCGGGCGAGGACGGCGGCTTCGGCGGCGTTGAATTCCGACGACGGTTCGACTGCCATGGTGCCCGCCTATCCTAGGGCTGGCGCTACATCTTGGGGGTGTGAGGTGATCGACCCCAGCATCTGGGTGAACGACCTGAAACTTGTCCCCGAGTTGTCCCCAGTGGTGTTAACAAGCTAGCCTCGATGTCAGCTTGGAGGTGGGGATAACTCGCGAGAGCGGAGACATCGACTGGGTCGAACGGTGGCGCAACCTCGTCCGCCAACGTAGCGGATCGCCCTCCCGGCCCGACCCGAACTATTGGGACCGGCGCGCGCCCTCCTACGCCCGCACCACCCGCGGCCGAAGGGACGACTTTCTCAGCGTGGTCGAGCCTTACCTGTCGGCGCGCAAGACGCTCATCGATGCCGGGGCGGGGGCCGGCCGCCACGCTGTGGCGCTCGCGGAACGGCTCGAATGGGTGACCGCTGTCGAGCCGTCCGAGGGCATGCGCGCGCAGATCCCTCCCCGCGACAACATGACGGTGATCGCAAGCACGTGGCAGGACGCCGAGGTGGCTAAGGCCGACATCGTGATCTGCTGCCATGTCCTTTATGGAATCGAGGAAGCCGTTCCATTCGTCGCCAAGCTCCAGGCGTCGGCGCGCGAGCGCGTTTTCGTGATGCTGCGCGAGGGCCCCATGCCTCATCCAGCCACCGTGCTCCGTGAGCGGCTGACCGGCGCGCCCGGGCTGCCGATGCCTCGGTTCAGCGACCTGTTCATGCTGCTCATGCAGATGGACATTGCGCCCGACGTCACCTTCGTGCGCTACCCGGTCGTCAATCGCTACATAGACATGGACGAGGCGCTCAACGACTGCCGCATGCTCGTCGGCTCCGACTGGGACGAAACCAGGGCTCGTACCTTGCTCGGAGAGATGCTCAGCAAAGATGGGGACGACCTCGTGTTCGACAGCGGCGTAGCGCTGTCGGGGATCGCGCATTGGCAACCGCGCGAGAGCTGACCATCAGGCCGGTGAGGCCTTCCGATCGCGACCGCGTCGCCGAGCTCACCAAGGACGTGTGGGACGGCCACGACTACATCAACGCGGTCTTCGACGACTGGGTGTCCGACGCGGCTTCGGCGTTCCAGGCGCTCGAGGTCGACGGCCAGGTCGTCGGGCTGCAGAGGCTGCGGCCGTATGCGCCTGGGCTCGTTTGGTACGAGGGCCTTCGGGTGGCGACGAGCCACCGGCGCCGGGGCCTTGCGCGAGCGATGCTGACCTCCGCCATCGCCGAGGCGCGGGAGCAGGGTCATGGTGAGATGAGGCTCGCGACCGGCAACTCCGATGCGGTCCGCCTGTTCGAATCAGTCGGTTTCCAGAGGCTGCTCGACATCCGCTGGTGGAGAGGGCCTCGTGTCGAGGGCGGTGAGTCGGCGCGGATTCCCGCCGCGGCTGAGGCCGAGAAGCTCTGGCCGGTGATCGCCAAGACCCCGGGCATCGAGCTCTACCACGGGGTGATGGCCGATTTCAACGGCGCACGCGACCTCGGTGGGTCGGAGCTGGCGAGGCTGGCCGACGCCGGGATGCTGCGGGTCGGTCCGGGCGGCCGCGCCGTCGCAGGCTTGCGCAGGGCGTGGGGCGATAACCTCGCGGTCGGTTTCCTCGCCGGCGCCGGCGGAGCGCTGCGCGAGCTGCTGCTGGCTCTTCGGTTCGAGGCTGACGCGGACGGCCTCGAGGATGTGGTCGTCAGCTTGCCCCGCGAGCACCCGGCCGCCGATGACATGCGGGCTTCCGGATACGATTTCGCGAATGACGACGACCACAGCTACATCTACGCGCTCACGCTCTAGTTGAACCTGACTCTCCCCACCCCCTGCCCTCCCCGCGAGCGGGGAGGGCGAACCCGTCAATGACACGTCGGTACGTCGTACTCGGCAACGGCATCGCCGGGCAGACGGCCGCCGAAGAGCTGCGCAAGGCGGACGCCGACGCGTCGATCGTCATGATCGCAGCCGAGCGTCACCCTCTCTACAACCGCGTCGCCCTGCCGCGATACCTTCGCGGCCAGGTGCGCAGGGAAAAAGTTTTCATGCGCTCGGCCGAGGACTACGCGAAGCAGAACCTCGACATCCATTTCGAGACGTGGGCCACAGAGGTCGACGCCGCGGGCAAAGTCGTGCGCACGAACCGCGACCAGGAATTTGCGTACGACGCGCTCCTGATCGCCACCGGCGGCCGTCCCAAGCCGCCGCCGTGGCCGGGCTCGGACGAGGTGTCGCAGGTCATCGGCTTCCAAACGCTGGACGACACCGACGCCATCATCGAGAAGGCGGATGCGGCCGAGCGGGTGCTCGTGATGGGCGGCAGCTTCATCGGCTACGAGCTCGCCGAGGGAGTGAGCTTTCGCAAGAAGGCGCAGCTGACCTGGATCATGCGCGGGCCGTGGTTCCTCCGCTACGTCCTCGACGAGGAAGGCGGGCAGCTCTGCCGCCAGCTCGGAGAGGCGCAGGGTGTGGAGTTCATCTGTTCGGATGAGGTGCAGAAGTTCAGCCGCACCAACGGGCGCTTCCTCGCCGAGACCGTCAACGGAAAGCGGGTTGAGTTCGACGTGCTCACCTACGGTGTCGGGCTCGACTACTACACCGAACCTGTGCGCGACTCCGTCGTGAAGCTCGACAAAGGCATCGTCACCGACGCCAAGCTCCGCACGTCGGCGCCGGACGTCTATGCGGCCGGCGACATCGCGGTCTTCTACGACCTCATGGTCGAGCGTCACAACCAGATGGGGACATGGGACAACGCGGAGGCGCACGGCAAGGTGGCGGCCCGCAACATGGCGGGCGGGGACGAGGACTTCTTCGACGTGCCGACTTACACGACCACGATGTTCGGATCGACGCTGGCGGTCATGGGCGTCACGCCGGACGTGCAGCCCAACCTCGAATCAGTGCGCACGTTCAGCCTCGAGGAGAAGTTCTACCGCAAGCTCTTCTTCAAGGACGACCGCCTGGTGGGCGCGATCATGATCGGGCCGCCGAAGGGCCGCAAGAAGCTCATCGAGATCATGCGTTCGCGGGTTCGGATCGAGCGGCCGAAGCAGGAGCTCCTGGACCCGAACAACCTCAAGGATTCATAGTGGCCGCCGAGTACCACTTCATCACTCACTGGACGATTCATGGCACGGCCCGCGAGGTCGCGGAGGTGCTGGGCGACCCCCTGGCACTCGCACGTTGGTGGCCATCGGTTTATCTGGAAGTGCGCGAGCTCGAGCCCGGCGACCCGGTGAGCCATGTGGGCCGGGTCATCGACCTCTATACGAAGGGCTGGCTGCCCTACACGCTGCGATGGCGTTTCAAGGTCACCGATTCGCGGGGTGTCGACGGCTTCACGCTCGTCGCCGACGGCGATTTTGTGGGCACCGGTGTATGGACGTTCGAGCCAAGGGGAGAGTTCGTAGATGTCACGTATGACTGGCGCATCCGAGCCGACAAGCCGCTGCTGCGGTATGGGTCATTCGTCTTCAAGCCGATCTTCAGCGCCAACCATCGTTGGGCGATGGCCCGAGGCGAAGAAAGCCTCAATCTAGAGTTGCGCCGGCGCCGCGCTCAAACCGCGGAGGCACGCGCGGCGATACCACCCCCGCCCCGCCCAACCTTCCGCCTCAAGGACTAATCGCGTGCGGGTTCACGGGGCCCGGCTGCCGCCGAGCCGGCGAGGGGGATTGCGAGTGTGAAGACAGTTCCTTCTTCGGGCGTGCTGCTCTCGAGCACGAGGCTCCCGCTGTGGTGTTCCGCCAGCTGACGGCTGATGTAAAGGCCGAGCCCGACGCCTGCGACCTTGGCGACCGCGGGGCTCGCGCCCCGATAGAAACGGTCGAAGACCTGCTCGCGCTGATCCTCGGGGATGCCGACGCCGTCGTCCTTCACACGGACCAGAGCCCGCTCGGCGTCCCTCGACACGTCGATGAAAAGGCGAGCCGGCGGGGCTGAATACGAAAGGCTGTTGTTGATCAAGTTGTCAAGCACTCGACCCAGCTCGTCTTTGTCAGCATTCACCGGCAACGCACCAATGGCCAGCTTGGTGGAGATATCGGCGTGCAGCAGGTCCGCCCGCGGGCGTGCCCGCGCGACAGCGTCTTCGACGACATTGCGCAGGTCGATGACCTGGCCCTTCAGCGGCGTGACGTTGGCGTCGATCTGCGACGCCTTGACCAGCGTCTCCATGATTCTGTTCAGCTCGCCGGTCTTTGTCTTCAGAATTTGTAGCGGCACGGCCCACGAATCGGGCGCACGGCCAAGCGATCCGTCGTCCATCATCGACAGGTATCCGGCCAACACGGTGATCGGAGTTCGGAGCTCGTGCGCGGCTATGTTCAAGAACCCGCTCTTCGCATCGCTGGCTGCGTTGCTGGCCGCGAAGAGTCGCGTCATCTCTTCTTGACGCTCACGCGTGGCGACGAATGTCGCGAGCACGAAAGACGTGAGAGCCACGCAGACGTTGAAGACTTGCAGCGTGATCATCTTCTGGGCCAGCGTCCCCGTGGCGAAGGGACCGGTTCCGTGGACCGCCGACCAGATGGCAACTCCCGAGGCCATCAGGGCGGCCGGAGCTGCGCCTCGCAGGCGGTAGCGCCAGGCCGCCACCATGATCAACGGGAAGACCAGGTATTCCAGATGCAACGGAGTCTGAAAGAGCGCCCACGTCGCCAGGGCAATTCCGCCCAGCAGGCCGGCGAACACCGCCCCGCTGCGCAACGTCAACGCCGGACCTGACGAGCCTGGCAGCAGGCTAAGAAGAAACGGAGCGACAAGAAGCACGCCCATCGCATCTCCGGTCCACCAGACGGCCCACGTTGGCCAGAAGTCAGATGGCGACACGGTCCCGGAAAGCACCAGCACCGAAGTGCCCGTAGTCGCGCTGATCGACATGCTCGCCAGGGCGCCGAGACCGATGATCGCGACAGCGTCTCGCAAGCGGTCGAGCTCGACTCGGAAACCAACCCGCGTCAGCAGCTCTGCCGCGACGAGCGGCGCGATCGTGTTACCCGTGGCGATGACCGCGGCACCCAGCGGCGACGGCCCGATTGGGAGGTTGACCGCCAGTGCGCCGGCGAAGATGGCCGGCCAGACCGATCGGCCAAGGACAAGGATGGCCACCAGGGCGATCCCGGTCGGCGGCCAGATGGGCGTCACCTGGCCATGCACGAGGGCCAGGGTCAAGCTCAGGCGAGCGGCAATCCAGTAGGTCGCCGCCACCAGCGCCAGCCGCAAGAGGGCCCGCAGGAAGCCCCGGTAATCCACGGTCATCAGCCGTGCCACCACTGATCGAATTTAACGATGGCTGACCCTCTCCTATTGCTGATCGCTGCAGTGCTTGGCCAAACGATCGCTCAAAACGTTGGCCCTGGAAGCGTATGCTTCGCTGCTGAAGAATGCCGTTCGCCTACAGCGAATCAGCCGGCGTCGTGCGAGGAGCCCTCGGCTCGGTCCTGCGGCAGCGTCGGGAGGCCGTCCATCGGACCCTGACCGAGGTTGCGGGCGAAGCCGGCCTGTCTCCCGCCCACCTCTCCGAGGTGGAAAGGGGCCGCAAGGAGGTCTCCACCGAACGGCTCCTGGCCGTCGCCCACGCGCTCGGCGTGCGGCCGGCCGACCTCTACGCCGAGCTCGCCCGACTGCTCGGCGCCGACTCCGAGCGCCCGGCCTGGCCCGAGGACCCGCCGGCCAAGCTCCGGCTCGCGACCGCGGGCATGCCGCTCGAGGTGCTGAGAAGTGTGGCCGACTTCAGCGCCTATCTCGCGATGGCCAACCCGCCGCCAAGGGCGCGACCACGAATTGGTTTTAGTCCCCACGAACTCAGAGGCTGACGCCGTGAGGGGTCCCCGCGAATTCAAGGCGAAGCCTGCGAGTTCGTGGGGTTTTTTCGCGAGGGCCCCTAAAGAAACCCAGGAGGTAATCGAATGCACCTGATCCCCACCGTGATCACCAACGACGGTCGTGGCGAGCGCGCCTACGACATCTACTCGCGGCTGCTCAAGGACGGCGTGGTTTTCGTGCGCGGCGTCATCGATGACGACATGGCGACGACTGTCACGGCGCAGCTGCTGTTTCTCGAAAACGAAACACCCGACCGCGACATCCAGCTGTACATCAACAGTCCCGGCGGCTCGCTGACCGCAGCGCTTTCGATCTACGACGCCATGCAGTACGTGGGACCGAAGGTGGCCACACTCTGCACGGGGATGGCCGCGAGCGGAGGATCGATCTTGCTGGCGGGCGGCGACCCGGGGATGCGGATGTCGCTGCCACACGCGCAGATCCTCGTCCACCAACCCTTCATCCAGGGCATTCAAGGTCAGGCGACCGACATCCAGATCCACGCCCAGGAGCTCCTCCGGCAGCGTGAACAGGTGGCACGCATATACGCCAAACACTGCCATCGGGAGCTGGAGGATGTCGAGCGGGCGATGGAGCGCGACTTCTTCATGACGCCTGAGCAGGCCAAGGAATGGGGACTCATCGACCTGATCGTGGAGAAGAACCCGGCCGTGGCCAAACCCGTCGCTTGAGGGTTGTTGTTTTAGGCGGCACGAGATTCATCGGGCGGGCGATCGTCGAAGATCTCGCCAACACCGGCCACGATCTTCTGATCGCTCATAGAGGCGTGCTCGAGCCGGAGGGCCTGCCGGCAGCGCAACACCTGCATGTGGACCGCATGGAGCTGCCCGCGAATCGCGCCGAGCTGGCGGCTTTCGAGCCGGATGCGGCGATCGACTGCCGGGCGCTCACTCGCGCCGACGCCGAGACGGCGCTGGCGGCGCTGCCGGCCGGGATCAGGCTCGTGGTCATCTCGAGCATGGACGTGTATCGGGCATTCGGCGCCGCCATCGAAGGGCAGGAGACCGACCCCGTACCGCTCGACGAGGAATCACCGTTGCGGTCTGAGCGATACCCCTACCGCGGCAAGAGTCCCGACCGCCACGACTACGACAAGCTCGATGTCGAGGACGTGTACCTGCCTTTAGGCGCGACCTCGCTGCGCCTCCCGATGGTCTACGGACCCAGGGACTACCAGCTCCGCGAGGAATACATCCTCCGGCGCGTGCGCGCGGGCCGCACGCGAATTCCCTCTGGTGCCGGCTCATGGCTTGCGTGCCGCGGCTACGTCGGCGACATCGCGCGCGGCGCCCGGCTGGCATTGGAATCGACCTCGACGAAGGGCATCGCTCTCAACCTCTGCGAAGACCGCACCTTCTCGATGGCGATGTGGTCTCGCATGATCCTCGAGGCGGCCGGCTCGAACGCAGAGCTGGTGAGAGTTGCAGATGAGATGCTGCCCGAAGACCTGAAACCGACGGGCACGATGACGCAGCACATCGCCGCCGGCGCGCGCCGAGCCCGCGCGATGCTCGGCTGGACCACCTCGGACCCGGCTGAGACGCTGCGCGCCACCGTGCGCTGGCACCTCGACCACCCGCCTTCCAACCCGGACCCGGATTTCAGCGCTGACGACCGAGCCCTGGAAACCGTCTAATCGGAGCAGATCGTCGCGCTGTAGGCCGGATTACTCCGGCCGTCCCCAACGCCCCCGCATCGCTTTGGGGACGATCTAAGCTTCCGGGTACATGACCCGCCGGTACCGGCCGTTTGATCCGTTCGAGCGCGGCGGCCCGTTCGAGGCGCGAGAGATCCGGATCCCGCGCCCGCCCCGGCGCTTTTGGGTCGGCCTGGGGCTTTTCGGCCTGGCGCTGCTGATCTTCTTCATCGCAAGCCCGATCGTGTGGTTCTTCACCGAGCAGCAGTGGTACGACTCGCTTGGCTTCAGAGACGTATTCACGACTCGCGTTTCGCTGCAAGTCGGCCTTGTCATCGGCGGGTTCCTGCTTTCCTTCATCTACCTGGTCGTCAACGTGGTCATCGCGCTGCGCGGGCGGACGGGACCAAGCCTGCGCGCGGTCGGGATCCGGCGCTCGAGCATTCGCGGCGCCGCCGCGGGTACCGCCCTGGGTGGCGCGGCACTGGTGGCGCTGGTGCTGTCAGGCGGAGCGGGCACACAGTGGCAGAACCTGGCCATGTTCCAGCACGCCAGGCCGACTGGCATCACCGACCCGGTGCTCGGGCAGGATGTCTCCTTCTATCTGCTGACGCTGCCGTTCCTGCACTCGATCGTCAACTGGGCGCTCGGACTCGGATTCCTGACCACGCTCCTGGTCGGCTTCGTCTATGCATGGCGTGGCGAGGCCTTCGACCTCAACCTGAGCCCGCCGGCGATCGCGCACCTGTCGGCGCTGCTGGCGGTCTTCTCGCTCGTGCTCGCGGCGTGGATGTGGCTCGGCCGTTACGACCTCTTGTATGCCCACAACAGCGATGTGGTCTGGGGCGCGGCCTACACGGATGTCAACGCCAGGCTGCCGATCGTGACGTTCCTGTCCGGCGCCGCGGTCGTTTTCGCCGGGGCCCTGCTCGTCAACGTCTGGCTGCGACGTCTCTGGCTCCCGGTGGTGGCGGGGCTGCTGTGGGTGGCGCTTCTGCTCCTCGGCCAGATCTATCCGGCTGTGGTCCAGTTTGCCTTCACGACCCCGAACGCTCAGACCTACGAGCTGCCGTACATAAACCGCGAGATCGCCGGCACCCGCGCGGCATACGGGCTCTCGAACGTGACCGTGAGCAACTTCACGGGCGATCAGCCGCTGACGCTGGCCAACGTCCAGAACGACCAGGTCACGATCAACAACCTTCGGTTGTGGGATTTTCCGCCGCTCAAGGACACCTACGAGCAGCAGCAGACCATTCGCACCTACTACACCTTCTACGACATCGGCATCGATCGCTACACGATCAACAACCAGCCCACGTCGATGGAGATCAGCGCGCGGGAGTTCGATTTCAACAAGCTGCCCGACGCGGCCAAGAACTGGGTCAATCAGCACCTGCAGTACACGCACGGGTATGGGGTCGCCGCCAGCCCTGTGAACGCGGTCGTGGGCCAGGGCCTGCCTGACTACGTGGTCCGCGACATACCGCCCCAGGGCCAGCTGCCGATCACGCAGCCTGCCATCTACTTCGGAGAGGTCACGACCGGGTACGCGCTGGCGCCTAACAAGAATCGTGAGTTCGACTATCCGTCTTCTCCCGATGTCTACACGGCATACACCGGCACCCATGGGGTGCCGATGACGCCGGTGAACCGCGCCCTGTGGTCGCTCAAGCTGGGCGACTTCAACCTGCTGGTCTCAGGTCAGGTCACCGACCAGACGCTGATGCTCTATCGGCGGCAGATCATCGATCGCGTGGGCGAGCTGGCGCCTTTCCTCAGCTTCGACTCCCAGCCTTATGTCGTGATCGTCGATGGGCGCATCTACTGGATAGTCGACGCGTATACGACCGGTGCCACCTACCCCTATTCGCAAACCGTGCCGTTCCAGACCGGCAAGATCAACTACATCCGCAACTCGGTCAAGGTCGTGATCGATGCGTATGAAGGCACTGCGGTTTTCTACGTGTTCGATCCCAAGGACCCGATCATCAGCGCCTATGAGGCCACCTTCCCAACGCTCTTCACCCCGATCGACGCCATGCCTGCCGGGCTGCGGGCTCACATCCGCGTGCCCGTGGACCTGTTCAACGCCCAGGTCGGAATCTATGCCACGTACCACATCACCGACCCCAAGGTGTTCTTCGCTCGCGAGGACGTGTGGGATATCCCGACCGCTCAGGCGTCGCCTGGCGCTCTGCCCACGCCCGTGTCTCCGTACTACGTGCTTTTCCGCTTACCAGGCGAACAGAGCGCCGAGTTCCTGCTCATCATGCCCTTCACTCCGCACGGCAAGAACAACCTCGTAGCGTGGATGGCGGCCCGCAGCGACGGCTCTCAGTACGGACAGTACGTCTCATACGTCCTTCCGAAGGACAAGGTCATATACGGTCCGCAGCAGGTGGCCAACCTCATCAATCAAGACCCGGTCATCTCTCGCGACTTCACGCTGTTCCACAGCAACGGATCGAACGTCCAGCAGGGCAACCTGCTGGTGGTGCCGGTCGGCGACTCGTTCCTCTACTTCGAGCCGATCTACCTGAGGGCCACCTCTGGATCGAGCATTCCTGAGCTCAAGAAGGTGATCCTGGCCGACCAGACCAAGGTCGTCTACGCCGATACGCTCCAGCAGGCCATCGACCAGCTGGTGGGGACCTCGACCGCGCCGCCGACGACAACGCCGCCTACAACCACCCTCACGCCGGCTCAGATTGCAAAGATCGCGGACCTGGTCACGCAAGCCAACGCACACTACGCGGCCGCGTACGCCGACCTGAAGAACGGCGACTTCGCGGGCTTCGCGAATGAGATGAAGATCGTGGGTGACCTTCTTCAGCAGCTGCAGCAGATCACGGGCACCGCGCCGACACCGGCGTGTTCCTCGGCATCGTGCCCAGGCGGAGCCTCGCCCTCGCCCAGCCGCGCCTCTCCGTCGCCCTCCCACTCACCGTAAGGGGACGAAGCGCACCGGGAACAACGACCGCGACATCAAGTCATCACCGCGACGTTGATAGATGCGCAGGTCCTGGTGCTCATCGGAGGATCTCCCCAGCGGGATCACGAGCCGCCCTCCAGGAGCCAGCTGCTCCATCAGCGCCGGCGGCACATCGGGTGAGGCGGCCGCGACCAGGATGATGTCGTAAGGCGCGTAGGCGGGCCAGCCGAACGTGCCGTCGGCGATGGCCACCTCGACATTGGAGTAGCCGAGCCGCGAGAGTGTCTCCGACGCGTGCTCCGCGAGCGAGGGCTCGAGCTCGAGGGTGATCAGATGGCGAACAAGGCGGCTCAGGACCGCGGCCTGGTAGCCAGACCCGGTCCCGACCTCGAGTGCGCGGTCCTCCGGCTTCGGCGCGAGCGCCTGGGTCATGAGCGCGACGACCAGCGGCTGGGAGATGGTCTGGCCACAGTCGATGGCGAGGGCTCGGTTCTCGTAAGCGTGGCGGCGCGCTCGGCTGGAGAGGAACTCCTCGCGCGGAACCTCTGACATCACTGCGATGACACGCGGATCGGTGACGCCGTTGGGCAGCAGCTGCTCGGCGACCATCCTCTGCGCCGGTGTGCTCATGGGTCGTAAGTGACGTGAGAGTACAATCTCGGCGTTTCCTTGGCGTCGTCCGTCCAGCTTCCCGTCCCAGAAAAATGGCGCCGCCCCGTCAGGCAGCGATCGCGCCTCGTCAGGCGATCGGGCCCGGCGCATTCGCGCATTGAATTCGCGCACCCTTCCGAGCAGGAGTTCGCGCGCTTCCTCGACTACTACCGCATCCGCTGGGTCTACGAGCCGGTGTCGTTCCCGATCGCGTGGGACGGCACGCGGGTCTCGGAGATGTTCACACCCGACTTCTACCTGCCCGAGCACGACCTCTACATCGAGCTGACGACCATGAAGCAGTCGCTCGTGACGCCGAAGAACCGCAAGCTGCGGATGCTCCGAGAGGTGCATCCGGACGTCAACGTCCGCCTCCTCTACCGCAAGGACTACCAGCAGCTCCTCGCCAAGGCCGGATACGGGGCGGTCGAGGTCCAGAACCTGCGCAAGCAGGACATCGGCAACATCCTCATCTCGCCGGTGGAGCTCGAGACCCGCGTGAGGGCGCTCGGCAGGAAGATCTCCCGTGACTACCGCGGGCGCTCCATCGTCCTGGTCGGCATCCTCAAGGGGGTCACGTTCTTCCTCGCGGATCTCGCACGCCAGATCAAGGTCCCCTTCGTGATCGACTACCTCGACCTCAAGCGCTTCGCGGGCGCCCAGCCGCGCGAACGGGTTCGCATCGCGCGCGACGTCGACTATCCGATCGACGGCCGCCACGTGCTGCTTGTCGAAGACATCGTCAACACGGGCTTGACCCTGGACTATCTCCTGGGCGAGCTGCACGAGCGCGGCGCGGCCTCGATCGAGATCGTCACCTTGTTGGATCGCCCCGGCCGCCGCCTGGTCGAGGTTCCGGTGCGTTACGTGGGCTTCCAGATCCCCAACGATTACGTCGTCGGCTACGGGCTCGACTACCGCGAGCTCTACCGCAACCTTCCTTTCATATGTGCACTGAAGCCGAGCGTGATCGAGCTCGACGCCGGTACGCCGACCCTGGGATGACTTCCTCTGGGGTCCCCGCGACGAAGCCGCGGGAGGGGACTCGACTCCAGAGCCTCCTCGCCTGGATGGCAATGCAGGACTTCTCGAAGATGACGGCCGGCGACCCCAGCCTCCTGCGCCAGGTCGAGCTGATCGTCCTCGACGGCCACCGCCGCCTGTACCTGGCCAAGGGCAGGCCGTGGTCGGAGCCGATCGCCTTCCACTGGCTTCACTACGAAGACCCGCAGCCGCTCGCACGCCTGGCGGACGGCCTGCGACGGCTGTTGCGCCAGCGCATCAAAGTGGATTCAGACGCTGTGGACAAAGCGTGCGCGGAAGCGCGCAGGAGGGGCTTTTCGTATTGAGGGAGGGGCTGTGCATGCCCTGTGGAAAAGAGATGCCCCAAGAGACTCGACGTTCGGTATCCTCAGGTTTACCGTACTCAGCCGCTTGGGGCGACGCGAAAGTTATCAGGGCACTAACGGCACGTCAACAGAAAAGAAAATCCGCATGCCAGGCAAATGTTTAGGGGCTTGACACCACATCGCGTCAGGTATTAGGGAGCGGTCGTAGAATCGACGCACCAAGGCCGCAAGGAGACGTTGAAGATGCGCGAAGTAGTGATTGTCGAGGCCGTGCGAGCACCAATCGGACGTCGCAACGGCAAGCTCAAGGAAATCCATCCGGTCGTCCTCGGCTCGCTCGTATTGAAAGAGATCATCGAGCGCGCCGGCATCAAGCCCGAGCAGGTCGATGATGTCGTCTTCGGATGCGTGAGCCAGGTCGGCGAGCAATCGTTGAACATCGGGCGCAACGCGTGGCTGACCGCCGGCTTTCCGTTCACGACCCCGGCGACCACCGTCGACCGTCAGTGCGGCTCGAGTCAGCAGGCGCTCCACTTCGCGGCCAACCTCATCCAGTCAGGCGTTTGCGACATCACGATCGCCGGCGGCGTGGAATCGATGAGCCGGGTCCCGATGGGTTCGAGCGCCGTATCGCCCGGGACGCCGTTCCCGCCCGAGCTGATGGAGCTCTACGACCTCGTGCCGCAGGGAATCTCCGCCGAGCTGATGGCCCGGAAGTACGGAATCACGCGGCGGCAGATGGACGAGTTCGGCGTCCGGAGCCACCGGCTCGCCCACGAGGCCACCGAGAAGGGCTACTTCTCCTCGCAGATCATGCCCGTCGACGTTCCCGTCGAGGGCAACGGCCACACCCAACTCTTCTCAAAGGACGAGGGCTTCCGCGCGAACGCCTCTTATGAGGCCACTGCTGCGCTTCAGCCGGCGTTCAACCCCGAGCACTCGATCACCGCCGGCAACTCGAGCCAGATCTCCGACGGCGCCGCGGCCGTCCTTCTGATGTCGCTGGAGAAGGCCAAGCAGCTTGGACTCAAGCCACGGGCTCGCATACGCGCGCAGGCGGTGGTGGGCACAGACCCTGTGCTGATGCTGGAGGGCCCCATCCCAGGGACCGCGGCGGTGTTGAAGCGAGCCGGCCTCGACCTGAAGAGCATCGACCTCTTCGAAGTCAACGAGGCGTTCGCGTCGGTGGTGCTCGCCTGGCAGAAGGAAACTGGCGCGGACATGGACAAGACGAACGTCAACGGCGGCGCCATCGCCGTCGGGCACCCGCTGGGAGCCTCTGGAGCGATCCTCATGAACCGGCTCCTTTACGAGCTCGAGCGGCGCGACCTTCGGTACGGCCTCGAGACCATGTGCTGCGGAGGTGGGCTGGGCACCGCTACGATCATCGACAGGGTGGTCGAGTGAAGACGTTCCGGGCGTTCCGCGACCTGCAACCGATCCTCCTCGCCGAAGGGCTCACCGCGCGGGCGGTGAACGGTGAACGCATCACGATGGCGCTCGTCGACCTCGAGCCCCACTCCAAGTCTCCCGATCACCACCATGAGAATGAACAGCTTGGTTTTGTGGTCAAGGGTTCGATCGAATTCCGGGTCGGGTCCGACAAGCGTGTTCTGCACGCCGGCGACAGCTATGTGATCCCGAGCCATGTTCCGCACCAGGCCATCGCCGGCGCCGAAGGCGCCACGGTGCTGGACATCTTCGCTCCTGTGCGCGCGGACTGGGAGAAGCTGGAACGGCTAGCGCCGGCGCCGGGACGCTGGCCGTAGAGGTTTAGGGATCGGCCGCGACAGGTAAGGCGAGTCGACGCAGAACCGCAATAGCCGCTTCTCCCAGCGACCCGTGCCCTGGACGCCGATCCTCGGCGTGACATAGACCCGGCGCTTGGGCGCGCCATCATCGCTCACATAGAGGTCCGGTGGCTGCAGCGTGGCGCCATTCAGCGCGCCATCGATGCTCAACGCGCGCGTTACCAAGCCTGGACCGCCGCATCTTCCGACGCCAGGGCCTGGCTCCAGGGCGCGGACCAGCACCGCTTGGGGCACGCCTTCTTCCCGCGTCACGAAGTTGAGGCACCAGTGCATGCCATACGTGAAGTAGACGTAGGCGTGCCCCGGCGAGCCGAACATCACCTCAGTGCGAGGCGTCCGCCGCCCCCCACGTGAGTGGGCGGCCAGGTCGTCCGGTCCGAGGTAAGCCTCGACCTCCACCAGCCGGCCCGACAGCCGCGTGCCGCCGGTCTCGCGCACAAGCACCTTTCCGAGCAATTCGCGCGCGACCGTCACGGTGTCGCGATCGAAGAAGTCCTGGCCGAGGACGGAGCCATCGCGAACGGCGTCTGAGCTTGCGGCGACCTCGCCGGTTTCGATGGCCCGCTTAGCCAGATGCGCCCTGCGCCCGGGCGGCGCTGATCTTCTTGCGGTGGACATGGCGGCGCCGCTTGTCCACGTACAGGGCCTTGTCCGCCAGCTGGTACATCGCCTGCCAGTCCATCCCCGGCCGCCAGGCGGCCACCCCGATGCTGAACTCGACCGGCACCGGCGCCTTGGAAACCCGGTTGAGCTCCGCGAGCGACGCGCGCACGCGCGCACCAACCTCGTTGGCGTGGCGCTCATCCGCATCGGGCATGGCGACCCCGAACTCGTCTCCGCCGAGCCGGCCGCACGTGTCGGTGGCGCGGACCGCGCGCTGCAGCTCATGCGCGAGCACGCGGATGGCCTCGTCGCCCACGTGGTGGCCATGCGTGTCGTTGATCTCTTTCAGGTTGTCGAGGTCGATCATCATCAGCGCGATACGGCGCTTATGGCGCTGGGCGGCGGCCACGGCGCGGTCGATCGCGCGTTCGAACTCCGGCCGGTTGGCCAGCCCGGTGAGGTAGTCGGTCCGAGCCTCTCTCGTGTGCTGGCGGGCGCGATCCAGCGCGACCGCGATCTGGTCGGCGACCGCGGCGACGAACTCCAGGTCGCTGGGCTCGAAAGTTCGCGGCAGGCGCGTGGCCACGGTCATCGCGCCGAGCAAGACGCCCTTGGTCCGCAGCTCGGCTCGGATGGCGCTCCATTCGCCGGTGATGCGGTCGACGCGCGACTCGGCGGGCCCGGAGGCAATCTCCACCACGCGCACCCTCGCGCCCAGTCGCCCGGATTCGAACTCCTCCTCCTCGCCAGGCTGCAGGCCCAGGGTCTTCGCCAGCGTCAGCCGGGCGCCTTCCCGCGTCCACACCGCGCCGGCCTGCAGGCGCAGGACCTTCAGCGTCTCGCGAAGGCCGACTTCGGCGATCTCGGCCACGTCGAGGGAGCGCCCGAGCGCGCTGGCGATGTGGTAGAGCGCGTGCAGCTCGGTCTGCCGGGCGTGATGCCGCGCCTCGGTGAAGTCGAGATACCCCCGGATGAAGCTCGAGTTGAGGTGCTCGACAACGTCGCCAAGCCTGCTCTGCGCGAGCCGCAACACCTCCTCCGCGTGCTCGTTGCCCATCATCTCCTCCGTGACCCTGGCGAGCACCGAGCGGCGGAACACGGCCGCGCTCTCCAGGACCGACTCGAGCGGAAT
>WNFA01000551.1_pt1 | contig 29830 bp, 24 predicted proteins | sample 5400481 | NCBI WGS metagenome assembly WNFA01 (sample SAMN13153340, study PRJNA577476) | soil metagenome | isolation source: 120 cm saprolite under Douglas fir tree site 2 hole 1 replicate 2 | place: USA:California | collected 2015-04-18 | reverse complement strand
TCGTCCACACGGGTTGGGTGATTGCCGCGAAACATAAGCTCTGCCCCTTAGGGCGGAAAACCTTTTGAGTACGAGTGCTGCCACAGCGAGGGAGGTAAAAGCGGTCAAAATGCCGGTCATTCCTGGTTCGTTCGGGCTGTTTTTCAGGGGGTCAGCCGAAAAATCCACTGGCACCTCTCAAAGTTTCACTGTCGCCCACGACCTCTACCGTCTCGACCACTTTCTACCACATTTGTCCACATCCTACGCCTAAAGCTTTTGTTGTCAATGAGAAAGTTATAGGTCACTAGGCGGAGGTAATCTCGATTTTGGAAAGCGCGACATCTTGTGGATAACTGAATAGATGACCACAAGCGGTGGGGTTTGCAGACTTGGTTCTCCCACGATTACCTGATTGAATCCACCGGTGGCCCTTCTGGCATCCGTGCAAATCCTGTGGAAAACCTAGCAGGCGGCTACCTGAGCGCGAGCGGTTTGATGACACATCGTGTCCGCTTCGAGCAATGGGTGCCGGTTCCAATTGAACAGGTCTTTCTCTTCTTCGCCAATCCTGGCAACCTGCCCCGGATCATGCCGCCGGGGACCAGGACCGAACTCGTCCGGTTGAAGGTCGTGCCGCCTCCAGGTAGTGCAGCAGTCCGGGAGAGCATTACCGATCGCGATCCTTTGGCTGGAGTCGGCTCCGAGATCGTAACCTCGTTTCGCGTGATTCCCTTTCTTCCCTTCCGCGCCCAGTGGATCGCGTTGATTACCGAGTTCGAGTGGAACCACCATTTTGCCGACGTGCAAAAGAAAGGGCCGTTCAAGAGCTTCCACCATCGTCACGAACTTATTGCGGAGAGGCGTGACGGAGTGAATGGTACCGTGGTGCGCGATGTGATCGAGTACGACGTGGGATTCGGCTGGCTGGGGAAACTGGCGCAAAGGATCTTCGTGAGCCGCCAGTTGAGCCGGACATTCGAATATCGGCAGAAAGCGCTGGAGAAGCTGTTGGGTTAGCCACGGTCTTTGTGGATACGGATCTCTGACCCACCACAGCCCGTGTAGGGACGGGTCTCTGACCCGTCCGGGCCGAGTAGGCTCGGCAGGCCTTTCTGATCATAAAGCTGGGATGGACGCAACAGGGTTGTTCATCTGAGAAAACTGCCGAGCTGCGCTCGGCCTGGACCCGGTCAGAGACCCGTCCCTAAACGGGTTGTGACGGGGGCGGAGACCATTCCTTGTATAAGCCCGTGAGAAACTCACCTGCTCGGCTCTACCACCACCGCCGTCCCGTAGGCCAGCACCTCGGTTACGCCTTGCATCACTTCGGTCGCATCGTATCGGGCGCCTACCACGGCATTTCCACCCAGTTCAGCCGCGTGCTGCAGCATCAGGTCGAAGGCCTCGGCGCGGGTTTTCTCGCATAGATTGGTCAGGAGGGTAATGTTGCCGCCGAGAATGGTTTGCAGGCTGGCGCCGATGGTTCCGAAAATCGACCGCGAGCGTACCACGATGCCGCGCACCACTCCCAGAGTGCGAGTTACGCGAAATCCGTCGAGTTCGAATTGTGTGGTTACCATGTTGTGGGCAACCATTCGTCCGGGTGCGCTGTAACCTGTGGCCATCGAGTTCATCCTCTCCTCGAACCTGGTGTTACTTCTTCGGAGCTACTATACCTATTCCAACTGCGCCGTAATCACAAATTCCTGTTCCAGCGGATCGTAGCGAACACGGAGCACATTCGGTTTGCAGCACACCTGGCAATCTTCAACATAAGATTGAGTGCGACCGGCGGACTCGTCCACTACTGTCTGGTTCCACTCGCCGCAGCCGGCACATTGGAATCCAGTTTCCATTACGGCTTCATTTTCAATTTTTCACTGCCGGTTGCCAATTGGAAACCGGAGTCCCGTAGCCGAGGCCCTATGAAAACCCCCTATAATGACGACTCCCGGATCGCCTGGAGGATCCATGTTTTCAAGACGCCGCTTTCTGCAGGCTGGTACGCTCGCCACTGGCGCGAGCTTCGCCGCATTTTCACCTCCACTCAGCGCGGAAGACGCGTGCGCGCCCCTTCCGCCCTCGATCGCGAGTCTGAAATCCATGAGAGATCAGGCCAGGCCCATCACGGTGGAGGAACGGACCGCGCGCCAGGAGAAAGCGCAGCAACTCATGAAGGCAAATCGTCTCGATGCGCTGCTGCTCATGGAAGGAACCTCGCTTCGATACTTCACCGGAGTGGAATGGTGGGGAGGAGAGCGCCTGTTCGCCGTAGTGCTGACGGCCAAAGGACGCGCCCTCTGTGTGTGCCCGGCGTTTGAGGAAGGACGAGCCCGCGAGTTGCTGGCAAATTCTCCCGAGGGCAAGAGTGCCGATGTGCGCACCTGGCAAGAGGACCAGAATCCATACCAACTGTTGGCGCAGGGCTTGAAGGACCTTGGCATCTCCAGCGGCAGTTTGGGTATGGAAGAAGCAGTTCGCTTCGTATTCAGCAGCGAAATCGCCAAGGCTGCGCCCCAACTGAAAATCATGAGCGGAACAGCGGTCACTGCGGGTTGCCGCATGGTCAAGAGCGAACACGAACTTGAGTTGATGAGTCTGGCAAACAAGGTCACCATCACTGCATATCAGGCGGCGTACCACGCGCTGCAGGAAGGCATGACCCAGCCGCAAGTCGAACAACTGATTGTGAAGGCGAACGAGCGACTCGGTTTTCCTGGCGAGGTGGACATCGATATTGGCGAGAATTCCTCGTTCCCGCATGGCTCGATCGTTCCGCAAGTCATTCGCGAAGGTATGCTGGTGCTGATCGACGGTGGCGGCCCGGTCGAAGGATATCAATCCGACATCAGCCGCACCTTTGTTTTCGGCAAACCGTCCGACAAGATGAAAGGCGTTTTCGACATCGTGCATCGCGCGCAGTCCGCTGCGCTGAAGACGGCGCGGCCCGGTGTGGAATGCCAGGCCGTCGATGGAGCCGCTCGCAAAGTGATTACTGACGCCGGCTATGGCCCGGACTACAAATTCTTCACCCACAGAGTTGGTCACGGAATCGGAATGGATGGCCACGAGTGGCCCTACCTGGTGCGAGGCAACACTACGCTGCTTGCCCGTAATATGACATTCAGCGACGAACCGGGTATCTACATTGCAGGCGAATTCGGCGTGCGCCTGGAAGATGACATGCACATCACGGAGAATGGAGCGGAATTGTTCACGCCGCAGAGTCCGTCGCTGGAGGACCCGTTCGGGACGGGATAGCGCTTGTCATCCTGAGCGGGAACACCCTGTCACCCTAAACCTCAAACCGTGTCATCCTGAGCGGAGCTTGTCCATTCGCTTGCGAATGGATAGGCGCAGTCGAAGGACCTCTACCACCCAGAAGCCCTTTGACGTAAGTGAATTTCCTGCGACGAAGCGAGAAATGCTCGCGCGCCAGCCTTATCTATAAGTAGGGGTCCTTCGACTGCGTAGCTGCTTCGCTCAGGATGACAAATGTTGGCAGCGGAGAACTAGGCTTCGGGCACGGGCGGACATCCGTTGAAGCTGAGCAGATATGTGTTCCCGACGTAGCCGAGATACTTGATTCCAATCTGGCTGGTGAAAAAACCGTCGACGGTCATCTCGCGGAGGAGAGCAAAGAACTCCACCCCCGGGGTCAGGCTTGCATCTTTCTCAGCATTCTTGCTGTAGGCAATCAGGTCGAGAATTTCCTTCTGTTGTTCTGGAGCGCAGTCGAGATAGGTCTTGCCATATCGATCGCTGCATTCCGCATCGAGCCACATCAGGCCGCCACCGAGCTTCAGCTGATATTTAGGATTCTCGCTGGTGAGCAGATCGATAAATTCCGGGGCGCCCGCCTCCAGCGCACCGCCGGAATCAGCGTCGGCGGGAATAATGGTTTGGCAGAGGGCCAGGAGGGTTTTGTACTGCCGCGGAAGAAAGAATTTTGGAGCGTAACTGCCGGCCGGGGTCGCGGCTTTCTCGGCAGCCACCATGTGATGCGCATATTCGGCTGCCTCTAAAGGGATCACCCGCAGCACCGAACTCGCCATCGCTCCCATGGTTAGCGACTTCAGAATGTTGCGGCGCGAGATTGATTTGGTCGTCATGATTCCTCTCTACAGGCTTCCCTGTTTGGCCTGATCGAGCAGATACTCGGAGGCTCGCCACGACAGCGCCATGATGGTAAGCGTCGGATTCTTGTCCGGGTTGGTGACGAAGGCGGCCGCGTCGGTGACGAATACATTCTTGACGTCGTGCGCCTGGCAGTATTTGTTCAACGCGGAAGTTTTCGGATTGCTTCCCATTCGCACGGTGCCAAGTTCGTGGATGATGACGCCGCCATCCGCGATGCCATAGGGCCGGGGGCCGTCCGGCTTCGCCTTACTGAGGAACGTTCCGCCTGCCGTCTCCACGATCGAACGAAACGTCTCCTGCATGTCCTTCGCCATTTTGATTTCGTTGTCGCTCCAGTGCCAGTGGAAGCGCAGCACCGGGATGCCCCACTGGTCGACGGTGTCGGGATCGAGATCGCAATAGCTTTTTTCGTTGGGGATCATCTCGCCGCGGCCGGCAAAGCCGATGTGGGTACCGTACATGGTCCGGCATCGCTGTTTGAGCGAAGCGCCATAGCCTTCGTATCTCTCGCAAATTCCATCAAATTCGCCCACACCCGGCATGCTACGGCCGCCGCCGAACTCGATGTGGTATCCGCGGAGAAAGTCGTTCTTGCGGTCGAATTTCCACCACGGCATGTACATGTGCATGCCGCCGATGCCATCGTGATTGTGTGGCGGCATTTTCTCCAGTTGCGGAAAGTATCCGCCAGCATCGCTGCCGACCGAGTCGGTCAGGTAGCGGCCCACGACGCCGGAAGAATTGCCCAAGCCGTCGGGAAACAGAGTGGAGCGGGAATTGAGTAGCAGGCGTGCAGATTCACAGGCGCTGGCAGCCACCATGAAGGCCCTGGCGTGCACGCGTTGCTCGGAGCGCGTGGCTTTGTCGATGTAAGCGACGGCTTCGGCCTTGCCGTCTTTTCCGACAACAATCTCGCGCGCCATGGCGCCCGTGATCAGGGTGAAGCGGCCGGTAGCCTGCGCCGGAGGAATCATTACCTGGCTGGAACTGAAGTTGGACGCCGTGAGGCAACCGCGTCCGCACTGGCCGCAGTAGTGGCACGCGGCGCGCCCGTTCAGCGGCTTGGTCAACATCGCCATTCGCGAAGGGATGCAGACGATATTTAATTTGTCGCAGGCCTTCTTGACGATGGTTTCCGTGCATCGTGGCGGAGGAGGCGGAAGAAAAACACCGTCGGGAGCGCTGGAAATGTTTTCTTTGGTCCCGAAGACTCCGATGTAGGACTCTACCTTGTCGTAGTAAGGCGCGACTTCCTCATAGGTGAGGGGCCAGTCGTCGCCCATGCCGTCGGTGGAGCGGGACCGGAAATCCACCGGGGCGAAGCGCAGCGCGATGCGTCCCCAGTGATTGGTGCGGCCGCCTACGATGCGGGAGCGGAACCAGCGGAATTGCGATCCCGGAGCCGAGGTGTAGGGTTCGCCGTCGATCTCCCAGGCGCCGTTGGGAGCCATGAATTCATCGCCAACTTCGTGTTTTAGTTTGCCGCCAATGCCGCCGCCGCGATGCGGGATTTGATAGGGCCAGACGTGCTCTTTGAAGTCTTTCTCCGGATTCAGCGCCGGGCCCGCTTCCAGCATGACCACACTCAGTCCGCCCTCGGCCAGCACTTTCGCGGCGGTGCCGCCTGCAGCACCCGATCCGATGATGCAGACGTCATAGACTTTAGGTGACCGAACCACTTGAGGCATTACATTCTCCCGGAGTCGAAGAAGCCCTTCCCGACGCCGCAATCGCCACGAGTTTGGCTAGAACTGTACCTTGGCCAAATACTCGTAGCTGGTCTTGATGCTTTCAAACGGAGCCTGGGGATGGTCATGCTCCACGAAATAATGCTTGATCCCGGCTTGTTCTGACTGCGCGAAGATTTTCTTCCACTCGATAATCCCGCTGCCCACTTCCGTCATCTCGGGAAGCGAGTCGCCGAAGTTCTGTCCCCCGGACGCGTCCACTTTCGGAATCTTAGTCAGGTCCTTAACGTGAACCAGCGGGAAACGGCCGGGATATTTTTTGAAGTACTTGAGCGGATCCTGGCCACCCACTTCAATCCAGCACAGGTCCATTTCCATCTTCACCAGTTTGGGGTCGCATTCTTCCAGCAGAATGTCATAAGGAAGTTTGCCGTTGACCGGCGCGAATTCGAACCAGTGATTATGATAGGCGAATTGGATTCCCGCCTTCTGGCTCGCTTCTCCGGCGCGGTTGAAGGTTTCTGCGGCCCGCTTCCAGCCATCTGGCCCCTTGCGAACGTCGTCGTCGATGTACGGATTGACCAGATATTTGTGACCGATCACGTGAGCGGCATCGAGAACGCTCGGAAACTCGGTGCCCAGGCTTTTGTATGGTATGTGCGCAGACGGACCGGTGAGACCATGCCGGTCGAGCATGGCTCGCACTTCCTTGGGAGTGTGGCCGTCGTATCCGGCAAACTCGACTTCGCGGTAGCCGATCTCGGAAACCTTGGCGAGTTTGCCCTCGAAGTCCTGCTGCATCACGCTGCGGACGGTATAGAGTTGCACGCCGACTTTTTCTATTTTGTGCTCCTCGGCTGCCCAGGCAAACTGGCGGGCCAGCACGGTTGCGGCAGTCATCGTACCCAGAAAAGTTCGTCGGTTCATATTTAGAGTTCTCCTCGCTTCATCTGATCAACAGCGTAATCGCAGGCCCGCGCGGTAAGGGCCATGTAGGTGAGGGACGGGTTTACGCAAGACGACGACGTCATGCAAGCGCCATCGGTTACAAAAAGGTTCTTGGCATCGTGCGCCTGATTGTGGGCGTTGAGCACCGAGGTTTTGGGATCGCGTCCCATGCGCGCCGTGCCCATTTCGTGAATGGTGAGCCCGGGAGCGTTATCTTCAAGAACGGGTTCGATGTCTCTCGCGCCCGCCGCGGAAAGCATTTCCGCCGCGGTAATCGACATGTCCTTTAACAGGGCCCGCTCGTTTTCCCGCCACATGCAACTTACTCTGAGCACGGGGACGCCCCACGCATCCACCTGCCCTTTGTCGATGGCGATAAAGTTGTCGTGATTGGGAAGGCATTCACCGAATCCGTAGAAGCTCATCCGCCAGGGTCCAGGACGGCTGAGCGTGTGCTTGAAGTTTGCTCCGAAGCCGCGCATCTCCACTCCGCGCTCCCACTTGGGACGGCTGGCGCTGCCTTGAAAACCATATCCTCGCAAGAAAAGCGGATGTTTATCCTTCACATTGCGGAAGCGTGGAACATAAATTCCGTTAGGGCGATTTCCCAGCGAGACGTGATCTTCGTTCCCCGGAATGCGTCCATTGGCGCCTCCGCCCATGCAATGGTCCATCAGGTTATGCCCGAGTTCTCCACTGGAATTTGCCAAGCCGTCGGGAAATTCCGGAGTGGCGGAGTTAAGCAGAATGCGCGCTGACTCCATGGCCGAGGCACATAGGAACACAACCCGTGCCCGAAACTCGATCGTATCCTTGGTTTGCCCGTCGATGATCCGCACTCCGCTGACTTTGCGCGTCTTCGCATCAAACATCAGGCTGTGAACAACGCTGTGCGGGCGGACGGTCACTTTGCCGGTAGTCAGGGCTGCCGGCAACGTAGAGTTCAGGCTGCTGAAGTACGACCGCGTGACGCACCCGCGGGCGCATGGCCCACAATAGTGACAAGCGGCGCGGCCGTTGTGACGCTGAGTAAGAATTGCGGTCCGCCCGATGGTCATCATACGTTCGCCGGCAAAATATTTGGCGATCGCATCCTTGACCACCACTTCCGCGCAATTCAGTTCCATGGGCGGCAAGAATTTTCCATCGGGAAGCTGCGACAGTCCTTCATTCTGGCCGGAGACGCCGATGAAATCTTCCACGTGGTCGTACCAGGGAGCGATGTCCTGGTAACGAATCGGCCAATCCACCCCAATGCCTTCACGCAGATTAGCTTCGAAGTCCAAGTCACTCCAGCGGTAAGATTGCCGTCCCCAAATAATGGAGCGGCCCCCAACCTGGCGCCCGCGAATCCACAAAAATGGCTTGCCCGGTTCGGTGGTGTAGGGGTTCTGTTTGTCATTGACGTAAAACTTGCTATTCCACTCGTCCATTCCGCTGGTGGTTTCCTGCACATGCTGTTCTTCGGCCGTCCGCCTGCGGTCGCCCATGCCGCGGTATTTCACTTCCCATTCAGGCACGTGCTCGGCGTAGTCCGTATCGGGATCAATCGGTCTTCCCGCTTCGAGGACGAGCGTTTGCAATCCCTTCTCGCCCAACTCCTTCGCAGCCCAGCCGCCTGTAATCCCTGAGCCCACTACGATTGCGTCGTAAATCTTGGTCGCCATAGCCTATTTCGCAGCCTCCGCTTCCAGAGGGACACAAGCAGCGTGCCGCGAAGGAATAATCTCCCCGTGCAGTTCCTGTTCAAACCCGACCTGGGACGTGTAGTAACCCACCAGCGTGAGCTGTTTCATCATGAAAAAGAAATTCTTTTCCGGAGGATGGCTGCGCCGCCGTCTCACGTCCTGGTCGCGGGCCGCTACTTCGTCATCCAGGGCCTGGAGGATCTCAACCTGCTGTTTCTCAGCGCAGTCGACGAAGTCTTTGCCGTACAAATCGCGGGTGCGGGAATCAACATCCGCCAGACCGGTCATGAAGATTGATTTTTCTTCCTCGTCATACCACTCGGTGAGGATCAGATCGATGAATTCGTTGACCCGCGCAGCCTTGGCGCCGGGAGTATCGGTTTGAGGAATGATGAGTTCGGCGATGGTAGTGACGGTGGCGTTCTGGCGGGGATTGAGAGTCTTTAGTACAGCTTGTTCAGGCATCTGTTCGTGCACCGCCTGAAATAAGGAAAACGCCTCGCGCGATAGCAGGGGCAGGGTCGCAGCCGAGGCCAAGAGCCTTAGAGCCTGACGTCTATGCATGCACACTCCCGAAAAAGGGTCAGCTTGGGCAGCTTACGCCGGAGCGGAAAGCAAGGTCAACTTAACGCGCGTTTAACACTCAGCATTCAGCGCTCAGCTCACCAACCAGGACTTGGCTGAATGCTGATTGCTCTCTCCTCACGCCGTCCCCAGCAATTCGCTCCGCACGTTTTTCAGCACATACAGCGCGCGCTCCACTCCAACCTCGCCGGAAAGAATCGGGTCTTCGTTCTCGACGCTGAAAATGCCCTGGTAGCCGACTTCCATGTAGGCTCGCACGATTTCTTTCCACGTGCCCGCACTGTGACCGTAACCCACGGCGCGGAATGTTTCCGAGGCCTGGGACAGTTCGCTCTTTTCAAAGGCGAAGTTCAGCACACCGTACCGGTCCACGTTGTTCTTGTAAAACGTGGTGTCCTTCATGTGCGCGTGGAAGATCGCATTCTGCTTGCCCAGCATGCGGATCACTTCCACTGCGTCACACTGTTGCCAGAACAGATGGCTCAGATCGCAGTTGGCCCCGATCTCCTCGCCAACGGCCTCGCGCAGGCGCAGCAGCGTCATGGGATTGTAGACCACGAAATTCGGGTGCATCTCCAGGGCGATCTTGTGAATGCCGTGTTCGCGGGCGAACTTGGCCGCTTCCTTCCAGTACGGAATCACTTTCTCTTTCCATTGCCAGTCGAGCATCTTGCCGTACTCGGGCGGCCAGCGATAGGTCACCCAGTTGGGCATGGTGTCCGTCGGACTGCCACCTGGGCAACCGGAGAACCCCACGATCACACTGACTCCGAGGCGCTCGGCCAGCAGCACGGTGCGCCGGAAGGTTTCGGCATCGCGCGCGGCGATGTTCGGATCAGGAGACACCGGGTTCCCATGGCAACTGAGCGTCGCCACCTGAATCCCGCGATCCTCGAATTTCTTTTTCCAGGCGTGCGCCTTACCCTCATCCTCCAGCAGGTCTTTCACCGGACAATGAGCGGAATTGGGGTAGCCTCCGGTTCCGATCTCGACTGCCTCCACGCCCCAGCCGGCAAACTTGTCGATCATCTCGTCAGTGGACAGATTGGGAAACGCCGGATCGAATACACCGATGGGAATCTTTCGCATTGCACCCGGCATGGTTTTCTCGCCGAACTCCGCTGGAAGGTTGTGGGCCAGCGCGGCAGCGGTTCGCGGCGCGGCAGCCGCAGCGGCAAGCAGACCGGTCGTGGTCAGAAAATCTCTTCGGCTACGAGAGTTGGGCGCGGAGTTCGTGTCCGCCGATTTGTGATCCCCGATCTTCTGATCCATAGCTGTCCCCCAGGCGATGCGTTTCCAATTCAGAAACAAGTTCTGTTTGCTGCGCGAGCATTATACCCATCCAGCGGAACAGTGAAACAGAAACATCAGCGGCCAGTCGCAATCACGCTCGGGGTAGGCCCAGACGTCCTCGTCTGGGCGGGCGAACTCAGCTCGCCGGTTTGTGAAGTTTGAAGATGGCAAGCGACCGCATCACCGTAAATCGCGTCACCGGGACGCGTTCGTCCGAAAACTGCGGAGCTTCGCTCCGCCGGGCAGGTGAGACATCCTTCGACTTCGCCCAGGACAGGCTCTGCCTCTACGTTAGTTCGTTTGCGGCCCCTCAGGCGCGCGGTTGACAAGAACGCCGCTTTCCAACATGCTTTTGTGCCCGATGAGAAAGCCGCGGAGAGCCCCTCGCAAGATTGTGGTCATGAGCCCCTCGGCTCGTATCAGCCTTTTGAGCCCGAAACGACAGGAAATTATTCGCCCTGCCTTCGAGCGTCCGCGCGAGTTTGTCCTGATGAGCGTGCGCGCTCTGGCGCAGCGCTTGGGCACCGATCCCGCGACTATTGTCCGGATCGTGCGCGGCATGCAATTCGAGTCCTACCGGGAGTTTCAGCATTACGTGCACGAGCTTTCCATCGCACACGCCACTTCGCTCGATACCATGCAAACCGGTCCCACCGCGAAATCCGCCATTTCGACGCAGGCACGAGCTTCGCTTGACCAGGACCTGAAAAACATGAATCACCTCGTCCACAGCCTTGATCTGCACCGGATCGCGGCGCTGGTGCGACGTCTCTACTCCGCCCGGCGGGTGGTGCTGCTGGGCGGCGATCTGGCAGCCAACCTCGTGAAATTTCTCGAGCACCTGCTCATCATTCTGGGACTGCCGGTCACCAGCGCCACTTCGCCCGCCGAAGTTGTGCACAAAGTGCGCCTGCTCGGCAAAAAAGATCTGGTGATCGCAGTCAGCTACGGCCGCGGCCTGCGGCAAACGGTGGAAGGTCTGCGACAGGCCCGGGCCAACGGTGCGCATTGCGTTGGAATCACGAACACCCTGGTTTCTCCCATCGGCCAGTTCGCCCACGAATCCTTTCTCACTTCCATTGAAACCCCTTCCTTCGGATCCTCGTATGTGGCTCCGATGGCGCTGTTCAATGTGATCGTGGTCACATGCGCCAATTACCGGCGCTCCCGAACTCTCGCTTTGATGAAGCAGTTGGAGCAGGAAGAACGCCATGGGTTTCGCTGGTATGAATCGTGAAAGCCCAAATCATAAACGCTCGAATCATGAAAGTGCGGGTCCTCGTTTCTTTATCGTTTGTTGTCGTCACGCTCGCACTGGTTTCTGCCAGCGCTATTTCGAGTAACGCCCTCCAGCCACCGTCGCCACCCAGCTATGGCATACGCATGGAAGACACGTGGATTCCGATGCAGGATGGCGTGCGCCTCGCCGTCAGGCTATACATGCCGGATGGCGGCAGCGTAGGTGAGAGGTTTCCTGCTGTGCTCGAGTATGACCCTTATCGAAAAGATGATGCGACCGCCGCGCGTGACTACTCGCTATATACCTACTTCGTCCGGCGCGGATACGTGTGCGCCCGCGTTGACATCCGCGGTTTTGGCAACAGCGAGGGCATTCCCACCGAACGCGAATATTCCGAACAGGAACAACTCGACGGCTTGCAAATCATTTCGTGGCTGGCACATCAGCCCTGGTCCAGCGGCAATGTGGGAATGATGGGCATTTCCTGGAGCGGTTTCAACTCATTGCAGATGGCCATGCGCCACGCCCCTGACCTTAAGGCAATCATCGCCGTGGATGCTACCGCCGAGCTTTTCCACGACGACGTCCACTACATCGACGGCATGGCGCACGTCGACGAGTTCGAATTGAACATGGACATGGCTCCCGGCATGACCGGCGCGCCCGACTATACGCTCGACGAAAAGGTTCTGGGCCCGCGCTTCGACGCTCCACCCTGGTCGCTACTTTACCTCAAGCACCAGCACGACGGCCCCTTCTGGCGAGAACGGGTGCGCCCCTACAGCGAAATCAAGATTCCCTGTTTTCTCATCGGCGGCCTGCTCGACGGTTATCGCGACAGTGTCACTGACATGCTTGAACAAACCAAGGCGCCGTTGAAGGCGATCATCGGCCCCTGGAACCACAACTTTCCTCACGACGCCGTCCCCGGCCCACAAATCGAGTGGCGCGATGAAGCGGTCCGCTGGTGGGACTACTGGCTGAAAGGGCGAGACACGGGCGTGTTGCAGGATCCGAAGCTGGTCGTCTACTTGCAGCATTGGCATCCGCCGGATCCGAATCTGGAGAACGTTCCCGGCGAATGGCGGCGCGAAGATAGCTGGCCGCCGCGCGAAATGCACGAAACAGTTTTCTTCCCCCAACCGGACCACACTCTGGACGCGACGGCGCCGAAACATGACGCTCACCAACTCAAGTACATTCCCTCGGTTGGCGTGGAAGGCGGATTCTGGTGGGGCGAGTTGCTCAGCGATCCCCGTCCAGTAGACGCGTTCAGCCTGGTCTACGATTCCACGCCGCTGAACCAAGAGCTCGCAATCCTGGGACGGCCGCGAGCGCTACTGCAAGTGTCGGCTACGGCGCCGCTGGCGGACTGGTTAGCGCGGCTCTCTGACGTGGCCCCCGACGGAACCGTGACACAAATTACCGGCGCCGGAATCAACGGCGCGCACCGCGAATCCATGGTTGAGCCGCGCGTGCTCGAACCGGGCAAGGTCTATCCGCTCGACATCGCAATGCATGTAACCTCGTGGGTTTTCCCCAAAGGCCACCGCATCCGGCTGGCTGTTTCTAACGCGCTGTGGCCGATGGTTGTACCGACGCCCTACTCGATGACTACATCGCTCGAGCTTGGAGGAAGCAACGGTTCGCGTCTTGTGCTCCCAATCGTTCCCGCGAAAGGCGCGCCGGCTCCGGCATTCGAGCCGCCACAACCTTCCGAGGAGCGCAAAGACATCAGGAGTGTCGGCTTTCCCTGGCCGGGGGAGTGGACGCTGGAACGTGACGAGGTCAATCACAAAGCCACCGTGCACTGGCGAGGCAAAGCGGAGACGAGCTATCCCTGGGGGAAAGAAACTGACTACGAAAATTTGACCTACGACGTTGACGACGCTCATCCCGACGCCAGCGCGGTTCGTGGCGAAGCGGAGAGCATCTTCGCATTGAAAGGCGGCGCATTGCAAGGTCACGAGCTCCGATGGCGTGGCCACCTGTCCGTGACCACCGATCAAGAGAACTTTTACTACAGATACACGCGGGAATTATTGAAAGATGGTCTGAAGGTAAAGGAGAAAACCTGGGAAGAGATAATCCCCCGCGACCACCAGTAATCCCTGTCATCTCAAGCGCAGTCTCGAGCCGCGCTCGCGCGGTCAGAGCAAGTCGAGGGGCCCCCTACCTACCACGGACCGATCAGCCATAGGGTCCTTCGACTCCTCGGGACGTTTCGCGAAGCAAAACGCCCCGCTCCGCTCAGGATGACACGGGAACAGGAATTATTGCTTGTACACCTTCCCGTCTTTCATCACAAACTGAACATGCTCCAGCACACTGATGTCCTGCAAGGGATCGCCGGCGACCGCGATCAAGTCGGCATACCGGCCCGGCTTGATGTCGCCGATAACATCAGAATGCCCCAGCAAATCGGCGGCGGAAATGGTGGCGGATTGGATGGCCTGCATCGGCGTCATCCCATAGCGCACCATGAAAGCAAATTGCCTCACACTCCGGTCATACGGACACACGCCGGCGTCGGTCCCAAATGACATCTTCACTCCAGCCTTCACCGCTTTGCGGAAATTCTGCCGGTGAAGCTCTCCCAGTTCCGCGTCATGCTGTAGAAAATCCTTGGGAATCTTCCCCAACCTTCCCGCCTCCTGAATGCATTCTTCGTCGTAGATGTCCATGTCGAGATAAGTGCCGTGTTCCTTGGCCAGCCCGATGCCTTCATCGTCGATCATAGTCGCATGCTCGACGGACGCCACACCCGCCCGGATCGCGTTCTTGATCCCCATGGGAGAGTGCGCGTGTGCCTCCACCCGCAAACCGAAGTGTGCTGCTTCATCCACCGCGGCCTGCAGCTCTTCCGGAGTAAACTCCTGCGATTTCGGATTGCTGCCATGCGTCAGCACCGCGCCGCTGGCCAGCACCTTGATGTGGTCCGCACCATCGTGCACCAACAGGCGTACCTTCTGCCGCACTTCCCAGGGACTGTTGGCCTCGCCGTAGCGGAGGTTCCAGGGCAGCGTGATGTCCGGCGCCATACCGGTCATAGCGCCTGCGCCGCCGGTGATGGTGATATAGGCGCCAGCGACGTACATACGCGGCCCTTCGATAAAGCCGCGAGCGATCGCATCTCTCATGGCAACGTCGTTCAACGCACGGTAGACACCGACGTCGCGTACGGAGGTGAAACCCTCGCGCAGAAAAGTGCGCGCGTTGGGAACAGATTCAAAGGCAACCTGCGCCGACGTTTTCTTAATTTGCGACATGGGATCGCCATCATCGGTCGGCCCGTCTGCCAGGTGGGTATGACAATCGATCAGCCCGGGCAACACGGTCATTTGCGAAAGATCGATGACCTTGGCATCAGCGGGAATCGCCAGCCCCTTGCCCACGGCTTCGACTTTGTTGTCGCGGATCAGAATGATCTGATCGCTGAGCAGCGTTCCAGCCTGCGGATCGACCAGGTGGCCCGCTTTAATCGCTGTTACCTGGGCAGCGGCTCCCTCTGCACACCACAGCCATAACCCCAGCAGCAACGCGAGAGTCCTATTCACAGTGTCACCTCAACCCGATGGTCTGTTTTGCTGACAGAGAATTAATATTGCGGATTTCAGATTATAGATTTCAGATTTGTCGTTACTGCTTCAATCCGCGGCTACCGCCGACGTCCCAAGGCCACTCTTCAAATCCGCCGCCAGCAGGCGGTGAAACAAATGCTCGCCCGCTTCACGCCGCACAGATAGCCTTCCCGCGCCGTAAGCACGCGACTTCAGGCCGCGCTGCACCGCCTCGCAAATGCCCAAGTCTTCTTCTTGCACACGAGCACCAACCGCTACGCTCTGTTCGTTGTATTGGCGGCGGGCCTCGCTTATATCTCCGAAATAAAAATCGAAAATCACGCGGCAGTGGTCAACGTCGACGGGCAGCACCAGATTGGTGTCCATATAGCCTTCGTAGCAATTGATCATCAGGTTGGGATATTGCCAGAAGTACCAGGCGCGGTCGCCTTGCCGCGTAGAAGCGGTCGCTGCGTCTTCTTTCCCGGCCACCATCGGGCTCGACTGCAGGCAATAACGGTCTTCATTCTCGATGGTGTATTCCTTGTAATCGAGCACCGAGTTGAGGCCCTTGTGCAGGTGTGGAACGTGATATCCGCCGTCGAGATAATTGTCGACGAATACTTTCCAGTTGCAGTGGATGTCATAGGTCCGGCTGTCGAAGTAGTGCAGCTTGCTGACTCCCAGCGGTGCCACGCGCTTGACCAGTCCTCCGAGAAACTCATGCAACGGCGCGGCCTGCGGGTCGAGATTGACAAAAACAAATTTCTCCCAGGTTTCCGCTTTCACCGGAACCAGGCCATTCTGCTGGCGCTCAAAGTTTTTCACGCCATCGAATTCCGGCATGCCTTTGAGCGATCCGTCGAGGCCGTAGTTCCAGCCGTGATAGGGACAGTGCAGAATAGAAGCCTGCCCGCACGGCTCGGTAACGACGGCAGCGGCGTGGTGGCGGCACACGTTATAGAAACCGCGCAGCAGGCCGTCATTGCCGCGCACCACGACAATCGGTTCACCGGCTACGTTCGCGGTCACGAACTGGCCCTGCTTTTCCACCTGCTCCGACCGTCCCACCATTTGCCAGGTCTTGCTGAAGACGGTCTGGGCCTCAACCTCCGCGATTCTCGCATCCACGTACCAGGGTCCAGGGATGGTTGAGGCCTCCGGCAACGCGGCCTTATCGTCGTAACCAGCGAGAATTTCCCTTACTGACATTTTTTCGCTCATGTCCCAATCGCCCTCTTCAGTACGTCCAGAAATTGGGCGATGCGCGCGTCTTTCTTTTCCTGAGGATCACCCTGGCGGCGAAACAGCCCGGGATCCAGCTCTTCCGTGAGCAGCGCATCCTGGAAACGCTCCATCGTCCAATCGAGAATGGAAACGATCATGTCCTGATCCAGGTCGCCGAGAAGTTCTCCGCGCTGCAGTCCGTAGCGCACAAAGGCGACCGTGCCGTACGGATCCTCTGCCATGAGAAAGCGATTGATCTCGCGCTTGAGCGTAAGGTCGGTGCCATAGTTTCCCAGCAGTGAGACGCGGTACGGAATCCAGTCTTCGTGCACCAAATGTTCGGTGCGCACCAGCCAGTAGCGCAGCACTTCGAAAAATCCGCTCTCTCGAACCTCAGCCGGGGCGTCAAGGTAACGCGGAAAGGAACGCACCGCCTTTTTGTAGACCTCGAAGAACAATCCATCCTTGCTGCCGAAGTGCTGGAAGATCGATCCCTTGGCGATGCCGAGCTGCGCCGCGATGTCTCCCACCCGGGCGGCGTGATAGCCTTGCTCGGCAAAATGGCGCATGGCGGCGTCAATAATTCTGGTGCGCTTGCCTTCGGATCGAGGCCGCGGCGGCATGCTGCGATAGCGCGGCAGAGAGACGAGACTGCTTCCAATTCCACTCATATCTGACCTCAAGTCATAGAACTCTACAGAAGTGCCGGCCGAATTTCAATTCTATTTATTACATAGATGCGGTAATGTAGTTGGCCCTGGGGCAGGTATAGTGAGCGCGGGTCATAAGAGCGTGCCGGCTTCGTCTTCCAAAATCTATGACGCCGTGGTTGTCGGCGGCGGCCACAATGGTCTGACTGCGGCGGCCTATCTGGCGCGTGCGGGACTCTCCGTCCTCGTGCTTGAGCGTCGGGACATTGTTGGCGGCTGCTGCGTCACCGAAGAGATCGCTCCCGGTTGCCGCGTCTCCACCACTTCGTATGTCGCCAGCATGTTGCGGCCGGAAGTGATTTCGGATTTGCGCCTGGCCGAGCATGGACTGCGCATGGTTCCCTGCGATCCCGCCATCCAGGTTCCCTTCCCCGATGGCCACGTCGTGCCCTGGTGGGCCGACCGCGCCCGCGCCAAAGCGGAATTCAAGAAGATTTCAGCCCATGATGCGGAGACTTTTGTCCAGGTCGACGACCGGCTGAAAAAGCTGGCGCGCTACCTGCAACCATTTTTTATGGAACCCCCGCCCGAGATTGACACGCGAAGCATCAGCGGGTGGACGGACCTGTTTCGTGCCGGGAAAAAATTCCGCGGCATTTCCAGCGATGAAGTCTCGCAACTGATTTCGTTCCTCACCGGGAGCCTGGGCGAATTTCTCGATCACAACTACGAGTCGGAAAAGATGAAGACCATGTTTCTTGCCAACAACGTCTATGGCAAGCATGGAGGACCGTATCAGCCGGGCACAGCCATCGGCCTGCTCTTTCATCTGCTGAGCGGCGGCGAGCACGAACTGCAAGGGTTCTTTGGTCACGTCATGGGCGGCATGGGCTCGATCACTCAGGCTCTGGCAGCGTCGGGCCGAAAGCTCGGTGTCGAAATTCGCACCTCTGCCCTGGTTGCGCAAATTGATGTCCGCGATGGCCGGACGCGCGGCGTGGTGTTGGAAGACGGCACGGAAATTCGCGCGCGGGTCGTGCTCTCCAATGCAGACCCGAAACGCACTTTCCTGAAGATGGTCGCGGCGTCAGAACTGCCGAACGAGTTTCTGCATGCCATTCGCGGCATCAAGATGGAAGGTCCTTGCGCCAAGGTGAATCTGGTGCTCGACAATGAGCCGCATTTCACCGGAACCTCCGCCGAGGCCACACCTCTCGAGCGCACCTTCTACACCCTGGTTCCTTCCCTCGCATTCGCTGAGCGTTGTTATGACATTGCCAAGTTCGGCGACATTCCCGAAGAGCTGTGGGTGGATTGCGTGATCTCATCGAACGCCGATGCCTCGCTCGCCCCCGCCGGCAAGCACATCCTGACCTGCTTCGTGCAGTACGTTCCTTATCATTTGCGCGAGGGAAACTGGGATGAAAAACGCGAACTGCTCGGCGACCGGGTCGTCAGGAAAATTGCCGAGTACGCGCCCAACGTGCCGAATGCGATTGTGGCGCGCCAGGTGCTCACGCCGCTCGATCTGGAGCGCACCTACGGCTTGACCGAGGGCAACATTTTTCACGGCGATCTTCGCCTGGAGCAGCTCTTCTTCATGCGGCCAGTTTCGGGATGGTCGCAGTATCGAACGCCTGTCGATGGCCTGTATTTATGCGGTGCCGGCGCGCATCCTGGGGGCGGCGTGACCGGAGCGCCGGGACACAACGCCGCGCACCAGGTGTTGCGAGACTGGAAGAAGGGTCGCTTGAAGGAGGCTGCCGCATGAACAACGGCAACTCCCGTATCAAAACTGCTGACATCGTGATTCTCGGCGCCGGTGTGATGGGCGCGGCCATCGCATTCCACCTCGCCAGGCGAAAGGCAGGAAAGATCGTGGTCGTCGACAAAGGACACGTCGGCCAGGGCGGTAGTGGACGCTCCTCTGCTCTTATCCGCATGCACTACAGCTATCCGCCTGAGGTGCAGCTGGCGTTGGTGAGCCTGCACATGTTCGAACATTGGCGAGACACAGTCGGTGAGCAGGGCGACTTCCGCAAGACTGGATTTGTGCGTATTGTTCATCCCGGCGAAACCCAGCGGCTGAAGCAAAATGTGGAGATGCAACGCAAACTCGGCGTCAACGTGAAGCTCATCGATCGTGTCGAACTCAAGGAACTGGAGCCGGACTGGACAGTGGATGAAGTCGAGTTGGCCGCCTACGAACCTGATTCCGGTTATGGCGACGGCGCAGGAGTCGCCAACGATTTTCTGGCCCGCGCCCGGGAACTCGGAGCGGCGTACTTGTCGAAGACTCACGCGTCGTTGCGGATAGAAGACGGGCGCGTGCTCGGAATCGGAACCGGCGACGGCGAAATTGCTGCCCCCGTTGTGGTGGCGGCCACTGGTCCCTGGACTCGGCCGCTGTTTCAGCAGGCAGGGCTTGATCTCCCGATCGAGACCGAATATCACCAGGTCGCCATCCTGAAGAATGCGCCCGACATGAAAGGCGGCGGGTGCGCCTGCATCGACTCGCTGACCGCGACTTACTTTCGCTCCGATGCTCATGACAAATTTCTGATCGGAGATTTTTACGGCCAGCGGGGCGCCGATCCGGACAATTTTCCGCAGCGCCCTTCCGAGCAGGAACTGGAAGAAATTATTGAGCGTGCCTGCCGACGTGTACCAAAACTGGAAAACGCCGAAGTCATGCGCGGAGTCACCGGAGTTTATGACATGACGCCGGATTCGCGTCCGCTGTTGGGCGAATTTCCCAGCGTCGGCGGGCTCTTAGTATGCGCCGGATTTTCTGGAATGGGTTTCAAAATTTCTCCGGCAGTGGGTTTGGTCATGTCGGAGCTATTGCTGGATGGCCGGGGCAAGACCGTCGACATCAGTTCGTTTTGCCCTGGCCGTTTCGCGGCAGGCAGACCTATCAAGGCAGAGTACGAATATAAGGACGACTAAGTTGTTATCGATTTGTCATCCTGAGCGGAGACTTTCCATTCGCTCGCGAATGGAAAAGATGGAGTCGAAGGACCTCTATTGAGCAGGTGCGCCAAAGGACCGAGGCTCTCCGCAACGTGCGTGCGAGTGTTTCTGATACCGCAGTGTTGAATGATAGGGGTCCTTCGACTTCATGACTGCTTCGCGAAGCGAAACAGTCATTCCGCTCAGGATGGCACTGGGAGAATTTGGAGATTAAAGCTTAAGGAGCACACATGAAGAAAAAAGGCATTCTCGATCGGCTCAAGGATGGGCCCGTCCTGGGCGACGGCGGTTATTTGCTGGAACTGGAAAAGCGGGGCTGGGTACGGGCGGGTCCGTTTACTCCCGAAGTCGCTCTGGTGTATCCCGACGCCCTCCGAGAGTTGCATATCGAGTTCCGCGAAGCCGGCGCGGATGTGCTGCAGGCGCTTACGTTTTACGCCAGCCGCGACAAGCTAGCCACTGTCGGCCTGGAAAACCGGCTCGAAGACCTGAACCGGGCGGCGGTGAGAATCGCGCGCGAGGTCGCCGGCGATAAATGTCTGGTGGCGGGCAATCTCAGCCTTACCTGGATGTACGAGCCCGGCAGTCCGGCAGCCGCGGACCGCGTGCGCAAGACCTTCGACGAGCAACTGGCGGTACAGGTAGAAGAGGGTGTGGACTTCATCATCGGCGAAACTTTTTCCTGGCTGGGCGAAGCCCTGATCTGCGTGGAGCGAGCCAGGAAGACCGGCCTGCCGGTGATGGTGACTGTCTGCTTCGAAAATAAAGACGAGACTCTGGAGGGTAAGTCTGCCGCCGAAGCTGCCAAGGCCCTGCTGGGCGCTGGCGCTGACATCGTCGGCGTAAACTGCCTGCGTCCACCGGTGCACATGTTGGGTGCGATGGAACAGATGCGCACCGCTGTTTCCGGATATCTTGCCTGCCAGCCGGTGGCGTATCGAACTCCCAAAGACAAGCCCGACTTCACCAGCCTGCCGGAGTTTCCGCTGGCGCTCGATCCGCTGCAACTAACCCGCAAGGAAATGGGAGACTACGCTGTCCAGGCTCGTGATATGGGGATCAACTACATTGGCTCCTGTTGCGGCTCGGTCGCGATTCATGTGCGGGAAATGGCGCGCTCCTTGGGTAAACTTTCAGAGGACGGACGTATTTGGAAAAAAGGCGGCGAAAAGCCGATGTCGGCGTACGAATATTACGGGCATGACGTGGTGGCGGAAAAGAAAAGTTGAAGGGGCAGGGAGTTTCAAGTTACGAGTCTCAAGTTTCAAGAAAAAAAGGCCAGCCACGAGGCTGGCCCGAGTTCTTCTTTGTGAGAGAGACGAACACCTATTGTGAATCGCGTACGGCTGCAAAAACAGCGGTCCCGGGACCGACCTGGAACGGGTCAGCAGCGGCTACCCGTTCGTGTTAAAAAAAGGCTAAACGATTACCCGCGCGAAATTGTCACGCAATTGTCATTTTCCTGCTACGTCGACCGGTTAAACCAACCGAGAGGACTCCCGAATTAGCGGCCCTTCGGCGGGTTTTCAAGGCGCCCGTTTAGTGCGGGTCGTAAGCGGGGCTGTCCGGCGTGGGCGGATCATAATCCCGGCCGTAAAGGTTCTTGTGGCCCGTGGGCAGGTGGGCTGGCGCCAGGCGCACGACACCGAGCGTGGAACTGTTCTCCGAAACTGTGACTTCCCGAGTCATCGTCTTCAGCGCTTCGGGCAGTGCCGATTCGTACCAGACCCGAAGCGTGTATCTGCCGGACGGCACGTTCGCGATCACGATCTGGCCATGCTGGTCGGAAACCGCGTAGTAAGGCGTCTCCATGGCAAGCACCACCGCGCTCATCTCGGGATGAATGTTGCAGAAAATATATGAAATTCCCGGCTTGTTGAAGTGCACTTCGCGAGTGCTGCCAGCTTCGTACAAGCCAAGATCGAAGCGCCTGCCCTCGAAAAGCGAAAAAACATTGTGAAAGAAAGGATCGTGGTTGGGAAACGCCACCACCGAGCCCACCGGTACGACCAGTAGGTGCGGATCGAAGCTCTTATTCCTCTGCACCAGCCGCGGAGGCTGGGTTTGGCGGAATGCAACCGGCTTGCCAATACCTGATGCCGGCGTGAGCCAGACTACCACGTTGTCCGCTGCGCGCTCTCTCGCCGCTTCATCGCCGTCCGCGACGGCGACGCGGGCGGTCACAGTGACTTCTTGCGCGCCGGCAAGACTCACCCCCAGCAGCGCCACCCAGATCCAACCGCACGTGAAAGCAATCCTTGTCATGCTCAAAACAGAAATCCCATCATCAGATTTACCTGCTCGGCGGTGGGAGTTCCCGCATCCAGGTCAAAAGTTCGCAAGTGACGGAATTCTCCAGAGAAAAGCAGATCGGAGCGCGGCCGGTAGATGAAATTCAGCAACGCGCTGCGGTTTTGCAGCAGAACCGCAGGAAAATAACTCGGGCTGAGGGGATAGGTCCGCACATCTGCGGCGAACGGGTTGTCCACACCGAAAGCGCCATTGAACTCAAGTTTATTCGAAGCCTTGACTTTCAGCTGCGACCATCCTCCCACCGAGTTCAGAGGTTGAACCTGCGATGGATTGGGACTGCCGCGGAAGAGCACGCTGCGCCCCACGCCGCCACCCAGGCCGCCGATGGCCCGGCCGCGATAGAATTCGCCGGTCAGGCTGACGCGCCGGGCCAGCGGAATACTCCAATCCGTCATTCCAGCCCAACCATCCACGTGGTTGTTGAATACCCAGTTCTGGCGGCTGTAATAGCCGGCTGCGCCGAGGGTCAAGGGCATACCGAAAACGCTGCGGGTCCAGGCTACCCGGGCCGCATAGGCGGGCTGGCCCGAACTCTCTCCAGCTAGCGCCGGACGTTCGAAGGTTGAAGACGGCAACTCTCCGGTCGAGTTGTCCATGATGCCACCCTGGAGCGTGATGTTCTGTCCCTCAGAAAGATCAAAGCGGTGCTCCACGCGCACCTGCGGAATCCATCCCCAGAGGTTGCCGGCATAGCCCAAAGCGGGTACCGCCAGCGAAGCGAACGAAGTCGGGGAGAGTGGGGAGATGAAAGCGTTGTCTTGCCCGGCCACGATGGCGGTGTTTTTCCACTCCATCCGCATGCTGGCAATGCGCAATCGCACCAGCCCGAAATTAACTCCATCCAAAGTGTTGGCGAATCCGCCGGAGAAATCCACCTGCAGATTTCCCGTCGTCCTCGCCCCCGCCAGGCGCGGACCAAACACCTCCAGCCCGACCTCCGACTGTCGCAGGCTGGCGCCCAGCGTCTGTCCGGGCAGGTTGGCCGCGGGTCCGATGGCCCAGGTGGGAAAGTCCTGATTGTCCACGGATCCGTGGTTGGCGAAAAGATTCAACAACATGATGCCCGAAAGCCGGATCCTGTATTTCGAGGCGGCCTCGATTTTTGTCTGGTACTGATCATCGACCTTGCTGTTCAGCAACTGAGAGGATTCTTCCAGCGAGGCGACGCGGTCTTCCAAAGCAATCGCTGGTGCAGCCTCGGAACTGGCGGCCGCCTCAGGCTGCGTTCCGGAGTTATGGGTCGCCTGAAGTTCCCGCCGCAACTGCTCGGTTTCGGCCCTGTACTGCCCGGCTTCCGAGCGCAATTCCACCACGGCACTACGCAATTCGCGCACTTCTTCCTGAAGCTCGCGGACTGCGGTCGTCATTGTCGTTGTGTCGGTTGGTTGCGCGGATTCTTGCGTCGATTGTTGCGGCGAAGAGGGGCCCGTCGCCTGGGTCCAGCCAGGAACGGTTACCAGCAGGAGAAGCCATCCAATCGCGCCGATTCTCATGTGATGGCCAAGGGGCTTTGGCCAACGACCAACGACCGACGACCGACGACCGATTACGCCAGGCAAACGATTCTTGTGCTTCACAATTCGCCTCCCCGAAGAAATATGAAGTCTCTGATGATGCCGCCCCGCGAAATCTGCAGCGGCGGTCGGGCTTTGGCTGGGATTCCTACTCTGATTGCGACTGTTCTGTCCGAGCCAATGGCGGCCGCCCCGGCCTCCCTTCCTGCCGGCTCTCAGGTACACCCTCGGAAGATGAAGCCAACGGAAGCAGCAGGCGGAAGACGGTCCCTTCCGGCGAGGTCTTCTCCACGGTCACGTCGCCTCCATGATCCTGAACAATCTTTTGCACCACGGTAAGCCCCAGTCCGGTTCCATTCTCCTTGCCATAGCTGATAAAGGGCTCAAACAACTTGCCGCGGATCAGTTCCGGAATGCCGCGTCCGTTGTCGCATACCCGAATCTCGACTCCGCCGCGAACTTCGCTCAGAGACACCTTGATGCTGCCCGCCTCCGGCACAACCGCCTCACAGGAGTTCAGCAAAAGGTTGTAGAGCGCCCGCTCCAGCTTTTTCGGATCAAACCATCCGGAGCTGTTGCCTTGCTGGCTGACGGTGATCCGCACCAGGTGGAATTCGGGATGCACGCGGATCGCTTGCACCACCCGTTCCACCGAGTCCTTTACGCTGCCATACGTCGGCCGCAGGGACTCGCGGGTGCGGGAAAACTCCAGCAGCGAATCGATGAGATCGGTCATCTGATTCACCGCCACTCGCACTTCCTGATAAAGCTCTTCCCGCTGATCGGAAGACAACTTGCTTTCACAGAGAAATTCCGCGTTGGCCACGATCGCGGCCAGGGAGTGACGCAAATCGTGGGAGATCGAACTGGCCATGCGTCCGATGGTGGCCAGCCGCTCTGCTTCCAGCAGCTCCTGCTGCGTCTTCCTCAGGCTGGCGCGCATGCGGTTGAAGGCTCCGGTGACTTCGGCCGCCTCGTCACCGCCGTGAGCATCCAGCGCGTAAGTAAAGTCGCCCTTCTCCAGGGCCCGCACGCCCGCGACCAGATTGGCCAGGGGACGGGTGAAAGTGTGCGAAATCAGGAACACCAGCGCGCTGCCCACCACCACAGCCGCCAGTCCCAAGGCCAGTAGAAGACGATTCAGACCGTCGAGAAACGCGGTCGCCTGATCGTAAGACTTGAGTACGCTCAGGCGCACCGAGGGGTTCCTGGGACCGGCAAGCTCGAGCGACGTCATGAGAAACCGCTCTTCACCAAGTTGAACTTCTTCCGGCCCGGAAACCTTGGGAGCGGAATGAAGAACGCGCTGCCGGTCCAACTCCGTCTCCTGCACCGGGGCCAGGGTAGTCTTGACGGCGGCATCACTGTAGTAAAACGCCACCTGGCTGGCGGCAATGCGGCTCACCTGCGAGGCCACTTTGTCGTCGATTTCGTAACCCACCACCAGAAAACCCAGCAGGCGGTTCTCTTCCGCTGTACCGAAGTAGATGGGCTTGAGAAAGACCTCGTAAAGATGCTGCCCGCCAAACCACCAGTGCCCGGAGCTCTCGTCATTCATCGTATTGGCGAATGACTGCTGTGCCATCTCGCGGGTCAGACCCGGAGACGAGGTATGCAGGGCGACCACGCGGCCGGTGCGATCGGCCAACACGAAAAGATCGCTGCCCGCCAGCCTCCACAGGCCGCTCGATGCATCCTGAATGGTGGCTTCGTGCTGGGTCGTCATCAACGCCCGCAGATTGGGCAGGTCGGCCAGCAGTTCGGCCGAATGGGTCAGCGTGAGTTCGCGTTCCCGTTGAAAATTCTGGAAGGTGCTGACCGAATTTCGCAGGTCGGCGAAGATTTCCCTTCTGACCTGCTTTTGTACGCTATGCCGCACCAGCAGAAGGCTGGTACAGGTGAGGCCCGCAGAAATCAGCAGCATGGAGAGCAGAAACTTGGTTCGCATCCGCAGCTTCAGCATAACCAATCTCCCCGGTTGGCGGCCCCATCACGGCACAAATTTGTAGCCCATGCCGTGAACTGTTCGGAAGTGTACCGGATTGCCCGGGTCTTTCTCCAGCTTCTGCCGCAGCTTCAGAATGTGGTTGTCCACCGTGCGTGTCGAAGGATAATTCTGGTAGCCCCAGACTTCGTTCAACAATTCATCACGCGAAATCACCCGCTCTGCGTTTTGCGCCATGAATTTGAGCGTCTTGAACTCCTGGGCCGTAAGTCCGATGGTCTGGCTATCACGGGTAACTTCCATCTTGCTGAAATCTACGGAGATGCCATCGAACGAGAATGCCTCGCCACTGCTCACCCGCAGGGTGCGCCGCAACGCCGCCCGCACCCGCGCCAATAGTTCGCGCGGGCTGAAGGGCTTGGTCACATAATCGTCCGCGCCTAGTTCCAGCAGCAACACTTTGTCGGAAACGTCACTGGCCGCGCTCAGCACGATTACGGGAAGAGCCGGGGCCTGGCGCTTGAGTTCCCGGCAAACGTCCCGCCCGGACATGGCGGGCAGCCGCAGATCGAGCACCACCGCAGCCGGAGCCACTGCGCGAAAAGCTTCCAGCGCCGACTTACCGTCTCCGCTGATTTCGACGGTAAAGCCTTCCGCCTCGAACAGTCGCTTGAGCGCCTTCTGGACGGCGCGATCGTCTTCCACCACCAGAATCCGTTCCATGGACCTCCCCGAATAAGGAACCACGAAGCTGGGTACCTCGGCGCGCTGAGCGCCCGGATTGCGGCTGTCTTCCAGTCTCATCTTTCCTTGCTCCGCACTCAACCCGTTCAGGCAGGCGAATGCTATCCCAAGCTTACTACCACTTATCTGATGACCGAGGCTTGCAGCAAGATGTTGACAATCTTTTTACAACTGGAGGGGTAGGCTGCGAACTCAACCTCACCCGCCACCGGGCTCTTCGCCGTCGAGGTCTTGCCAATCGGCCTCCCCTAATTGCCGCGGGGACAAATGCAGGCCTACACCTTGAATCCTTGTCAGTTTTGCACCTTGAAGATTTGCGTTCGAAAAATCGCAATCTTTGAAATCAGATCCGCGCAGATCGGTGTGGCTGAGATTGGCTCCAGAGAATTTGACACTGTCGAACACTGCCGCTCGCAGGTCGCTCCGAGAGAGGTCGCTGTTCGTGAAATCGACCCAGACGAAATCATTCCAGCACAACGTAGATTCTGATAGGTCGGTACCCATGAATGACACATTCCGGATTTCTGAGCGCCCGAAGAACGTGCGTGGCAGGGTCAGATTCTCCAGGATTTTGTCTTTCACCATTGTGCGGAACACCCGTACGCCGAATGCGCCGTCGTCATCGCAGCTTGGACGCCTGGGCGGGAGTGCGGGCACGGTGCCGGGAGTAAGCCAGCCCGCTTGCTGAAGCTCCCTGCAAGACTCCTCATACGTGCGTTTTGTCTGGCGTGAGTCGCTCATTCACAAATATCCGCAACACAGCTCGGAAAGCAGGCCAGAAGGCAGACTCATGCCGCGACGAACAGGTTCTCGGCGAAAGGCCATTCCTGGTCAATCCACTGTGCTTTGCAGAAAAAGCCCGTATCTTTGGCGATGTGCGACAGTTCCTGGGGACAATACTTATGGCTGCTCTCGGTCCAGATGGTTTCCCCTTCGGCGAACGAGACCCTCAACTGCGCCCGGGGAATGTTCACACTCTGTTTTCGTTGTGACCGCAGGTGCATCTCCACACTCCGCTGTTGCGGATGGAATCTCGCGACATGCTCAAATTGTTCCAGGATGAAATCCGCGTCGAGTTCGCGATTGATGCGGGCGAGCAGGTTCAGATTGAAGGCGGACGTGACCCCCAACGGGTCGTCATAAGCAGCCAGCAGCTGGTGAATCGGCTTTTCCAGATCTGTGCCCAACAACAAAGAATCGCCCGGCTGCAAAATCATGCGCACTTCCCGGAGAAATTTCGAGGCGGCAGGCCGGTCGAAATTTCCGATGGTGCTTCCCAGAAACAACACCAGCAGGTTCTGGCCATCACGACGCCGGGCCGCCACCTCGACCAACCCATCCAGGTACTCACGCTCGAAGCCCACGATACTCATGCAATCGATATCGCCCAGTTCGCGCTCACACATGGCCAAAGCGGTCGGGGAAATCTCAATCGGAAAATAGGAAACATGCTGCCGCCGGCAAAGCGCCTGCAGCAGCCAGCGGGTTTTCTTGCCACTGCCGCTGCCCAACTCTGCCACTGCTACCCGTCCCGGGACTTGCTCGACAATCTCGTGAGCGTGGCGTCGCAACAGGCGCTCGTCCGCCCGGGTCAGCCCATATTGCGGAAGAACGCTGATCACCTCGAACAAGGCCGACCCGACATCGTCGTAAAGATATTTGGAGGGCAATTCTTTCTGCCCGCTTCGAGTGAGTCCGGCGCGCACCTCGGCGGCAAACTCTAGCGCCGGATCGGAGGTAATGGCGTGTGTCAGCATAAAATGGCCCTTGTGATTCATCTAATTCCTCACGCAGCGAAATCCCGCATAGACGTACTGGTAATGCGCCTGGAACCAGTTGCGGAAAGACCGGCGAAGCATGCACGTCGCCGTCCGGGCGCTGCCGCCCTTCATGACGTAGTGCTGGCCATCGAAGAAATTGGCCGAATAGCCAGGATAAAACGAAAACGGTTCAAATCCGGGAAACGGCGCGAATGGTGTCGCTGTCCATTCCCAGCCGTTCCCGATCAGGTCGGCGACGCCGAAAGCGCTCTGTCCTTGCGGAAAAGCGCCCACCGGCGTGGGGTCCCAGCGCTCGAAATCAAAGTTTCCCAGCCGAGGGTTGGGATCTTCAGCGCCCCAGGGATACTGCCGCTCCGGTCCTTCCGGCGTGCCGTAAGCAGCGCGATGCCACTGCGCTTCGGTAGGCAACGACTTCGCTGCCCAGCGCGCATAGGCACTGGCTTCAGCGTGGCTCACATAAACTGGCCAGTCGAGCGGCAAGGGAACATCTTCAAACATGGTCCGGTAGTGCCAATCGCCGTTCGCGCGCTGCCAAAAAACCGGATGTGAAATGTTCTGCTGCGTCTTCCAGTTCCAGTCGGCGTCGTTCCAGAAAGCCTGGTTTTCGCAGCCGCCTGCATCTATGAACTGCAGATACTCGCGGTTGGTGACTTCGTACCGATCGATAGTGAAGGCGGGTACGTCTAGGGTGTGCGCTTCAAACTCATTGTCCCAGCCAAACATGTTGGTGTGACAGCTTGACAGCCCGAGGGTCGCCAAACCTGCCGGAATCGCCACCATTCCAGGCGTGACCGGACGCACCACGAGCACTGGCATTCGTGGCGGTGAAACTTTCCTGTCGTGCGGCAGTTGGTGGAACATGTAGGCCAGCGTTTCTGCATGCATGAGCCGGTGCTCGATCGCCACATTCAACAACTGGCTCGGGGGAAAATTGCCTTGTCCGTCTCCGTCAGACAACGCGACCGCGGCCAGCCCAGAATCAAGAGCCTGCCGAACCTCGCTCACGTACTCACGCACTTGCGACAGAGAAGGCCAGTCCGCGGGCTGGTCTGACGGCAGTCCTCCGTCCACCGGGTCGATGCCGAAGGCAAACAGGTTGTCAAATTCGGAATGAAAGGTGCTCCGCCCCAAAATCCGCTCCCGCAGCAGGTTCCAGTCAAAGGCCTCCAGATGCCCGACGTAAAAGACAATGCGATGCCGTTCTGGAATCGGCCGCTCGTAGAGAAACTCAACCTTAACCTGATCGAACAGCTTGTCGGTCTGGATACGAGCCTGGTGGAGACGTACCAGCAGTTCCTGCCGGACTTCGACCCCGCTCTGGGTAGCAAGCATTACGGCCTCCTGGGTGGTTGACGGGCGACGACGGTGGACAGCGACACGCCCGCTTTCGGAGTCGCAGGTCTACTCAGATGTCCGATCTGGAAGAAAGTTGCTCAGTTTTTAGCTTTAAAGGGAATAAGGGGAGGGAGATCGGAGGCTGCTAGCTTTTGGCTTCTAGCTGTTAGCTTCTAACCACGGCAGCCAGGAGCTAGCAGCTGGAAGCCCGCAGACCTTAGACC